>Ga0051987_10001040_pt1 | contig 14494 bp, 16 predicted proteins | sample CryGey08umfilter_2_FD_58083 | JGI IMG/M metagenome (GOLD analysis project Ga0051987, IMG submission 58083) | Groundwater microbial communities from aquifer in Utah, USA - Crystal Geyser 4/10/14 0.8 um filter | ecosystem: Environmental > Aquatic > Deep subsurface > Groundwater | place: USA: Utah... | reverse complement strand
CATTAAGCAGGTGATTTTTCCCCACAAGCTCAACTATCATAGCCTGCCTTGCCGGCGCGTCAAAAGAAAACACCAACCCGTTAAGAAAAGCTATAACAATAATATGCCAAACCCTGACAACATTATACTGGACTAAAAAAGCCAGAATAAAAGCAAGGGCCATGAATGTGCATTGAGTTGCCAGTATGAGGTTTCTCTTAGGCACGCGGTCTACTAAAGCTCCGGCCGCAAGCGAAAAAAGCGATACAGGCAGGTAACTCAAAAAACCTACTACTCCCAATAAAAACGCTGAATGGGTCAGCTTAAAGACAAGCCAGCTCTGGGCCATAGACTGCACCCAGGTGCCTATAAGAGACAAAAACATTGAAAACCAAAATATCCTGAAATCGCGGATCCTTAATGATGAGAACATAACGGCCTAATAGCCCAGGAAATCTTCAGTGATTATCTGCCCGGGAGGGATCGATAATTTATTCAGGAGCATGGCGCGCATACCGTCCACCATACCGGGCGGCCCGCAGATAAAAAATACCCTTTCTTTATGATCAGGTATCTCTGTCTTTACCATCTCCTCATCTATATAACCTACGCGGCAATCTGCTACGATCTGATCACAATTCGTAAGGGTATAAACTACTTTTAAATTTTTATTCTTTTCACTCATAAGAGAAAAATCATTCTTAAAAATGAGGTATTCCGGCGTCCTGCCTGAATACAATAGAACAAGGCTGGATGAAAGCTGTTTATCAACGGCGTATTGGAAAATACTGCGGATAGGCGTTATACCGATGCCGCCGCTCAAAAAAGCCGCCTTGGGAAATTGACCGTCAAAAATAAATTTGCCCATAGGCAGGCGCATAGAATATTCTTCGCCTATTATTAACTTATTCAAGGCATTTGAAAAATCGCTGTTAGTCAATTTTTTTGTAAATTGGATGAAGCCCTTCTCTGTTGGAGAGCTGGATATTGAAAAAGCCTTGAGGGTATCTTTGCCGGATATGTTTAAAGTCAATATCAGATATTGGCCTGGCTTGAACGTTACTTCTTTTTTTAGGCGAAAACGAAAAGTTTTAACGTCACAGCAGTGCGTCACGATCCCGGTCAATACTAATTTTAGATCTTCCATTATTCGCCGATCACCTTTACGATAACTCGTTTTTTCCTTTGGCCGTCAAACTCTCCATAAAAGATCTGCTCCCAGGGCCCAAAATCTAGCTTTCCTTTTGTCACCGCCGCTACAACCTCTCTGCCCATAACAGTCCTTTTCAAGTGAGCGTCAGCATTGTCCTCTCCTGTAAGGTTATGCTTATATTTATCTTTCCCGTAAGGAGCGAGCTGTTCCAGCCAACTGCTGAAATCACTATGCAGGCCAGATTCATCGTCATTAACAAAACAAGAACTTGTTATATGCATCGCGTTAACGAGGCACAACCCTTCTTTTATCCCGCTTTTTTTGACTACTTCTTCTACCTGAGGCGTAATATTTAAAAACTCCTGCTTATTCTTTGTGTTAAACCAGAGGTATTCAGTATGCGCTTTCATATAACCTATAAACTATTAACTATTAACTATCAACTTTTTATATCCGCACTTCCACGACCCTGGCCACGACCCGGAACGGATCTCTCTAAGCGTAACGCATTTGAAAATGTTTCCATTTACAGTCGTTTGAGGCCCCATTCTATTTTCGTAATCTGAGCAGAAATACCTGTTATCCGGCCCGCGCTTTAGCTTAATGCATGGGTCATTCTCAAAAACACCACAACAAGCGCCGCATCTATTGCATAAAGCTTCATTCGCGGCCTGCTTGCTATTAGCATACTTCTCGTAATTTAAAGTATCTGGCATATTCTCCCCAATGTTACATTTTGAGCCTGTCTCAAAATGTAACAGGCCAATAAACACATTTTACCTTTGAATTTTCAACTATTTTTACTTCACATTCATTTGATAATGTGACTATACCGTGCCATAATCCCTTTTTCAAAACCACAGGTTTGTTAAGCAGAAAACATTTGATCAAGCGGCTATCTTTCCTGTTTGAAACATAAAGCAAGCCCTTGCCTTTAACAGGCTCAAAACTCTCAAGGCTACCAGGATGCTGTTCTAATCTACTGATTTCTTTATCTCTGACCACCAAATAAGCTATGCGCCAGCCAGATCCAGGCTGTTTTACGACTACCCTGAATAAATTTTTGTTCTTAGGCCCGCGGCTTCCAGCATAGCCTATTATCTTCCCATACGCCCTGAAACTCACATCAGTAATAGCGCTAATTTTTATTTTTCTCATGACCAACCTGTCAATGCCCGGCCTCAGCCCCGAACGCCGAGGTCGGACCTCGGCTTTTTTTAAGATCCGGGGAAATTGATATATTTGTCCCAATAAAGAAAAAGTTCTTTGGTGGCGGCTACATCGCGCAGGCAATAACGCGCGATATCAAGAAAACGCCCGTCTTTGAACAAGTCTTTAACATCAAGGCCGCTGATACCTTCCGCTTTTGGGCTTTTAATTCCAAACGCGTGGCACCACATATGAAGGCTGAATTTCCTGCGCGTGGCGCCCAAAAATGTGAGTTTTTCCATAAGATCAATATGCGAGCTGGAACGATAACGGTCAGGCATGAGATTTTTAGAAGCACGCAGGCCGTTAATAGCAGAGCGCACCATGATAAAAGAGCAATCAAATGCCCTGCCGTTAAAAGTGATGAACTGGTCATATTTGCCTATCTTTGACCAAAACAGCTCAAGCAATTGTTTTTCGTTAGAAGCTGAAAAGTATTCCGCGCCATTTTCAACTACGCGCTCTGGCTGTTGACCAGGCACTTGATAACAGACAAACGCCTTCTCGCTCTCTGCCTCAAGCATAGCTATAGTCACTATTTGCGCGGTGACAGGGTAAAAACTTAAAGAATCTTTGACTAATTGCGCCTCTTCGTCAGTTTTCGCGTATTTTAATAGGTATTCCTGAGTGAACTCATCAAATGACCCCATGTCCCGTCCCACTGTCTCAATATCAAAAATTACTTTCGCCATCGTCATCTCCGAAATAATCCACCAGTTTTCGATATAAACCTTCTTTATTCATCCTAGGCCGCGCCACATCTCCCAAGACAGCCTCTTCATCTTCATTGTACCACGAATACTGCGCTGCCAGCTTATCCATAACGCGCGGTTCAGAAATAAAACGTGACAATCTGTTAAAACTGCTCATACCGCCATTACGGCCTTCATTGTGCATAGAGATATAAAGATAGGTTTTCGCGCGTGTAATAGCTACATATAAAAGCCGCCTCTCTTCCTCTATGGCATCATCATCATTCAAAGCGTAAGAAACGGGAATACTGCCATCCATCGCCGCGATAATAAATACAGCCTCCCACTCCAGCCCTTTAGCTGAATGTATGGTAGAAAGGACAACAGGCCGTTCATCCTCTTTCCCGCCCTCAACCTCAACTACACTGCGCTCAGGCGGCTCTATGGTAACAAAATCAACAAGAAACTGCTCAAGCGACGTGTATGAGGCAGATATCTCTAAAAATGCTTTTAAATCGTCCTGCCGCAAAGGGTAATCGTCAAATTTTTTCTTTAAATAAGGCGTGTAGAAATGGATTATTTTTTTTATCTTATTCTCTATTCCATCTGTTTCTTTAAGAGTAATAAAGAGATCAGCAACGCTCAATAATTCCTTGCGTATACCTGGGCTCTTAACGAAGTTTTTAAGGCCGTCTTCTAAAGCGCCCCTGGAAGATGACGCGATCATTTCCCTGACTTTCTCGGCCGTGCGCGGGCCCACCCCGTCTAAAAGCATGAGTATTCTTGCCAAAGACAACTCATCTTTTGGATTGTGATGCACCCTTAAAAAAGCCATTGCGTCTTTTATATGCGCGGTTTCAATAAATTTTATGCCTCCGTATACCACAAAAGGTATATTAAGCTTAGACAAAGCCAGTTGTACCGGCAAAGACAGGAAATTAGAACGGTACAGGACTCCGATAGAGCCTAAAGATAGTCCATCGTCGTGAAATTCTTTTATCCTTAACGCCACCTGATCAGACTCACTGTAAGCATCCTTGAAATAAGATAGATTGGGTTTTTCGCCGCCCTCGCGCGTCGTAAACAAGACTTTAGAATACTTATGCCGCTCGCCTTCAATAATAGCGTTAGCCACATCAAGTATAGGCTGCGTGCTGCGGTAATTATACTCAAGCTTAACGATCTTTGTACCGGTGAGTATTTTTGGAAAATCAAACATGTTCTTATAATAAGCCCCCCTGAAGCTATATATACTCTGCGTATCGTCACCAACGACCATACAATTATGATGCTTTTTTGCCAGGCTATAGACGATGTCAGCCTGAACTTTATTTGTATCCTGATATTCATCAACCATGATGTATTTGAATTGTTGTGATACCTTGCTATTAACAGCAGGGTCTTCTAAAAGAAATTTCAGGTATATCAACATATCGTCAAAATCAACAAGGTTGCGCGCGATCTTGTATTCCTGATATTTCTTTTGCAGGTCCTCAAGATGGCCCGATAACTGTAAAAAATGAGGATAATCCTTGGCTAACACATCCCTGATACTTTGATGCCTATTAATACTCATACTTAAGATACTGCGGAGGGTATCCTTTTTTGGAAATCGCGTCTTGTCCTCCATATACCCGGCCCGGATGGCCAACAGATGAACAGCATCGGCGCTGTCTGACTCATCAATAAATGATATCTGCTCGGCAAGCCCAAGGATATTTTTATATTTTTTTATAATACGATAGGCAAAAGAGTGGAACGTGCCGCCTTCTATTTTACGGCACTTAGGGTCATGCAAAGACGCGCGCCCAAGCATCTCAGAGGCGGCCTTTCTTGTAAAAGTAAGAAGCAGGATATTTTCAGGAGCGATATTCTTTTGGATCATATATAAACATCTGTATTCAATGACGCGCGTTTTTCCGGTTCCAGCGCCTGCTACGACCAAAAGAGGACCGTCAATTGTTGTGACTGCATCCCATTGAGAAGGATTCAACATTTGTTTAAGATCATCCGAGTGTAACGAGCGTAGCGAGGGTGACTTTTTCATATCAATTATCAAGCGGGTGATTTAGGGTGTTCCTTAGGCTGGAAACCCTGGATAAGGGTCTCTTTTTTAGATTTTTGCTTATCCTTATCCTGGGGCTTAGAAGGTTTGGAAAGATTAGACGGTTTGTTAATATTCGTAAGCTTGAAAGCGCCTTCCTGTATCGCGCCTGGCATTTGTTCATCTGTCTTATTGGAAGGGCCTGCTTTCAAAAAATCAGTATCGCTGGGTACATCTTTTTTGATATTAACCTTAGTTACATCAGCAGTATCAGGCACTGATGTTTCTGCCTTGCGCGGTTCAGGCTTAAACGGCTCTACTTTTTGAAATTCAGGCATAGATTGCTCTACCTTTGATGCCTCTGCCTTAGCCGGTTCAGGTCTAGGTAGTTCTATCTTAAGTGATCCAGGCTTAGGAGCCTCCGCTTTTTTAGGCGGCTCGTGCGCTTTCTGCAGTTCTGCCTCTATTTCGTTAAACTGGAGCTTAAGGCCCTCATACATCTCAACAGTTTTTTTCAATTCGGCCTTTAATCCCTGAGACTCAATTTTTAGCTTATCCAATTCAGACTCCCTAAGAGATACCTCACCCTGTAATTTCTGTCTCGCCAAAGTCTCCTGCGCGAGCATAATATCTTTCTGTTTTAGCTCATCCCTGACGCCCGAGAAATCTTCTTTTAATCTTTCAAGCTGTTTTAATTTAGCCGTTAGCTCAGAGTTATCTTTTTTAAAAACAGAGGATTCATCCCTGGCTTTAAAGAATTCATCTTCCAGCCTCTGGCGATCATCCATCATCTTTTTCATCTCAACGTCTTTACGGCCCATCTCAGCCTCAATGTCCGCGATATGCCTCACTTTAGCATCTTCAACATCTTTCTGCTGTTTTGAGTCAGCAGTAGTAAATTTAAAAATAAAACCCACTAAAACCAAAAATCCCAACAATAACAAAATAATCAATATTTCCATATATTTCCCCCGTTAGACCCTGCCCATAATGGAATGGGGCAGGTCTACACTTTCTGTGTTAATCATGCGGCTTGATGAGCGTAGCTTGACTCAATAGTCTTTACCAGGTCCATGAGAAGCGTGTTGACCGGCGTCTTCACGCCAAGGTTATCTCCCTGCCTAACGATTGCGCCGTTGAGAAAATCAATCTCAGTTTTCTTTTTATTCAGGACATCCTGAAGCATACTTGATAAATTGTTTTCCGTAGCCTCACAAAGAGATTCAGCCTTGGCCAGAGCATCGTCATAAATAAGCTTGACCCGTTTTCTTTTGGCCACTTTGACAGCCTCAGTAATAGCCTCTCTTAATATTTTATGAGTCCCTTCAAATTGGACAAGCCTTCCGTTACTAAGACGCGTGATAGCGGAAAGCGCGTTTATACCAACGTTTAAGACCAACTTTGACCATAAAATGCTTTTGACATCCTTTGAGGCTTTTATCATTAGCTTAGATCTTAAAAATAGTTCCCGCAGGTCTTTTAATTCAACGCCCGTAGCGCCGTCAAGCCTGCCAATAATTGTATCACCTTCACCGGCGTGCTTAACCAAGCCTTCTTTAAGCAAAGTAGCACCCATGTTAGTCACGCACGCCAATACCTTTCTTGAACCTAATTTCTCCGACAATAATTCTATGTTACCTACGCCGTTCTGAAGCGAAACAACAAACGCTGAGGCGGATACATGATCAGAAATATTTTTTATGACGTTCTTAGTATCGTAGGATTTTACGCATATGAACCAAAAATCGCTGTCCGATACTTCTTTAGGGTCACTTGTGACTTTTGGATCAGCGATATTTAAAGTCGTTAAACCTTCTATCTTTATACCATTCTTCTTAAGGCGCGACGCACGCTGGGCATCTTTGTCTAAGATCCAGATATCTTCCTTAGACCTTGAGAATAAACCAGCGAACAATAATCCTATAGCGCCAGGCCCTACGATAACAATTTTCATAAATTTATCCTAAAAATATTATTGTGATAAGGCTTTGATCATGTTATTCAGTAGCATAAAGAGGCATGTTATGAGTGAAAAGTTTTTGAAAAAATCTTTGGCAAAAACTGTTTAAAGCCCGCCAACGCCCTAATGGCGGGCGAGTTGTTTTTGCCTTTTTTTGATAACTTTTTACGAATGCCGAAGCGAATGAATAACATGATAAAAACCTTATACGACTATCAATATATCACAGATAAAATCACAAATCAAGAAGCTCATGGACTAACGGCGCGGTCTTTAATGACCTTCCAAGGTGATACTGGATAAAACAATTGAGGATATTATCAAGTTGTCTTGCGACCATTGGCAGCATGGTCAAGCGCATGCATTTTTGCCAGGCTGACTTCTCAATATAAAGAATACTGGCTATGGCCCCCGCTAATATCTGCTCGGCGCGGGGATCGTGAAAAAGGCATTTTGAACAAAGGAGCCCGCCTTTTGAATGGCTGAAAAAACCCTTAGATGATAACTTAGCGTCGCAAAGAACGCATGAATCAAAATGTGGCTTAAAACCTGAAAGCGCGAGCATCTTTATTTCAAAGATGGGCCGAGTATCCTGGTTATTAACTTTGAGAGAATTGAGAAAATCAAAAATGAGAGAAAAAACTTGTGTTTGCGCGTCTTCCAAAGGCATAACGAGGTCAACAAGCTCTGATACAAAGCTTGAAAAACCAAATGCCTTAAGATTCCCCCTGTTCAACGCGAAATCATCGATCAAATCGCATTGGCTGACAAGATGTATTTCAGAGGCCCTTTTTTTATAGAAGACGATATGATTTAAAGACAATAGCGGAAGAGTTGAATAAAATTTCTTAGGGTCGCTTCTGATACCCTTAAGCACGCCCTTGACCTTGCCAAAATCCCTTGTAAAAAAAACGGCTATTTTGCTGGTCTCACGAAAGTCGTATGATCTTAAGACAAAGGCCGGAGTAGACAGGATCATAATTAATTCAATTAAAATGTTTGTGCACCAGTCTCCAGTGACCCAGCATCCGAAATAAAAATTTTACTGGTGTTCTTGTGAACTGGGACTCTGGGAAACCGAATGCATTCTTAACTTATTCATCAGTTCTTCCTGCCTCTTCCACATCTTCTTTTTCTTATTGGCAGTCGTATCATCATAACCTGTCAAATGAAGGATGCCGTGGACTAAGTATCTCGTCAATTCCTCCTTAAGGGTAAGGCTTAATGACTTTGAGGCCCTTACCGCCGAATCCACAGAGACCGCGATATCGCCGAATAAAATACCGTTTTTGATATCGCTGGACAGATCAAAAGACAGGACATCAGTAGGCATATCACTTTTTTTGAATTTTTTATTCAACCGCCTAAGAAAATGATCAGACGCTAAAACAAGGGTCAATTGGGCGCTTGATACCTTTTCTTGCTTAAGGACAAAGCGGCTCACTCTTTTCAATTCAATAAGAGACAACGGAATGCCGGGATGAAGTTTTACGGCCTCTACGTTTATCGGCGGGTTGTTTTTAACTGCTCTCACCTTTGTTGTGCTCCGGATAGTCAATTCGCGAATGGTAAAAACCTACCAGGATATGGATAAAGGTCGTTGAGATCTTTTCAAGATCACGAAGTGTTAAGTCACAGGCGTCAAGCTGGCCGTCAATAAATTTATTATTGATTATCCGGCGCACCATATCAGAGATCCTCTCCGCCGTAGGCTCATCCAAAGCCCTGCATGCGGCCTCAACTGAATCAGCCAAAAGCACGATGGCTGTCTCTTTAGTCTGCGGCTTTGGGCCCGGATAACGAAATACCTCTTCGTGCACATCTTTAGCGTCATCAGTCTGCTCTAACGCCCTGCGGTAGAAAAAATAGACTAAGCTTGTCCCGTGATGCTGAGTGATAAAATCCATTATGGCATCATTAAGCCTGTTATTTTTGGCGAGTTCAACCCCCATCTTGACGTGGTCCATTATGATTAATTTGCTCATTGAGGCGCTTAAATTATCATGTTTACTTGAATACTTATCCTGATTCTCACTGAAATATTCCGGCTTGTCTAACTTTCCTATATCATGGTAATAAGCGCCTACCCGAGACAATAGAGAATTGGCGCCTACAACTTCGCTTGCTATCTCGGCAAGATTGCCGACCATAAGGCTATGGTGATAAGTGCCCGGCGCTTCAAGTACAAGGCGTTTAAGCAAAGGATGATTGAAATCAGCAAGTTCTAAAAGACTGATATTTGTGACAACTTTGAACAAAAATTCAAAGACCGGAAGTAAACCGGCCACTAGAAAAGCCGAAATAATACCGTTTATAAAAGGAAACATGAAGAACGATTGATAATACCCAAAATGGTACACGGTCCATACAAAAAACATTTGTGCCACACCTACAAAAAAACCGGCAGTTATTATCTTAGAGCGCCTGCGCGCCTGCCAAACGAACAATGAAGCGACAACGCCTCCTATCATAAGTAACGTCACCAGAAACAGGCTGCCGCCATATATCATGCCAACGAAAATGCTTAAAGCTACGCTAAAAATAAAAGAAAGTTCAAGATCACGGTAAAGCAAGGTGACTAACATGGCAAATGCCGCCAAAGGGAAAAAATACGGAGAGAATTTTGTGTGCTCTTTTAAAAAATAAGCGACAGACACAGCCAAAAGAAATAAAAAACCAAGATTTAAAAAATTATACTTTTTTTCCTCAGATCTTAAAGACAAGATCTTAAGATAGGCCGCGAATGTAAAAAATACAAAAATAGCTATAAAAGAAATATGGGCGGCTGAGGCGACAAGCAGCAAAATAACAGCCCCGGCCCAATATAGCAGAATATCTTTAAGCGTTATGCTGCTGTGCTTTTTCATAAGCTTCAATAATACGCTGAACAAGTTCGTGCCTGACCACATCAGCACCCGTAAGATAAGCTACCTTGATACCGTCAATAGTAGAAAGGAGTTCCTGAGCCTGAATAAGCCCTAAGGGTTTACCCCCGGGCAAGTCGCTTTGTGTCATATCTCCGGTGATAACGGCCTTTGAATAAAAGCCTAACCTCGTCAAAAACATTTTGAGCTGTTCGGGAGTACAATTCTGCGCTTCGTCAAGTATGATAAAAGCGTCATTCAACGTTCGGCCGCGCATATAGGCCAAAGGGGCCACTTCAATAATACCCATCTCTATGAATTTTTCTATTTTTTCAGCTTCCATCATATCATATAAGGCGTCATACAAAGGCCTTAGATAAGGAGATAGTTTCTCATTAAGATCGCCCGGTAAAAACCCAAGGCTTTCTCCGGCCTCAATAGCCGGCCTGGTCAAAATTATCCTCCGGACCCTGCCTGAGAGAAGCGCGGAAACAGCCATAGCCATCGCCAAATAAGTCTTACCTGTTCCAGCGGGGCCTATCCCAAAAACTATGTCATATTTCTTGATAGCCTCAACATATTCGTTCTGGCCCTTGGTCTTGGGTGTTGCTACTTTATCCTTCCTTGAGGCATCTAAAGGTTCAAAATTAAACTTATGTTCCATACTGATCTTTTCTTTTTTCCCAGCTCGCGCTGATACCAACATCATATCCAGATCCTTGCGGCCAGGATTTCTATTAGTCCTGATCAGGTGAAGAAAATTCTCAATAACATAGACCGATGTTTCCAACTTTCCCTTATTTGAAGCGCTTATCCTCAGGCCTTCCGAACGAGATGATATCTTAACGTCAAATTCCTGCTCAACAAGCCTCGCGTTTTCGTCATGCGGGCCGAAAAAGATCTGAGCCTCACCCTGATTTTCCAAATGTATTATTCGAAACATTGAACCCCTTTGTGTGCGCCCTGCGGCATAGCCGCCAGGCGCATCCAGTGAAATCCCACGGAGCGTATTAAAATTGTCTGCCCGGATACACCGGGCGAGAGAATTTTAACACATTTTGCGACGCGGGATTACTTCTCCGGTATCTTTAATACCTGCCCAGCATATATCCTGTCTGGAGTTTTAAGCTGGCCCGCGTTAGCATCAAATATTTTCTTCCAATTCTTTGATGTGCCGTAAACCTTCAAAGATATATTCTGCAAAGTATCATTGTTCTGAACCGTATATGAAGAAACGGATGGCGCCGCTGAAGGAGCCAAGATCTCAGGCGCGTTGGTTACTTCTTCCAATGGTTCACTGGCAGGTTCCTGGACAGTTTCAACAGCCATATCTTGTTGTTTAGACGCGCTGGCCTTATTTTTCTTAGCAGCGCGTCCGAACTCTACTTCTGTTACATAAGTCTTACGGGTCAGACGGCGTTGGCCTGCAGAACCAACCTCATTGCCGCCTCTTGAAAGCGCTCCCTGATTGCCTGTACCTAGATCCTGGTCAACACGGTCTTTTACAACGGTATAGGCCCTGACCTTAACACAGCCTGGTAAAAAATAAAACATAGCTAAAGCCAGGGCGACGCACAAAAATGTTCTTAACTTCATGCTGTTCCTCCTTGATTTTGTATATTATAGGTATTGATCCTCTGCAAAATCAACTCCGAAGTTTGCTTCAAAATTATCGCAAGAAAATTTTGAAGCGATCAAACAAGGAGAAAACTGGCCATTAGGATCCTTCATTATATCTTTATATGCAATTCTTTTAATTGTTTATCCAAAACAACGGACGGCGCGTCAGTAAGAGGACAGACAGCCTTCTGATTTTTCGGAAAAGCAATAATGTCCCTGATGCTTTCTGTGCCGAACAAAATAGATAATAGCCTATCAAGGCCAAAGGCAATGCCGCCATGCGGAGGGGCGCCGTATTTGAATGCCTGAAGAAGAAAACCAAACCTGGACTGGATCTCTTCTTCGCTTATGCGCAATATCTGAAATATCTTATGCTGAATATTCTGATCATGTATCCTTATTGAACCGCTGGCGATCTCGTTACCGTTCAATACAAGGTCATAAGAACGAGAGCGTATTTGACTTAGATCCTCACCATCCAGAGAATCCAGGTCTGCCTTATGGGGCGAAGTAAACGGATGATGTTCACTGTCCCAGCGCTTTTCATCAGTATCGTACTTAAATAAAGGAAAATCAATTACCCAAAGAAACGCGAATTCGTTTGGGTCGTTCTTATCGGCCCTTATGTCAGGCTTATCATTACCATACGCAGCCATGGCTTCCTTATAACTTATCCTCCTAAAAGGAGCCTTAATATCAATACCCTTCAGGTCTTTTAAGATCTTCACGAACAACTGCTCGGATATAGCAAAGATATCCTCTTCATCAATGAAAGACATCTCCATATCAAGCTGAGTGAATTCCGGCTGACGGTCAGCGCGAAGGTCTTCATCCCTGAAGCATTTAGCTATCTGAAAATACTTGTCAAAACCTGATACCATCAAGAGCTGCTTAAATAACTGCGGCGACTGAGGCAAAGCAAAGAACTTACCCTGATTAACGCGCGAAGGCACCAGATAATCACGCGCCCCTTCCGGGGTAGACTTTGTCAGGATAGGCGTATCTACCTCAATAAAACCGCCAACTTCAAGAAAATTACGGATAAGATGATTTAACTGATGCCTCGTCTTTAAATAATTGAACATCTTCGGCCGCCTTAGGTCAAGATACCTGAATGGCAGCCTGATATCCTCGGAAAGTACTAGGTCATCCTCTATCTCAAAAGGCGGATTTAGAGATGGATTTAAGATCTCAAGCTCCTTAGCTATCAATTCTACTTCACCTGTAGAGGTCTTGGGATTTATATTGTTCTTTGGCCTCTCATTCACCAGGCCTTTCAGGCGTATGACAAATTCAGCGCGAAGGCCAGTGGCTATTCTGTGGGCGTCAGGCGAATCTTTAGGGCTGAACATTACCTGCGTATAACCGTATCTGTCGCGGATATCAATGAATATCAACTTACCATGGTCCCTGCGATGATGAACCCAGCCGCAGAGGATCACTTCTTTTCCAGCATGAGTTTTATTTAATTCACCGCATGTATGAGTTCTTAACATTTCAATCTCTCTGTCAATTTATCAAATGGCATGTCTTCCTGAACACTCTCGCGCATATTTTTCAATATACCGCTTCCTTTCACAAGCTCATTATCCCCGACTATTAAACAAAACTTTGAAGCAGTCTTATCAGCCCGTCTTAAAGAAGCCTTGAGAGAACCTTCTAAATAATCCATATCAGCTGATATGCCGGCTTCACGCAGGCCTCTTAAAATACCTACGCATTTTTTTAAAGCTGCTCCTCCCAAAGGTATAATGTAGCAAACAATGGGTCTGTCCTGCGCTGATATGCCATCGCCATTAGCTAAAAGCAAACGCTCAACGCCTAAAGCAAAACCAACAGCTCCTCTATTAGGGCCGCCCAACTCTTCAACCAGGTTATCATATCTTCCGCCGGCGCCTAAAGCGTCTTGAGCGCCAAGGCCGGAGTGTGTGATCTCAAAAACTGTCCTAGTATAATAATCTAATCCCCTCACTAATAAAGGGTTAACTTTATATATGATGCCAAAAAGTCTAAGGGTATCTTTGACCTCCTGAAAATGCTTTTTGCAATCGTCGCAAATATGGGAGCCATTGAGATTTAAAGATGACACAATATCCTTACACGGCGCGTTCTTGCAATCCAGCACGCGGAAGACGTTCTTTTCCATCCTTGCCTGACAATCTTGGCAAAATGATTTTTTATGCTTTTGTAACGACTCTCTTAACTCAAGCGCGAACTTCTTCTTATCAGGAGAACAGCCTAATGTATTGATTACTATCTCAAACCCCGAAATACCAAATTCTTTTATAAGCCTGCCTGCCAAAGAGATAACTTCCGCGTCTAACGCGGGCGAATAAGACCCTATGGCCTCACAACCAATATGATGGAATTGCCTCAGCCTGCCCTTTTGCGGCCGCTCAGCCCTGAACATCGGGCCGATGTAATAAAATTTCGCGACAGCGTTAAAATTATAAAGTGTATTTTCTACGTAAGCCCTTACGATAGATGCTGTTGCCTCAGGCCTGAGTACAAAAGTATCCGTCTCTTTTTTTATTAGGAACATCTGTTTTTGAACAATATCCGTCAGATCTCCGAGCGAACGAGAGAAAAGCTTTGACTCCTCAAGAACAGGCGTTCTGATCTCATCAAAACCATAAAGAGAAAACATATCCCTGGCTTTTTGCTCAACTTGCTGCCAGAGATTGATTTCCGGAGGTAAGATATCTTTTGTGCCGCGTGGGGATTTGAAAAGCATTTAAAATATTACGATAATTTTACACTTTAATGACGTCCGAAGCTTGAGGGCCTTTTTCACCCTGAATTATCTCAAACTGGACATTTTGGCCTTCTTCTAAAGCTTTATAACCATCGCCCTTTATAGCCGAAAAATGGACGAATACATCCTGTCCATCTTCGCATTCAATAAATCCGAAACCCTTAGCTGCCGAAAACCACTTTACTTTTCCAACTTGAGGCATCTAACATACTCTCCCT
>Ga0051987_10001034_pt1 | contig 14513 bp, 20 predicted proteins | sample CryGey08umfilter_2_FD_58083 | JGI IMG/M metagenome (GOLD analysis project Ga0051987, IMG submission 58083) | Groundwater microbial communities from aquifer in Utah, USA - Crystal Geyser 4/10/14 0.8 um filter | ecosystem: Environmental > Aquatic > Deep subsurface > Groundwater | place: USA: Utah... | reverse complement strand
ATATGCTATAAATCAATGGAAAGTAACTAAAAAACCAACGCGAAATGTCACTTAACCCAACAATAAAAGATGCTGCATAATTCTCTGCTTAATGGCATCATAGTGTTTCAATTCTGCTCGCTGAACCTCAAGCAGATCCGCCTCTAATCCCCAGTCTTGCTCCTTTAATTTCCCGCCTAGCTCTTGAGTAAACATAATCTTCTAATTGTATCAAAATATATCAAAATGTGAAGTGGCTAACAATCAAGTTATTTGTGACACGATATTGTGGACCGGAAGAGGATCGAACTCTCTACCTCTGATCAAGAGGTATATTGGCCGCAATCTCTTCAAGTTGCTTCCTCAAAGGAAACACATGATCGTAAATAGTTTTCCAAACTATTTCCAGTTTGATTTCATCATAACCATGGATAAGAATATTTCTCATTTCAACTGCCTCTCTCACAGGCACCTGAGAATTCTCAGCCCTGAATTCTTTTGAAAGTTTATTTGCGGCTTCACCGACAACTTCTAAAGCATAAAAAACTGCAAATTGCGTCCTGTCATCTTGAACGAAACCATCGAAGTCTGTCTCTTTAAGAAATTTCTCGATTTGATTTATCGAGGCAATCATATCTTGGACGTAGACTAAATCAGTTTTTTTCATAAATCATTTGTAAATCTCTATTTATATATGGCTCCAAGATTTTTTTGACACTTCCTCTCATAGTGATGTCAACCTTTTTGCCCAAAACATCTTCTAGCCTCATTTTCACTCGAGCAATGTCAAACAACGACTGCGTTTGATCAAAATCAATCATAAGGTCAACGTCGCTTTCCTGAGTTTCATCTCCTCTGGCTGCTGAGCCGAAAATGGCCAAGTAATTCACTCCGTACTGGCTAAATAGCGGTTTTAGATTATCGTGCTGAAGTATCTGAATGTATTGAGACATAAAATAATTATACACTCGTCTCGAGGCTGTTGTGGACCGGAAGAGGATCGAACTCTTAACAGCTATTTACTTCTACCAAAATCTCTTTAGATTTTACTGTCTCGAATGCGCGGACCAAATTTATAGCTTACAATAACGCAATGGGAAACAAACAAAAATTATTGCTTGTTTCATTGCTCTTTACTTGCTTATTCACATTCTGGATCTCTAGAGGCATGTCATCTTTTGACATAAACGTTGATAATGCCAGAGATCTAAATGCCTTGTCTAACCTTTGGATTCACCGCATTGTCTGGCTTGGACCACAATTCAGCGTCGGATTTCCAGCGAGCCCACTTTATTTTTACTTACTTTTTCCTGGGCTTTTGCTTACCGGAGGCAGTGCCTACTCTCTCGTATTTTCCCAAGCAGTTTTTGCGATTGGCGCCCTCAGCCTGATTCTTCTTGAAAAAAAGAAGGAGCTCTTTATCTCCAACCTGGCCTTAGTGTTGGCCCTGGTTCTTTCTCCCTGGTTTACCCAAATTGTTACAAAGCCTTGGAACGGACATCAATATGTGATTTGGCTATTAGGGTCTCTCGTGCTCTTGCATGTTAAAAAAATGAACTTTCTGTCAGCATTACTTCTTGGCATCGCAATCAGTATCCATCCCGCCGCACTCTGCGGACTGCCAATCCTACTTTTTGAATGGTGGAAATCACCTAAAAAAAGAAACAACTTTTTGTTATTGCTACTTGGCTTGCTGCTTCCTTGGATACCTATTATTATGTTCGAAATTATAACCAAAGGTTTTCTGACCAGGCAATGGCTTTCACTCGATGCAAAAACCGGCATAGCATTTACCTACTCTGGAATGGCTAACTTTATCACTATCATTCAGCAGATAAATCTGCCACAAATTATCCTTGGACTTTCGGTCATGAGCGCAATAATCTTGGGTACTAATCGAGATAGAGCTTGGTTACTATTAGCAGGCGTCACGACCCTCAGTCTCGTGTTTGTTTCTCACGTTCTCGGTTACTACCTTTTGGGTTTTACTTGTTTGATTTCATTCGTGATTTGCAAAGCCCTAAGCAGGAAAAAACTGGGTCAATTATTATTAGTTTTTTGGCTAATTTCTTACCTCCTAATAATCAACAATCTTGGAACCAATACCTACTCACAAAACTCTCGAACAGTTGGAAGACTCCAAACAACGGTGAGTGAAACTGTCAAAATAAACCAACTATCAAAAACAGAAAAAATTGCCCTTGTCTCAGTGATTGACAAACAAAACTCAACCCCACAGGCAGATGATTATCGTTTTTTCTTTCGAGTAGTTGGATTTAATGCTGTTGACATAGCTGAGTATCCACAAGCAGACAAGCTTATTGTTTTCTTTGAAAGGAGCGATATCGACTGGGAAGGTTGGCGGGATTCGCAATCCGATACCTTTGGTGAAAAAGAGCTTATTTCCAATGAGATAATTAACGGCACAAGAACGCTTGTGTATACTAGAAAATAATCCCAACCCTTTACTGTGGACCGGAAGAGGATCGAACTCTCTACCTCTGCAATGCGAATGCAGCGCTCTACCAACTGAGCTACCGGCCCTACTCTGTCAGGCTGTATTGTAGCAAAGTTTGTTACAATGGCTGACCATGTATATCTCCCGACCGAACTTTCCAACCATAGAAGAACGCGTAGACAAAGATCTTGTTAGATTGGCTACGGAATATTTACGCAACAACTTGGCCTTGGGTAAAAACGAAACAATTCTCATTGTCACCGTCACCGAAATGCTCAAGACCGAAGCCGCTATTTGGACGACAGCCGCACAAGAGCTTTCAGAAAGCATCGAACTTGTTTGCCTCCATGATATGAGTCACTCTGGAGAGGAACCTCCGGAGGAAATCATTGCCGCTGCCACTAACGCGAGTGTGACCATTTTTCAGACTGACTTCTCTCTCACCCACACCCAAGCTGGAAAGAATGCTCTTCTCTCAGGTGGCCGTGCTTTAAGCCTCCCTGGCGCAGATCTAAATTTGATCAAAATGGCACTGGAAACAGATTATGTAGCCCTGAAGACACTTGGGTTATCTCTAGAGAAAAAATTGAGAGCTGGTGAAACCATTCGGGTGACAAGCGAAGAAGGCACAGATCTCACCGCTGGAATTCGCACCGATGCCGTCGAAGCCGAGACTGGTTTTCTCTCGCAAGGGGAAATTGGAAATCTGCCGAGTGGTGAAGTTTTCTTTGCCCCACTTCTAGGAACTACTAACGGCACGCTTGTGATTGATGGTTCTATCGCTGATGATGTGCTTGATTCGCCAATCACTGTAGAGATTAAAGACGGCTCTGCCGTAAAGTTTTCGGGTGGTGTGGCAGCAAAAAATCTGCAGGAGAAATTATCTCAATATGGTGAAAAAGGAATGATAGTAGCGGAAATTGGTATTGGAACAAATATCAATGCTAGAGTCTGTGATAACTTGCTTGAAGCTGAAAAAGCTTACGGCACTGTTCATGTCGCCTTCGGCAATAGCAGCGCCATTGGCGGTGAAAACAACGTGCCAATCCATATTGATGGGCTGGTAAGCAAACCAGCAGTTTATGTAGATGAAGAAAAAATACTAGAAAACAAGGCATTTATTTTATGATAAAAATCAGCAACCCGATCCCCTTCACCAAAAAGGCGTATGACAAATTACTGAGCGATCGCTCTCGCCTACGAAAAGTGCGAGTAGAAGTCATGAAACGCCTCAAGGTCGCGCGCGAAATGGGCGATCTTTCTGAAAATGGTGCCTACACTTACGCCAAGTTCGAGCTCGGGTCGATTGGCAGGCAGCTTAGGCGAATAAATCAACTACTTGATGACGCCTTTGTAGTTGAGGAACGCGTCCACGTAATCGTCGAGTTTGGCTCCAGCGTCACCCTGGCAGGACCACGGGGAACGAAAACCTATCTCATGGTTAGCGAGCATGAATCTGATCTACAGGCAAATAAGCTTGCTATGACCAGCCCCATCGGTTCGGCCATCATGGAAAAACGCGTTGGTGATAAGGTCAGCGTTGTTACTCCTCGAGGTGAAGTAAAGTATAAAATTACGGCGATTTCATAGTGAACTTTAATATTAAAGTTGATTCCATCCTTGATGTGTTTTAATATTAACTTGCAATGAAACAAACTAAAAAAACAACTAGCAAAAACTCTGCTTTAGAGAGAATATTTCAAATTGGTGAGTCTATCAGCACCCCTGTTTCAGACTCGAAACAGGCTAAAATAGCCTGGGAAGAACATGCCATAAAGACGATTCATGGTACCAATAAGTTGACTCCCCAACTATAGGCTGTTACAATCCCCTCCACGCATGATAAACAATTATCGTCAAACACTAGCCATCCATCATCACTCCCTCCATATAATGGGAGTGCGTTCTCGTGTTTAATTAATTTATAAAATACACCAAACCAAAGACTCGCTCCCCCCAGGGAGCTTTTTTATGCTTCCAGATCAAAATGGTTTGGTGTGATGAAAGAAGAAATGAAAAGTAAATTAGAAACACTAATTAAGGAATCAACAGTAGTTGCTCTTCCTGGAAATCAAGATCAACTTGGGACAATAAGGTTTTTATGCGACAAAGCTGAAATACCTTGGGAACCAGTTCGCATGCGTGGAGAAAATAATCCTCCAAGCTCACAGTTTTTTTGGAATGCAAGGCTAGCACTTCTTGGAATCTCCAGGAGACCTGCTGAAGTGGCTGCCGCCGTAGAAGATCCTAGAGCTAATGCAATGGCCGGAATCACAGGTTCTGATATGTTAATTGAGTCACGAGCTGGAAAACTTGATTTATTTGACCCAGGTAAACCTGGAAAATATCGAGCCACTGATATTAAATTCAGTCAAGGGGAACTTCCATCACCCCCATATTGGTGGGTCGGCGATCTTCCAGTCGATCAAGGTAAGCTTAAGAATGGCGAATTCGTAAGTTTACTGCGCAGAAAACCGACAGTCACGCTCATGGAAAGAGATCTTGGAAAAGCTCAAGGAGATTTTATTGAGAAACTCAGACTACTGCTTCAAGATCCAGATTTTGATCCGATCGTAGTAGCTGCTTTTCCAGTTTTGACCAAGCAATGGCTAGAACAATTAATAGGTGTAGAAATACTTCCAGGAAAAATATTGTGTGTCGATGGAAAGGGTGAAAGCACTTGGGGATTATATACCGATGATGGCGAAGCACCTTACACAGCCGATATTGTATCGACTGGAGCATCGATGCTAGATAATGGCTTGAGGCCAATTACAGAGATATTTCAAGCTGGCCTGTGGTTCATCCAAGCATCTGACGAGCTAAGAAGAAGAAAATCATCTGCTAAACCAGAAGATGTTCAAAGACTTGCTGATTTCCAGGGAATACTTGGGCAGTGGTGCGCAAATATTGCTCAAGAACTTTTATCAGACTGGTCTAGCGGATCTTTCAGAAGAAGCTTCTACCCAGGCTACAGCTTGCCACAAAATAATAGAAACAATAAAAGGACTTAAATATGCAAGTTATTAAAATCTACTCAAGTAAAAAGATGCCAAAAATGGTAAGGCAAAGAATCTTTGAACGATCTGGTAATGAATTAACAAATGTTGTTAAGGCAATTACGCCCCTGATTAAAGAGGTTGAGAAACGAGGTGACGAAGCAGTTTTAGATAAATATGCACGACGCCAAATTCCAATTAAAAATCTCAAAGTTTCACGACTAGAAATATTGGATGCAGAGAAAAGAGTTTCTTCAGGATTCATTGCTGCCTTTGAACAAACAAGAGAAAACATTACCGCAGTCTGCACAGATCAACTTACGGGACTCCGAAATCAGAAGGTCACGACACTTTTAAATGGTAATTTAAGAGTCTGGCGCAAGTGGCTGCCAGAAGAAACGGTAGGAATTTATGCTCCAGGAGGACGAGCTAATTACCCCTCTACCGTTTTGATGTGTGCGATACCCGCGCTCGTTGCTGGATGTCAAAGATTGGTGCTCACTGTGCCTCCACAAGCAGATGGAACACTCCCTCCAGAACTTCTTGTGGTGGCTGATCGACTAGGTATTTCTGATATCTTTAAGGTTGGAGGTGCACAGGCAATAGCAGCTCTTGCTTATGGCACACAGACCATTCCCAGAGCAAGACTTGTTGTTGGTCCAGGAAATCAATATGTAACTGCTGCAAAAGTGGCGCTCTTTCCACAGATCAGAATTGATTCTCCAGCGGGACCATCGGAAAACTTAATTATTGCGGATGAAAAGGCTAACCCCGCATGGGTAGCGGCGGATCTCATCACCGACTGCGAACACGGCCCAGATTCCACAGGTATCGTTGTCACCGACAGTAAGGATTTTGCAGTCGCCGTTCAGAAAGAGATAGAACTGCAAGTAGCTACGCTTTCTACATGTGAGGTTGTTAAAGAGTCGCTCAAGCAGTATGGGGCGATCATAGTGACGAAAGACCTTGCCGAATGTGTAGAACTTGCAAATGAATACGCACCAGAGCATTTACAAATAATGACCAATAATCCGCTTAAAATTGCAAATAAAATCACTGCGGCTGGCTCAGTATTCATCGGGCCATTCAGCTCAAAGGCAGCTGGGGATTATGCTACTGGTGCTAATCACGTACTGCCAACAGGAGGCCAGGCAAGAAGCTTTGGGCCTCTGTCCGTAGAAACATTTGGAAGGTTTATTGAATTTCAAGAACTCGACAGAAACGGTTTGACAAAGCTGCAGTCGACAATTCAAAACTTTGCAGATGTGGAAAGACTGCCAGCTCACAAACAATCAGCCTTAATTCGTTGTGAGTGAAAATAATAAATTGTGCGGGTAGGGCTAGAGCTTTGCCCGCACTAGGTTACAATAAAGAAAGAAAATTATGAAAAACACACAAAAAGTACAAAATCTAGCTGGCTTCCGAGATTTTCTCCCCGCTGAGAAACGCGCCCGCGATGCCGTCCAGGCTTCAGTGACTAAGGCTTTTATTCGCTTTGGTTTCGAGCCCATTGAGACTCCTACTCTCGAGTATGCGTCCCTTCTCTTGGGAAAATACGGCGATGAAGCCGATAAACTCGTCTACTCTTTCGAGGACCGAGGCGGTCGGGCTGTGGCGCTTCGCTACGATCAGACGGTGCCTTCCGCTCGCCTACTCGCCCAGTACCAGAATGAATTGCCACGACTTTTTCGTCGCTACCAGATTCAAAATGTTTTCCGGGCAGATAAACCCCAAAAAGGTCGCTATCGTGAGTTTACCCAATGCGATTTCGATATTTTTGGAAGTAAAGATGCCATAGCCGATGCCGAGATTTTAGCGTGCAGCTATGCCGCTTTTAAAGAGGTAGGTTTTGGTAAAGTTGAACTTCGTGTCAATGATCGCCAGACGCTACTCTCTGTGCTCTCGCCTTTTGCCACAGAAACTGTCGATGTCTTCTCGATCATCCAAACGATCGACAAACTTGATAAGAAAAGTGAGTCGGAGGTTATCGAAGAGTTAGTGAGTAAGGGTCTTGAAAAAACGGCCGCAGTTGAAGCGATTTCTAATTTGCAGAAAACCAAGCCTTCTGAGAACCTGACCTCTATTAAGGACTTGGTGATTTCACTCGGCATCCCAACCGATTCGATCGTCTTCACGCCGACTTTAGCGCGCGGACTCGACTACTACACCGGTATGATCTTTGAGATCGTTGTTCCAGAGTATGGTTCTGGATCGTGTGGCGGTGGTGGTCGCTATGACAATCTCATTGGTGATCTAAGCGGGGTCACGGTGCCAGCCGTAGGCGTAGCTTTTGGCTTTGATCGTATGGTCGAGGCAGCCAAAGAACTTGGTCTTATCAAAACTGATAAATCGACTGCAGACTTCGTCGTCACAGTTTTTTCTCCAGAACTTCGTCAAAAATCAGCCGAAGTGGCCCAGAAATTGCGTGAGCTAGGCTGCAATGTTCTGCTCTATCCAGGCGTTGATTCCCTGGGCAAACAACTCAAGTATGCTGATCAGATAGGGGTAAAATTTGCCGTGATTATTGGTGAAGATGAGGCAAAGTCAGGAATGGTGACGCTGAAAAATTTGGTCAGTGGTGAACAAGAAACGCTTAGCGTTGACGATATACCTCGCGCCTGTGCCTGACGTCAAAAACCATGACAAGTAGCTTTTCTTTTTGAGTAATATATATCACTCGATAATTTCCGACTCGAAGACTCCAGAAGTTTTTTAAAGAACCCTTGAGTGGCTTACCAAGCGTCGGATCCAAAGCCAATTTATCTAAGGCGCTTGAGATCCTAAGCTGCTCCTTCTTGGAAATCTTTAAAAACGACTTTTCGGCTGACCTAGTAAATTCAATGCCGTACATGACTACAGATCTAGCTCAGCCTTAATATCTTGCCAACTCTTTGTTTTTCCAGCAATAACATCCTTTTTGCTCTGTTCTATAGCTTTCATTGTCGCTCTATCAGTTAGAACACTCACTGTTTCCTCTAAATAATCTAACTCCTCTGCATTAACCAAAGCGGCGCGAACTTGACCCTGCACTGTGATGAGAACCTTGTGGGACAACACAGCAGCGTCATCAACAAGGCCGGGCAATTGAGATCTAACTTGAGAAATTGGTAGTGCTTGAACTGTACTCATAATGATTTAATTGTACAACTTGTTGTACAAATTTTCTAGAACTAATTACTAGTCTTCTTCCGCGCTCTCAGTACACTGAAAAAAATCCATTCCAACTGCCTTGGCGGCTCCTGAATCTGACAAACTATCCCCAATCATAAGGACGTCTCTCAACTCCCAGCCAGGCAGTAAAGTGTCGAGCTCTTGTTTGACAAAAAGATTGAAACCCTCTGGATCAGGTTTAGTTAACCAGGTATCGGTTTTGGTGACCAACAAATTAAAAACCTGTAAAATGTCGAGTTCTTTAAGAATTTTTTCGATGGTTGGGCGCGCATTCGAACTCCAAATAATAAAGGCATAATTTTCAGAATGCGTCCTGACGAAGTTAGTCATTTCGTGGTGCTCGATAAATCCAGTCAGTTCATTCACTTCAAATTCCTCGCAAATTCGCCAGCGCTCCTTAGCGGCCGCTTCACCAATCTCGGCGACCACCGCATTCTCAAACAGATGGGAATTAATAAAGTCAGCCCTCTTATGCTTCTTCGAAAGCTTCTCCATGGCTGGGACCATCTTTTTTGAGTAAATTTTCCAAGGCACCTGAATTGTCGCCAAAGTCCCATCAAAATCGAAAGTGAGAGCTTTTTTTGGGTTTTTCTCTAGGTACTTTGAAAGTCTGTCCATAATGCGCTTTAGTATACAGCACCGACGCCCCACTTCCCTCGAGAGCAAACCATGCTATAATTGCTGTTCTTATGAAACACGTAACCGCAAATTGGAATGATGACTGCGCAGTCACTTGTAGCTGTGGCAACACTTTTACAACTGGATCAGTTACTGATTCTCTCCAGGTCGACATTTGCAATAAATGCCATCCATTCTTCACTGGCGAACAAAGATTTGTCGATCGCCAGGGTCGTGTCGAGAAATTCTTAAAGAAACAACAGGTTGCTCAGGTAGCTCAAGCGGCAGCCAACAAAAAGCAAACCAAGAAACCAGTCGCCACCGGACCACGCCAATCTTACCAAGACATTCTGCGCGATCAGAGCCAAAAAGTCCGATCAGCAGGCAAAAATCCACAAGCTGCGACTGCAGCCGTTAATCAGTAGCTGCCCACTCACTCTGTCTTACGCATCTTTCTCGCGTATACTGACAGAATATTTCCTATGACTGAATCTCATCCCTATAGCGAACAAATTAGAAACTTAGAAGCAAAAATTGCTGAAACTCAGGTGTTGGCTCTTGATCCAGATTTTGCCGAACTCGCCCAGACAGAACTCGCCGCGCTTAACTCTCAAAAGGCTGCGCTTGATGCGGCCGCAGAGCAATATGTCACCAGCCAACAACATGAAGAAGTAGGAGTTGAACCAACTAAAGGCCCTTGCATCATTGAAATTCGCCAAGGAGCCGGAGGTGATGAAGCCAAAATTTGGGCTAATGATATTTTGCGAATGTATCTCAGATTCTGTGAAACCCAAAAACTGGCCGTCACTTATATCGACGACATGGTGGTCAAAATTAGAGGATCTGTAAAACTTGGCGAAACTGTTTACTCTGCCTATGAAGTTTTTCAGCTAGAGTGCGGTGTACATCGCGTCCAACGAGTACCTGAGACAGAATCTCAAGGCCGAATTCATACCTCGACTGCTTCTGTTGCAGTTTTGCCAGAGGTAGCTGCCAGTGCTGTCACCATCCGAGATGAAGATATCGAGTGGCAGTTCATGCGCTCTAGTGGCGCTGGTGGCCAGTCAGTTAACAAAACTAGTAGCGCCGTGCGTCTTACTCACAAGCCAAGTGGCATTGCAGTTACTGCTCGCCAAGAAAAGAAACAAGAACAAAATCGAAAAATCGCCATGGAGCTTCTCCGCTCTCAACTCTGGGAAATCGAAGAAGAAAAAAGACTCAAGGAAATTGGCGATGCTAGAAGTGCAATCGGCCGCGCTCAGAGAGCTGAAAAAATCCGCACTTATAACTTCCCCCAAAACCGCATTACGGACCATCGAACTAAACAATCTTGGCATAATCTTTCAGGCATGCTCGAGGGAAATATTCTCGATATGCTTACCGAGCTTCGAGAAGAGTACTACTCTACTGAGCCGCAGTCAGAGTAACTTTAGTCTCACTGAACTGTTTATCTCGCCAAAATCTCACCGTCACTACATCGCCAATTTTCTTAGTATTAAGAATCGCTGCTAGATCTGTGTCTTTGATCACTACGCCGTCAATTGCCACAATAATGTCACCTGCTTTAATGCCTGCAGATTCAATTGAAGCACCTTGTACCAGGGCGACTACATAAGCGCCTTGCGGGACGTCATTAAACAAGGCGGCTTGCTCAGTGATGGTCTGATACTGAATTCCCAGAAATGGTCTATCAAATTGGCCGGTCTCATTAAAGTTATCTACTGAAGCCCGAACTACATTAATCGGAATGGCAAAACCAATGTTCTGGGCACTGGTAGAAACTGCCACATTCACACCGATAACTTCACCCTTGTCACTTAAAAGTGGACCGCCAGAATTACCAGGATTAATGGCTGCGTCAGTCTGGATGACTCCTTCTAAAGTCTCGACTTGCGGACCGCCAGAAGCTTCCATACCGCGACCAAGTCCAGAGATAACTCCTGTCGTCACTGTGTGTCGGAACTCTCCAAGAGCCGTACCAATAGCAATCACGTTCTCGCCCACGCGAATCATGTTTGAGTCGCCCAGCGGCAAAGCCGGATGATCAAAACCAATTACTTCAAGAATGGCCAAGTCGTTGCTCGGGTCACGATAAATTTTGCCAACTTCATACTCGATATCGTTGAGATCAATGACTTTATAAGTAGCTTGTGGATTAGAAACAACGTGTTTATTTGTGACGATCAGATTAGGGCCGACAACAAAACCAGTGCCAATATCTCGCTGGATCTCTTGCACTTGAGCTCCACCACGATTAATGCCAAAAAAGGAAAAAGGGTCGAAAACTTGTTGTTGAGTTTTGGCTGAAACAGTCACGACTGACTCTGAAGCAGCGTCGACCACATCTGGAATCGACAACATGATGCCAGTTTCGATCAGCTGACCAAGCTTGGAGCCTTCGGCTCGACTAGGATTACCAATGGAAATGCCGCCAGATCGATTTGCAAAGAAATCCAACGGCCGAAGTACGAAGATGCGATCCGCTAGTCCCCCAAGAAAAAACGAAGAAAGAACAATGACTGAGACTAATAAACCGAGTAAAAAAGACCGAGTGGTTGGCTTGGGCATGAATTAATTATAGCATTCCGATGGCTACGCTCAGCGCTTCGTCTTCTGGGGTGTCACGATTGTCAAGGACTTCCTTGTCAACAGGAATACCGGTCTCGTGAATCCAGTCACCTCCGGGGAGCTCCCAACGGGCGATGGTGATATGCAGAGCACCACCATTTGACAACTCTCTCCTATCTTGAACTGTGCCCTTACCAAAGGTCTTTTCGCCGACTATAGGCGCACCTAATCTGTCTCTTAAAGCCCCGGCTACAATCTCGGAGGCAGAAGCACTCCCGCGATTCACTAAAACTACTACAGGAATATCTGCTAAACGAGCATTACCTGTAGCTGGGAAACTCTGACTATTATATCGACCTCTCTGGGTAACAATCGTGCCAGAGGGAATAAAGTCGCTAGCAATTTTCAAAGCATCATCGAAGAATCCACCTGGATCATTGCGAAAATCGATAACAATACCGTCTATCTCGCTACGCTTAGTAAGAATTTCTTGGACTGATTGATGCCACTCTTCCATGGTTCTGCCACCAAAGCGAGACACTGATATGTGAGCCGCTTTTTTGCCACCATTTTCAACAAATTCTAACTCAACCGACTTCACCACAATTTCACCTCTATTTATAGTCACTTCAAAAGGCTCTTTGCCGCTAGATTGTCTGAATAGAGTCAAAATAACTGGCGAACCCTCTGGTCCTCGAATGGCATCAACAGCCTCCATAATTGTCCAATCAGCAGTAGCCACATCAAGACCCTTGGCTTCATCCTTGACTCTGATAACTAAATCACCCGCCTCGACTCCAGCTGCCTCAGCTGGACTACCTTTCAAAGGAGAAATCGCAGCTAAAACTCCATCAACATAACCAAGTTCAATTCCAACTCCAAAAAATGCACCAGCCAGATCTTGGCCAGTGCGCTCATTGTCATGAACATTAAGATACATGGTGTAAGGATCTCCGAGTGAGGCGGTCATGCCCGCGATGGCGCCATCAGTCATCTTGACTGGGTCAAGCTTGTCAGTCTGGTTAAAATCCTGCTGTAATAAATTCCAGGCTTCCCAAAAGACAGAAAAATCTACTTGTGAAGCAATTTCTTCAGGAGGAGCTTCATTAAGAACCTTACCAAGGGAAGTGTTGCCAACTTTGACTGACTTGATCCGTTCGAGAGGAAGATATTTTTCGGCGACTTTGAACTGAAACTGGAGAGCAACGCCAAGTAAGACTAGAGTAACTACCCCAAAAATCAATTGAAACCAGTGAAAGAATTTACTCATCGCGAGTCACCATTGTACGCAAATCGACTCTCTTGAGAACTAGCAATTAGAGCGTTTGTGTAAACGGCAACATTGCTAAGAATCGGGCTCGCTTGATGGCCACCGCCAAACGTCGCTGATTCTTTTCAGAAAGTCCTGTCTCTAAACGAGTCAGAATTGTTCCCTGTTCAGTCAAACACTGCTCTAAAAGCCTTGGTTCTTTATATGAGAACGAAGTCATGATCGGTGTCGATCGACGGCGAACTGGTTTTTTCATTGGTTTTCTTATCATTTTTCCCCTTACAAATTACTAAAATGGCACATCATCGGCGATATCTTCGGCGCTGGATGATTCCATTACCTGATCGTCGTCGTCATTTTGTGTTTTTTTCTTTTTACTACTAGCTTTCTTCTGTGCTGGTTTAGATGCTCCATCATCTGAAGGACCCTTTGCGTAGTCATCATCGCTGGCGTTATACTCACCGCCACCAGATCTGGATCTTAAAAGAATCATGTTATCAATGACGATTTCAGTGGTTCTTCGATCTGATCCGTCCTCACCCTTCCAGTCGCGCGTCTGCAATCGACCTTCGACATAAGCTTTATCGCCTTTGTGAAGAATTTGACCACAGATGTCAGCTAATTTTGACCAAGCAACAATATTGTGAAACTCAACACTCTCTTGTTTCTCGCCACCATCAGCGCCGGACCAAGTTCTGTTGGTCGCTATTCCGAAGGTACATACAGCCGTATTTTTCGCTGTGTATCGAAGATTTGGATCTCTGGTGAGATTTCCGATCAATTGTACTTTGTTTAGTGAAGGCACTGCCATTTCTATCCTTTCTTACGTGTTACTAATTTCAATCCTACAACGTCAGTATGACACGAACTGTAGAATTCAAAGTTGTAATTATTCACGCTCCTCATTTTCGACTGGTTCAGCCGCAACTTCTTCAGTTTTTGGCTGTTCCTTCTCTTCTAAAACAATTAAGTGACGGATAAGACTAGTTACTGAGTGGCGAAGATCGGTGTCGATTTTCAAGACAGCAGATGGCAACATCTCGATCAACCAATGAATGTAGCGAGCCTCGTCATAGCGAGTGCCAGCTTTCTTGATAGTGTAAGCCAAGGATTGTTTGCCCCAATCTTCTTGATTCTTAACCTCTGCTTTGTATTTCTTAAGAACGGCGAGAATTTCGGCTTTAACCTTTTCAAATTCCTCACTAGTCAAACTAGCTGGAATTAGGGAAGTCATCTCGTAAAGACGAGTTTCATTTTTCGGTAATAATTTCATTGACATAATGCTCCTGTCAGGCCATTAGTTCGTGAGCTACTGGTTCAAGCGATCGCTCGCTTGACGAACTTTTGGCTATGTAGTCGAGTATTGTACCTCATATGCCGAGGGATACAAGGTATACTCGCTCTCTCGTTTCGGCGCAGAGATAATTTCCATGAGTTTTTTCACGACTGT
>Ga0051987_10001029_pt1 | contig 14582 bp, 14 predicted proteins | sample CryGey08umfilter_2_FD_58083 | JGI IMG/M metagenome (GOLD analysis project Ga0051987, IMG submission 58083) | Groundwater microbial communities from aquifer in Utah, USA - Crystal Geyser 4/10/14 0.8 um filter | ecosystem: Environmental > Aquatic > Deep subsurface > Groundwater | place: USA: Utah... | reverse complement strand
GAGTAGGCGTATTTTTCAGTGCCAGACTTGCCTGAGCCGGTAGCGATTTTAAACAATGGCGGCATGGCAATATAGAGATAGCCTTGCTTGACCACTTCTGGTAAGTGGCGGAAGAAAAAGGTCAAACCCAAGGTGGTAATGTGTTCGCCGTCAACGTCAGCATCGTTCATTAAAATAATTCGATGATAGCGCAATTTTTCTGGATTAAAGGTTTCACCAATGCCAGCGCCCAGAGCTACCACTAGGTTTTTCAGTTCTTCGAAGTCAACAATCTTGTCTAGGCGGGCGCGCTCGGTGTTGAGGATCTTGCCACGGAGCGGAAAAATAGCCTGGAACTTGCGGTCACGGCCTTGTTTGGCACTATTGTGAACAAAAACACCACTGGCCAGGGCAAAATTGTGGGAGTTTGGGACTTCGATATCGTAGACATCTATGCGCTCTGCACATTTTTCAACTTTAAGAATTTTGTGATTATAATGTGACACTACCTCAAGAGCTAAAACATTGTCTCCAGCAAAGTATCTATCTAAAAATGTATTAAACTTTAAAATTGATTTATCATTTTTCTCTTTTCTGTAGTCATTAAACCGCGAAACGTCTAGTGATCCATTTTTCTCAAATTTCTTAAGAGTACTGAGAGTTTTTTTGTAATATGTTTTATTTAATGTCAACAATCGCTGTTTTCTAAAGCCTGAAGTCCACTGCTTTTGCGTTTGCTCTCTCCTCCACTCAAGCAAATCATTATTTTTCCATTGGGCAGATGACATGTAGGAGAGCAGTTTTTTTGCTTGTGGATTTTTGACGAAGAAGTTCTTAACGTTTTCTGATTGTTTTACTCGGTTTTCTGGTTTGCTCCAATACTTCTTTTGTGCTTCGACAAGGTTTTTGGCATTTTGTTTTTGATACTCCTGATTGGAAAAATAAAAAGCTTTCCACGCTTTGAGCATGAAATCTTTGTATTCAGGGTTGACCCATTGTAACTTGGCATGTGAGGATAAAATTGCTGCGGTTTTTGGTTGTCGCATTCGCTCGCTCATCATTTTTCTGAAAGCAGCAGTTTTTCTGAGTTTTCGACATTTTTCTTTGGTTTCTGGTGTATGAAGTGTTTTTGAGAGCAGACTTCTATGCAATTGAAAATGCTCTTCGTGGGTCAAACGAAGAATATTTGTTGGATTATTATTCAATTTATTGAAATCTTGATGATGACAGTTCTGACCATCAATTTTTGTATAGATGCAATGGTGCAGGTTATACCGATCAGCCAACATGTGGGTAAAAAGCCAATAGTCTGATTTTGGATCCCAAACCATTTCATAGCCATCGATTGTAATCCCCGTTTGGGTTTTGTCTGAAAGTTTTTTGTAAAGGGGCATTAAAGAATCAGTAGGTTTGAGTTGACTGGCCTCTTTATATGAGCCATCTCGCAGCATAAACTGGTGATCTGGGGTACAAACAATTTCTTGCTGATTATCTAAAGTGACTTTGACAACCGTAGTATTCTTTTTAGTAATTCTGGCGTTTTTTATTTCCTCGATACCAATTTTACCATTTTTTCTAATGGTGTAACAAAAGTTTTGCTTAGCTTTTGCTTGTTCTTTAACCAGCTGCTTAAAACTAATATTTCTGCCATCTGCCAATGCAATTTTTGTGTCACCAGAAAAACAGCCTCCGGCGCTGTCGCCTTCCACAATATAAATCTCTGACTCAGCGGCGATTCGGCTTTGACAGTCAGCCAACTTGCCTGGTAACGAGCTGCCTTCAAAGACGCCTTTCCTGATCACGGCTTCTTTGGCTGCCCGCGCCGCCAGCCGCGCTCGGGCAGACAACATCACTTTTTCAATAATGGTTTTGCCGGCCTTAGGGTGCTCTTCCAAGAAGCCGTCTAAATAATCTTTGAAAATTTGGTAAACGGCCGATTGTGCCTCACTATTATTCAGCTTCGTTTTGGTTTGAGACTCGAACTGCAAATCGTTGGACGGCATCTTGACAAAGACTACAGCGGCTAAGCCCTCACGAATATCTTCAGCGGTGAATGACTCTTTTTCCTTGATCAAACCAGTCTTTTCGGCGTAGTCACGCAAGACCTTGCCTAGCGCCATCCGGAAACCGTTAACGTGCGCCCCTCCGTCTGGGGTGCGAATGACATTGACATATGACTCTAGCCGCTCGGCATATGAGTCGTTGTACTGCATCGAAACCTCAACGCCAATTTTTTTGCCAGTATTTTCATCTGTCCAGATGTTGCTGACGTAGGCTACCTCATGTAAAGATTTCTTATCCATGTTTAAATGTTCAACCAGTGATTTAACGCCACCTTCAAAATAGAAGTGCTCTTCTACGCCATCAAATTCGTCATAGAATTGAAAATAGATACCAGCCATCAGGTAAGCCCGGTCTTTAATGACCTCTTTCAGCACTTTTTTTGAGAAGGTAGTAATCGAAAAAATTGTTGGGTCTGGCACAAACTTAAGAATGGTGCCGGTCTCTTGCTTAATAAACTCGACTGCCTGGGTTGGGAACAACTCAAGGACTTGGGTTTCAGGAATCACCGTCACTTTTTTTTGAGGATCGCCTTGGCAATACGACTGGTAATAGTACTTTTTGTTCCGTTTAACCACAACCTGGAGCAAACTTGACAAAGCGTTCACGGCAGAAGAACCGACTCCGTGCAAGCCGCCCGAAGCTTGGTAGGCAGTTTCTTCAAACTTGCCACCAGCGTGGAGTTTGGTCAGCACGACTTCTAGGGCGGAAACACCGGACGAGTGCATATCAACCGGAATACCCCGACCGTTGTCTACCACCGTAATTGCTTCGTCACCAATCGGTTTAACGCCAACCAAAGATTTATCGTGTTCGGTAATTGGGCTGTAGAACAGTTTAATTGACTGGCCAAAACCAGCAATCGCTTCATCCACGGCGTTGTCCAAAATTTCTTTAGCCAAATGATGAAGACCACGTTGATCGGTAGAGCCAATGTACATACCAGGCCGCTTGCGGACTGGTTCCAGACCCTCCAAAATTTTTATTTCAGAGGCTTGATAGCTGTTAGCACTCGATTTTGGCATATTTCACGCAATCAACTGAGACAACTATTATAACCAAGAATCTGTTGGGCAGTCTCTTAAAATAATCGCTCAAGAACTCACTTTTATATCATACTCCAGCGGTAAGTGCTAGTGGATATTACTCGAGGAAAGTTGGGCTTTAAGCCCAAAAAAACAGTCCTCTAAAGCTAGTCTGACATTAACATTGGCCTCGAGGTACATCTGGGTTTGCAGCAGCTGATTAATTGATTGCGCAAGAGCGGCTGAAGGATTGTTTTCTAGCTGGGCGTGAAAATACAAAATCAGCTGGTTAATCAGCTCCTTGGCTGCTTGTCGGTCTTTGTGTTTTTCGGCTGCATCAACCAATGCCCGGTGCGAAAGAAATGGTAATTGGCTAGCCAAATTGACTGCTTCGTTGCCAATTTGAGTTCCTGATTGACTGAGTTTGGCTTTTTTCTCCAAACAACGGGAACGCACGGTTGGTAACAGCTTATTAACTTGCGAAACACCAAGCCAAATCTGAGTCTTGGCTGGCGGCTCTTCTAACAGTTTGAGCAGCGCATTTTGAGCTTCATGACCGGCAGTATCGGCAGCTAAAATTAGCACCTGACGAAGTTTTCCACCGTAGCTGGCATAACTCAGATCTTGGGAGAGCTCTCTGACTTGTTCAATACTAAGATTTTTTAGTTCAGGGTTGATGGTGTTTAACTGTAGAGGTTGAGTGGCTGGATCAGTTTGAAAAATCAGCTGTTCAATTTCAGTTTGTTGATCTTGTCCTGGCGAACAGATCACAATTTGAGGGGTGAGGTAGCTGGTCTTGTCTTCAGTCATTGCGTAAGGCGTATCTTATCATTTATAGTGAATGCAGTGGGTTAAGAGTCTGTTTTTTGCTGTGAAAGCGACATGTCAGACAGGTTCTAAGAACTCATTCTTGTGGCGATTAAATTGATGAATACCGATCCTGCCCTATCAGCTGCCTTAACGACGCCAACTCCAGCCAGGTCAAGGTCTGGTGGTGCTTCTGAACCGGTGGCGTTGCCGCCAAATATGCAAGTACCTACTAATTTGCCCGTCAATATGACTGCTGTTCCTCAAGAACAGGCGCCGGTACTGTCCGCCCCAGCCTCGGTGGCAAGCACCGGATTGCTTGGTCAAACTGCCGATCTAGTTGCCGCCAGCCAAAACGCGCCGCTGCAAATAACTGAAAGCGGAGTGATCTTGTCACCGGTTTTGACCGCAGCGCCGGCTCTAGTTTTAGCACCGGCACCAACGCCAACTTTGGCCTCTGAACCGATCCAGGCGCCAACACCAACCTCTCCCTTAGCCCCAACTATGACTCAACTCCCAGCCGCTACCCCGCTTTTAGGTTCCAGTCCCGTTGGCTCCAGTCCCGACGCCAATAATACTGGTCAAAAACAAGCGTATAACTCAGTTCTAGAGGTCTTGGTGGCCAACCAGTCGCTGACTCAAGAGCAAGCCAACGAACTCAAAGTTGAAAACATCAGCACCGGCAAGAAACTTGAGACAATTTTAGAAGAAAGCGCGCTGGTTTCTGAAGAAGCGCTGACCAAAGCCAAGGCAATTTTTCACGATGTTCCTTTTGTCAAAATGACCGAAGTTGGCACCTATCCGGAGGCGATCAACCAACTACCTGAGGGTTCTGCCCGCCACTATCAAATGGTGCCGTTTGCCTATGATAAAGAACAAGGCACCCTGTCGGTGGCGATGAAAGATCCATTAGATCTTTCGGCGATTGATTTTGCTCAACAAAAAACTGGTCTGCGAATTCTGGCTCACTACGCCATGCCTTCAGAAGTTGAGCAGGCTATCGCCGAGTTTTATTCTCAGACCCTTTCAAGTGAAGTTTCGGCGGCACTTGAGCAGACTACGCAAGTGGCAGAAAATCAGGCCAAAAAACAGGACTTTTCTCAACTTTCACAAGAAACCATTCGCTCAGCGCCAATCACCAAGATTGTGGAAACGATGGTGGCGTTTGCGATGAAAGCCAGGGCCTCTGATATTCACATTGAGCCGCTTGAGGACAGAACCAGAATCCGGTACCGGATCGACGGTATTCTCAACGAAAAATTGATCTTGCCAAAATCAGTGCACGACGCCGTAGTTTCTAGAATTAAAATCCTTTCCGGCTTAAAAATTGACGAAAAACGCCTGCCCCAGGACGGTCGTTTCAATTTTAGTTTAGACGAAGAAGAAGTTGATCTGCGTATCTCTACTCTGCCCACCATTCATGGCGAAAAAGTGGTGATGCGGTTGCTCAAAAAGGACGAAAATGTGCCCAGTTTGCAAGATCTTGGCATGGCTGGTTTGGCGCTGCACAACGTGGAAAAAGCCATCAAAGTTCCCCACGGCATTGTCTTGATTACCGGCCCGACTGGTTCAGGCAAAACTACCACTCTTTATTCAATTTTGCACATGATTAACTCGCCGCGGGTAAACATTATGACGCTCGAAGATCCGGTTGAGTACGAAATTCCTGGCGTCAACCAAGTTCAGGTCAACCCCCAGGCTGGTTTGACCTTTGCTTCTGGGTTGCGGTCGTTTTTGCGGCAAGACCCCAATGTGATTATGGTTGGTGAAATTCGGGACAGCGAAACAGCCGAGCTGGCAATTCAGGCGGCGCTCACCGGTCACCTTGTTTTTTCTACTTTGCATACTTCGTCAGCGGCCGGTGCCCTACCCCGTTTAATGGACATGGGTGCCGAGCCATTTTTGTTGGCTTCGTCAATGACTTGTGTCATGGCACAGCGGGTGTTACGGAAAATTAATCCGGGTTTTGTTGAGGAGTACAAGCCTGAGCCAACGGTGATCAAAGACATTCAGCAGGTTTTGGGTGACAAATTACTTCCCTGGTGCAAACAGCATCAAAAAGACCCCACCAATTTGAGCCTTTATCGGCCAAAAGCGAACCGGCCACAAACAGAACCAGAATATAAAGGTCGGGTGGCTATTTTTGAAGTGATGATGGTGACAGAAGCGATTAGCCGACTGATTTTGGAGCGCAAACCAGCTAGTGAGATGGAAAAGTTGTCGGTCAAAGACGGGATGTCATTAATGAAGCAAGACGGCTATCTAAAAGCTCTCGAGGGAGTGACCACGATTGAAGAAGTTTTGCGTGTTGCGCAAATATAGTGAATAATAGAGGGGTAAGCGACCACTAAACCGGTACCATTAACAGACTAAATATAGGCAAAAGACAGAAGGAAGCTATGAACATTCATGACATTCTTGAACAGTTAGTCCAGGCGGAGGGTTCGGACGTCCATATTGTCATGGGTTCACCGCCGATGCTGAGAGTGCACGGTAATTTAAAGGCGGTTGAGGGTGCACCGGTGCTGACCGCTAAACAAACTGAAGCCCTGATTTTGCCCTTGCTGACTCAAGAACAAAAAGATTACGTGGCGGTGAACAAAGAGCTGGACTTTGGCTACTCTTTTCAAGACAAAGGTCGGTTTCGTATCAATGTCTACAATGCCCAAGGCGCCTTGGGCGCTGCCATGCGGTTGATTCCCAGTCGCATTAAAAGCATTGAAGATTTACAGTTGCCACCAATTATGAATGAGTTTTCGAATTTCAATCAGGGTTTGGTGCTCTTAACTGGACCAACTGGAGAGGGAAAATCTACCACCTTGGCCTCGATTATTGATTTGATTAACTCGACTCGCTCAGAGCACATTGTTACCATCGAGGATCCAATTGAGTTTATCTACAAACCCAAAAAAAGCATCATTACTCAACGGGAAATTCATCATGACACCAACAGTTGGGAAATTGCTCTGCGCTCGGTGTTGCGCGAGGATCCTGACGTGGTACTGATTGGTGAAATGCGCGATTATGAAACCATTGCCGCCGCCCTGACCATTTCTGAAACCGGTCACTTGGTGTTCGCGACCTTGCATACTTCGACTGCCGCGGAAACAATTGATCGTATTGTTGACGTCTTCCCTGCCAGGCAACAAGGTCAGATTAGGCAGCAGTTGGCGGCGACGGTCAAAGTGGTGGCCTCGCAGCGGTTGTTGCCGGCGGTCGGCAGCGGCCGAATTGCGGCGCTCGAAATTATGATTGCCAACCCAGCCATTAAAAACTTGATCCGCGAAGGTAAATCTCATCAAATTGACACCGTCATCCAAACTCAATCGGCGGCTGGCATGATGCTGTTTGAATCGCATTTGCTGCAGTTGATTCAGCGGAACGCCATTACCACCGAAACAGCCCTTGCCCACGCTTTTCGGCCAGCCGAGATGCACCGATTGCTGGGCAAGTAGCTGGTTGGAGTTTGAGGAGCGGCAAGAGCCACTGAGAAAAAATATGCCATTTTTTAGATACACCGCCAAAAATCAATATGGCGAAAAAATTAAAGGTAAGGTTGAGGCCAGAAATGTGAAGCAGGCGGCGGCCGAGTTGGCTGTCCGACAGCTGTTGGTGATTGACGTTCATCCTTACACTGATGACTCGTTTGCTACCATCAAGACGATGCTGTTCGGGGTTAAGTTTACTGATATTGTCAACTTTACCCGGCAATTGTCGACGATGATTTCTGCTGGTTTGCCGTTGGCCAATTCTCTCTCTATTTTGGTGCAACAAAGCAAGGCCGAGATGTCACGGCTGGTAGCCCAAATTTTGCAAGACATTGAAGGTGGTCTGACTTTTACCAAAGCGCTCGAGAAACACCCAGACGTTTTTAGCAGCATCTATGTCCAGTTGGTTCACGCCGGCGAAGTTGGTGGTGTCTTAGACGACATTTTGGGTCGTTTAGCTACCAACATGGAAAAAACCAAAGAGTTCAGAGCCAAAACTAGAGGGGCGATGATCTATCCGGTGATCGTCATCATTGCAATGCTGGTGGTAGCCTCGGTGATGATGATTTTTGTGATTCCCAAGCTCTCTGCCATGTACGACGATTTTGGCGCTGAGATGCCGTTACCAACCTTGGTGTTGATTGGGATTTCCAATTTTATGGTTAATTTCTGGTGGCTGATGATTTTGATTGGTGCTGGCGCTTTCTTTGCTTTTAGAGAATGGAAAAAAACTCATGCTGGCCATGTCGCTTTCGACCGGTTTTTGTTGAAAATTCCGATTATGGGTGATCTCTTGAAGAAAATTACTCTGACCGAGTTTGCCCGAACGTTGTCATTACTGCTGGGCGCGGGAATTTCTTTGTTGCAGGCGCTTGATATTGTCACTCAAGGCGTGGACAACATTATTTACAAAGAGGCATTACAGGATGTCTATAAGCAGGTGGAAAAAGGCGTACCTATGTCCAAAGCCCTGTCAAAGTATGACGACTTCCCTCCCATACTGTTCCAAATGATGTCAGTCGGTGAAGAAACAGGAAAATTGGATGAAGTTTTGGGCAAGCTAGCTAACTATTTTGATCAAGAAAGTGAACAGGCGGTGAAAAACCTGACGGCGGCGATCGAACCAATGATTATGATTGTGCTTGGCGTTGGTGTGGGGGCGATGGTAATTGCAATTATTCTGCCAATTTATAATCTGACCAGTCAGTTCTAGGCTACTGCCTTTTTTGATGATTCTTTCGCAAGTATTTTTTCAATTTTTTCTTTGACTTTATATACAGCATCTCTGATATGAGAAATATAGACTACATTATCTTTAGTTTCTCTCATAAGATCTTAACCTGACCGGCAAGGACATATTTTTTAAGGTAACGACTAATACCATTATAACTGACAAGATCTACTTTTTTATTCAAGGTATTTTCTAGGTCACGCTTGAGTTTCACCACAGTCATGCCCATTCCTTTGGGTGGCTCAATTAAAATGTCAACGTCACTGCTATCATCCTGAGTACCGCGAGCATAAGATCCAAACAAGGAAGCCTTCTTAACACCGTATTGCTGTAAAACAGGAATGATCCTATCTGTAAGATTATTCATAACGTGAGTATAACATGAGAAGTTCCATTGCTGGCAGCCTCCCCACACGCTGGTAGCTCAAACCGGAAACCTTACCTGATCTGTAGAGTGGCCAAAATACCACTTGCAATCCTGCCTGAAAAAGTTATAGAGTGGTAGGTAACGATATTTGTCGCCCAAATATAGGAGTAAAAATATGAAACAGTTGACTGCCTTTCTGAGAGATATTAACAAACTGCGGACTCAGCGCGGTTTTACCATGATCGAACTGTTGATCGTGATCTCCATTTTGGGCATTTTAGCCGTGGCGGTGCTGTCGGCGATTAATCCAATCGAGCAGATTAATAGAGGAAGAGATACGGGCAGTCAATCGGATGCAGAGCAGTTGATTAACGCTGTTGATCGATATTATGCCTTTAATGGTACGTATCCATGGCAAGGTACTGAAGTGGGAGCGGCTGCTCTAGCTTCAGATATAGCATTCCAGGTGGTTGATACAAACACTGGTAATCCAAACAACTTAGATAGCGGGGGCAACCCAATTCTATTAATGGGTCAATTATTACTGAAAAGTGAATTGAAGGACTCGTATATTAATCGTGTAAACAGTGCGACTAATCAGTTGTGGATATATAATCAAGGAATAAGTGGCTCTAGCACCTATGTCTGTTTTACACCTCTTTCACAAAGTTTTAAGGAAAAGGCAAAAGCAAGATGTGTGGACAATTTAGGAAGTGGCTTTCCAACAGATGTAGATCAACCTACTCGTGACCTAATGTGTGCGGGAGCAGAGGATCCAGCCACAGATACAACCTATTCTTGTCTACCATAACGGATTTAGCCTGAGAACCTTAGACCCCACCACCCGGTGGGGTTTTTGCTTCCGTTGCCGGAAACCTCACCCGCAACATCACAACATACTCTCTGTGCCTCATTTGCTAGTGGCGCCGCTCTCCACAGCGGTTACAATGAATTTAATCAACTAGAATCAGTGCTGCCCCTCCTCGCCTGATGCGAAACGATCTAACATCAGGTAGAATGGCAGTATGCTTTTTACATTTCTCCTCGTACCAATCTTTCTTTTCTTTTTTGGGGCGGCAGTTGGCAGTTTTCTTAATGTCATCATCTATCGCTCAGAAACTGGCGAGTCGTGGGCCAAGGGTCGCTCGCACTGTGAAAGTTGCAAAACCTTGATTGCTTGGTACGATAATATTCCGCTACTCTCCTTTTTTATTCTTCAAGGCAAATGCCGCAAGTGCAAAGCCCCACTTTCAATCTCTCACCCAGTGGTTGAGGGCTTGACTGGTGCCCTTTTTGTCTGGTGGTACTTTGCCGGCTTTCTTTTCTTCAAGCTTACCCAGCAGCCGTTTGTTGTTCTTCAGCCGCTTTTTTGGTTGGTGGTCGGCATGATTTTACTGATGATCGTGGTGATTGACCTCAAACAGATGGTCATTCCTGATACGGCGGTAGCGCTACTGTTTGTGGTGGTGATTCTGTATCGAATTTGGTTGGTGTCGTTTCACATCATGAAGCCGGAGGATTTGCTGCTCTCACTCTCGTCAATGGCTGGGGCCGGACTATTGTTCTTGGCGCTCTTTTTGATCACTCGTGGTCGAGGGATTGGTTTTGGCGATGTCAAGCTAGCTCTCCCCCTTGGCCTGTTACTTGGTTGGCCGCAAGTTTTAGTCTGGATTTTTTCATCCTTTTGTATTGGAGGGGTGGTTGGCATAGTGTTGCTGAGTCTAAAAAAAGTGAAGCTCAAAACCGCCGTGCCGTTTGGCCCATTTTTGGTGGTTGGCACCCTGATTGCCTTGATTTGGGGTGACCAACTCTTTGGCTGGTATGTTACACTAATTAAATAGTTGAGGATGTACTTTTTGAAGAACGTCTGGCTCCTTCTCCAGACTTCGCAAAGCTGCTTCCTCAAAACTGCGAACAGTTACAGATAACCTGTCAGCAGCTTTGAGATCTTCAAAAAGTACATCCATTATTTAAATAAGTGGGATTTATGCGTTTTCTGACTTCACTGGCATCAATTCTGATTTTTCTGTTACTGGTTTTGGGAACTGGGTTGTACTTTACGCGCGAATATTTTTTGTATCGAGGCGTTGAGAACTTCAAAAAACAGGTCTTAACTCTGAGGAAAGCTGGCAGTAGTGCTTGCACCAACAAAGCTGATTTGTTGGATGTAGTTGCCGATAACACCGCGCCAGTTTCCCAAATTCGGTTCACTTCAGACACAGAATATGTTTTGGAAGTTGTTTGCCCAGGCTATACCTTTGCCCCGATCATCTTGGGCAAAGGCAAGCTTGACCGGTTTATCAGTAAGGTACCTGGCACTTCTGGCATTTTGCTTGGTGAAGCGCGCACCGGCGTTGAGCTGGCGGCGTTTGCTGACGTTCAAAAACAAGTTAATACTTGGCTAAATCGCAACTTTCCCTACATCGAAAAAACCAAGTCAGTGGTCTTAGAAAACAACCAGTTTATTGTTGTTCAGTCCAATGAAGACTTGGGTGCTGGTCCGATTGCCTCCTGCGAAGGATTTGGTTATCAGTGTTGCCAGCCAGATTCACAGATTGGGGTTGGTAATAACATGCCAGGCCTGGTTGGTTGCGAGAAGACGTGTTATTCGGCTTGCGCCTCCAGACCAGTGGTGTTGTCCTTTACCTCCAATCCGTTCTATGACATTAAAGATCGGACAGTGCGAATTTCTGGCAACGAGAGCGTTGATTTTGCCTACGTCATTGATCCGGGTGCGGCCAAGTCTGGCTCGGTCTTGCTTGATTTTGGTGATGGCAAGTCTGATCAAGCCAGTGAGCTGACTGGGCTGTTGAGCCACAGCTATACCTGTGCTAGTAGCAGTTGTCAGTACTCGGCGGTGTTGAAAGCGATTGATAACGTTGGTGTTGAGTCGGCTCAAACTCAGATCAGCCAGATCAGGGTGATTGTTAGCGCGCGATAATACGATGCAATTTTGGGCTGATCTGAGGGCAAAAGCGGCGCCAGTTGCGACTTGCCCTCAAACTAGGCTATGATAAAGGTATCAGATTTGGGAGAAACTATGAAAAACTTGAAGAAGCTGACCCACCGTCCTTTTAACTCTGGATTTACTTTGATCGAGTTGCTGATTGTGATGGTGATTATTGGCATTTTGGCGACGTTGGGATTGGTGGCATATTCGTATGCGTTAAAAAATGCTAGAAACGCTCGAAGAATCGAAGATTTAAATTCAATTCAATCTGCTTTCGAGCAATATTACACAGCTACAGCAGGTTATAATGCCACTTGTTCAACTATGGCTGGCTCTTTACAAGGTGGTATTCCTAATAATCCAAGTGGAGGAAGCTATAGCCCTAGTTGTACAGCAACAACATATTGTGTTTGTGCTGCTCTAGAACCACAAAGTGGAGCTGCAGGGTCTTCAGCGGTTAAGGGAGGAAATGCTAGTACTGCGTGTAATAGCCCAACGTACACCAACTCAGGTTCTGGTAACTATTATTGTGTACAGAATAGACAATGATGTTTAAGAGAAATGGTTATACCCTAATTGAGCTAATGGTGGTAATTGTCATCATTGGAATTTTAGCAACTCTTGGACTTGTGACATATCAAAACGCTCTCAAAAGAACAAGGGACACAAAGCGTACTGGTGATATGAAAGATATTTCTGCTGCTGAAGAACAATATAAAGCATTGGTTGGCAGTTATGTCAGCGTTGGTGGACCACCCAATTGTATTGCAACAGGCACCGCAATTGGTCAATATAGTTTTCCCTCGGATCCAAGTTCTCTTACATATACCTGTAATGGAAATACTAGTGCTTTTTGTGTTGCTGCTCAACTTGAACGTGGAGGGGGTAATTGTGGAGGGTGTTCTGGTGCAGGAACAATTACCAGCGGATCAAGTCATTACTGTGTAATAAGTAAACAATGAAACATATGAAAAAAACATCGCAAAAAGGCTTTACATTGATTGAGTTGATGGTGGTAATTTTGATTATTGCTGTGTTGGGAGCGTTGGGGATAGTTAGTTATGGTCAAGCAAATCGATCAGCCAGAGATGGTAAACGACAAGCTGATATGGAGTCTGTTAGACAAGCTTTACTATTAAGAAGACAAGAAATACAGTGTCTCCCTAATTCAGGATACAGCAGCTTATCTACTTCTCTTGTGCCTACTTACCTTTCAGTCTTACCTTCTGATCCGGGGTCAAATGCATATGTCTACACAAGCAGTGGTGGCGTATCGGGATGTAGAACATCGGCAACATTAGGCTTCACCTTAGAGGGTAGTGGGGCTCAGACCATTACGATTCCATAATATTATTAGGATGTTACTTAATACTTTTAAAACAACTGGCTTCACTCTCATCGAAATGCTAGTGGCAATTACAATTCTGTTGCTAGTCACTGGTGGTAGTATGGCTGCTTTTTCAACCTTTAATGATCGTCGCCAGGTTGAAGAAACAGCTAAGCAAGCACAACAGTATTTTACTCTCGCTCAACAAAAAGCCTCTGTGAAAGAAACACCCCAAGACTGCATTACTGACAATCGTTCCTTACAGGGCTATAGAGTTGCCCTGGCCAGTAATTCTGTGACTCTACAGGCACTTTGCGGATCAAATTTAACAGATCTTAATCCTTACAACCTTGACACTTTTAGGCAATTTGTTTTCCCTAATGGTGTTACCACTACGGCTGGAGATTATGATTTTTATACTCTAGAAAGAGGAACAAGCGGCTCTGGTACCTACACTTTTTCAGGTAGCTCAACAATGTATCAATTTACCGTCACGGCGGGAGGAACAGTTTCAAATGTTCAACCAACACCAGCGCCTTAATTCTGGCAGCACTCTAATTGAGGTTCTTGTTGCAATTGTGGTTGTAGGTTTAGTTGTCACAGGAGTAATGCTAAGTATTTCGTTCTCGATTAAAAATAGTGCCGAAGCGCAATATCGTGAAACAGCTAGCCAATTGGCGCAAGACGGCATGGAGATTATTAAACTCCGCCGAGAAGTTGATCCTTGGTCCTCCTTTTCTGGCAGATCGACTGGCGATTATTGTTTGAGTAGTGAAACTAATCCAGCCTTAGGTTCTGCTGTTGCTGATGGTTCTAACTGTTCAGCGGTTACAAAGTTAAATAAACCTTTTACCAGATATGTTGAAATTGCCTCGACACCTACGATAGTAACAGCTGCGGTGGTAGTTGAATGGTCTTCAGATTCAAATACGGCTCAGCATGTAAGAATAACACAAACTTTTCAGGAACGAGCAATCTAGTTGTTAGGAATTTCTCAGAACGGTGAAGCTAGTAAAAGTCTCAGAGATAGCTGCAGATGTATTAGTCAGGATTAGGTTAACGCGTACGTATTGTTTTCCACTCTCATTTAGACAGGCTATGGTTGTTCCGGTACCTGCTGAAAAATCAGACAATAAATTCTCTGATCCGTTCATTTGAATGTTAGTGCCGACAACATTAAACGTTACATCAGATCCTTCCAAGGGGGTAAGTGTGACCATAGTACCGTTTTGAACACAATCCTTTGCCCCCCTGGCCACAAACTCAATCCGCGACATGACCCTATTTCCCTCGGCCTTGATTTGTCGCCGAATAGTTGTCCGCGTGTTACTCAAAAAGAAAGTCATC
>Ga0051987_10001021_pt1 | contig 14645 bp, 11 predicted proteins | sample CryGey08umfilter_2_FD_58083 | JGI IMG/M metagenome (GOLD analysis project Ga0051987, IMG submission 58083) | Groundwater microbial communities from aquifer in Utah, USA - Crystal Geyser 4/10/14 0.8 um filter | ecosystem: Environmental > Aquatic > Deep subsurface > Groundwater | place: USA: Utah... | reverse complement strand
TTGATAGCCAGACATTTTGCTAATCCAGTAATAAAATCCTGCAAATAGAGAAAACACAGCCCCCATAGAAAGTACATAATGAAAATGTGCCACAACATAATATGTGTCATGTAAAGACCTGTTGATGCCGCCATTTGCAAGAACTACACCTGTTAACCCGCCAAATGTGAATAATAAAATAAATCCTGTTGCAAATAACATGGGTGTGTTAAAGGTTATGCTGCCGCCCCACATGGTTGCAATCCAGCTAAACACCTTAATGCCTGTTGGTATACCAATAATAAGGGTTGCAATTGTAAAATAGGCTTTAATATTTGCGCTCATCCCTGTTGTAAACATGTGGTGTGCCCAAACAATGGTTCCAAAAGCACCAATGGCAAGCATCGCGTAAACCATAGGTTTATAACCAAAAACTTTTTTGCGTGAAAAGGTTGCAATAACTTGGCTGATAATACCAAACCCTGGAAGAATCATCACATACACTTCTGGATGGCCAAAAAACCAGAACAGATGCTGAAATAAAACAGGATCTCCACCTTTAGAAGGCTCAAAAAAGCTGGTGCCAAAGTTACGGTCTGTCAGTAACATTGTTAAACCCCCTGCAAGAACGGGCAACGTTAAGATTAATAAAAAGGAAGTAATCAGCATGCCCCAAACAAATAGTGGCATTTTAAACATGCCCATGCCTGGTGCGCGCATATTAAAAATTGTTGTGACAAAATTAATAGCACCAAGAACAGAAGAAATTCCAGCAATCAGTAGCGCTTGTATTAAAAAGTCTACGGCCATGTCATTATGACCAATTAATGAAGATAGAGGTGGATATAGTGTCCACCCAGTTCCTATGCCCATCCCAACACAAGCCGACAAACATAGTAGGGTAAACGATGGTACAAGCAGCCAAAAACTAATATTATTTAGTCTTGGAAAAGCCATGTCAGGGGCCCCAATATGTAAGGGCACAAACCAGTTGCCAAATCCACCGATCAGACCTGGCATAACAACATAAAAAACCATGACAAACCCATGCATCGTCATGACAACATTATAAAGTTGATAGTCTTGAAAAAACTCGTTACCAGGTATTGCAAGTTGTGTACGCATAAGCATAGATAAAAAACCACCAAAAATAGCACACGCGATAGAAAATATTATATAAAGCGTGCCAATATCTTTATGATTTGTTGATAGTAACCAACGGCGCCATCCTGTTGGGTGATCGAAATCTTGCGTATTACTCATTTATATTTTCCTTTTTCGCTGTCATAGATTTTGAAGCGGGTTCTATTTGCGATGCATGCCATGCGTCATATTCGTTTTGTGGGACAACTTTTACGGCAATTGGCATAAAACCGTGATCTTTACCGCACAGTTCTGAACACTGTCCGTAATACATACCCGGTTTATCAACGCGCATCCATGTTTCATTTGTACGCCCTGGGATGCTATCAATTTTAATACCAAAAGATGGTACCGCAAAACTGTGGATCACGTCTTGTGAGGTCACAAGAACGCGAACTGTTTTTCCTTGTGGAATCACAAGTGGTTTATCAACATCTAATAAACGTAGTTGCCCAGGTTTCAAATCCTTTGTTGGAATCATATAGCTGTCAAAGGTTATTGTTTTTGCTTCTTCATCATGTGGGTATTCGTAAGTCCAATACCACTGATGACCAATAACTTTAATGGTCATGTCTGGGTTTTCAATTTTATCAAAAACATAAAGAATTTTCATAGATGGAATCAAAATAACCACAAGTATTAAAACGGGTATGACGGTCCAGGTTATTTCTAAAGCTGTATGGTGGGTAAAAGTTGCGGGGATTGGGTTTTTTGATGCTCTGAATTTATATATGGTGTATCCCATCAAAAGCATCACAACTAAGGCAATTGCAAAAATAATATATAATAACAAGTTGTGCACATCGTTAATAACCCCCATAAGCGGTGATCTTGCTTCTTGAAAACCAATTTGCCAGGGTTTTGGAATTCCTGAAGCAAAGCTAAAGGTAAGCGCGGATAAAAATAAGCCTAGCAGTTTGAGCATGAAGATTGGCCTTAAGATAAAACTTACTAAAATTTTAGCATAGTAAGTTGAAGTGGGGCAATTGCAGGTGAATATCTATAAATTTCAGATGGACATGTTTTAAATTGCAGGATGCATTTATATGAAGTTTTTATGGCTGCAATAAACGTAATTGTATGTCGTTATATAATAAAATAACCATCAACAGCTAGATATAATCTCACTGTACCATTTAGGGCAAGTCCTTTAATGTGATTTTATATTAAAAAATATTGAGGGATTAAAACTTTTCCACAAAAACAGTGTTAAATATGCTAGTGTAAATGGTAACTTCTTAATGTTTTTGTAAATAGTAAATGACAAACGCGCAAATGAAAGATGATTCAACAATGACTGATCCACAATATACCGCTGATTCAATTAAAGTATTAAAAGGGCTTGATGCTGTTCGTAAGCGTCCAGGTATGTATATTGGTGATACTGACGATGGTACCGGCTTGCACCATATGGTGTATGAAGTTGTGGATAATGCAATTGATGAATCTTTAGCTGGTCATTGTGATTTGGCAATCGTTACCATCCATGATGATGGATCTGTTTCGGTTTCTGATAATGGACGAGGAATTCCAACAGGTATTCACGAAGAAATGGGTGTGTCAGCAGCAGAAGTTATTATGACACAGCTTCACGCTGGTGGTAAGTTTGATCAAAATTCGTATAAGGTTTCCGGTGGTTTGCATGGCGTTGGTGTGTCTGTTGTCAATGCTTTGTCATCAAAATTAGAAATGACTATTTACCGTAGTGGGCAAGAACATAAAATGACGTTTTCACATGGTGTGCCAGATGCCCCATTAAAAGTTGTTGGACCTTGGAACGGTAGATCAGGAACAACCATACGTTTTTGGCCTTCTGCAGAAACGTTTAAAATTACAGAATTTAATCGTGGAACCATTGAACATCGATTGCGTGAACTGGCGTTTTTAAACTCGGGTGTTCACATTAAAGTTGTGGATGAACGGGCAGATACACTTTATGAAAACAACTTAAAATATGATGGTGGTTTGGTCGAATTCGTTCGCTATATAAACAAGGGAAAAACGGCCCTTCATGAACCAACAATTTTTGTTAAAACATTTAAAAATGATATTACCGTTGAAGTTGCGATGGAATGGACGGATAGTTATCATGAAACCATGCTGTGCTTTACAAATAATATTCCACAGCGCGATGGTGGATCTCACTTAGCCGGGTTTAGGGGGGCGTTAACACGATCCGTTGGTGCTTATATTCAACGCCATTCAAAAAAAGATAACAAAAGCTCTATGCAAGGTGATGATATTCGTGAGGGGTTAAGCTGTGTCTTATCAGTTAAAGTTCCTGATCCTAAATTTTCATCCCAAACAAAAGATAAATTAGTTTCATCTGAAGTAAGGCCTGTTGTTGAAAGCTGTATTAGCGAAGCACTGGAACAATGGTTAGAAGAAAACCCATCGCAAGCAAAATTAATTGTTGCAAAAGTTCAAGAAGCAACAGCAGCACGTGAAGCAGCGAAACGTGCGCGTGAATTAACGCGCCGTAAGGGGGCTTTAGATATTGCATCGCTTCCAGGAAAGCTTGCAGATTGCCGCGAAAAAGATCCTGCTTTAAGTGAAATGTTCATTGTTGAGGGGGATTCTGCGGGTGGATCAGCCAAAATGGCAAGGGATAGTAAGTATCAAGCAATTTTACCTATTCGTGGTAAAATTTTAAACGTTGAGCGTGCACGTTTTGACCGTATGATAGTATCTGATCAAATTGGCACCATTATTACAGCCCTTGGAACCAGTATTGGACGTGAAGAATTTAATGTTGAAAAACTACGTTACCATAAAATTGTTATCATGACCGACGCTGACGTTGATGGAAGCCATATTAGAACGCTTTTATTGACCTTCTTTTACCGCCACATGAGGGAAATTATTGAACGTGGATATTTATACATAGCACAGCCACCACTTTATAAAGTAATGCGTGGTAAATCGGAAGTGTATTTAAAAGATGAAACTGCAATGCGTCAATATTTGTTAGATTCATCGTGTCAAAATGCCAAAATAGTTGAAGAAAATGGTGCTGTACGTACAGGAAAAGACCTGCGTAATTTTGCAAATGATTTAGCTAAATTCCACACAACTATTCACCAATTGACCCACCGGTTTTCAAATGTTTCTTTGTTAGAACAGGTGTTGTTTTCTGGCTATATGAAAGAACAGTCGCACGAAAATGCCAAAATATTACAAAAACGATTAGATGCATTATCTGCGTTTAATGAAAAATGGATTGTGACTTTTGGTGAACGTTTATCTGTTGAACAAATAGAAGCAGGCGTCAGCGCAACGTGGTCTGTGGATGAAACGATTATCAACACGCCAGAAATTAAGTCCTTAATTAATTTGTTAGAAGTTATGAAGTCTACATTTATGGGTGCTGCAAAGTTGTATTTGCATGCAGATAGGGAAGACTTTACAACCCACAATGGCCCATCATCCATGATAGATAACATGTTTGAATCTGCTAGAAAAGGTATTAATATTAGCCGCTATAAGGGTCTTGGTGAAATGGATCCAGAACAGTTATGGGAAACAACTTTGGATCCAGAAGCACGTACTTTACTACAAGTTAAAATACCCCATGTTGAAGAAGCAGATGCCATTTTTTCTACTTTAATGGGCGATGTTGTTGAGCCACGCCGTGAATTTATTCAAACCAATGCCTTAAAAGTCGTTAATATTGACGTATAATCCTGATAAGCTTCTAACTCTTTAGAAGCTTATCAAAAAAAGGAGATTTATATGAATATAAAATCACTATGCGTCGGTGCTTTTGCACTGTCCCAAGCTTTTTGTACGACTTTAGATTCGGCAGAGGGTGCACAAAATCATTATCCACCAGTTATGACAAGCACAAATTATGTAATGACGAGTTTTACTGCAGAAAACAAAGATGAGTTATTGCCTGAGTATTTAGGATTTTTATATAATTTTTTCACCTCAGATGCTGCAAAATTATTCCATACAGGTGATAGTTGGGATGCAAATGCTGGAGAGATGAAAGTCTGGCAGGAAAAACTTGAAGGTTTAGGTCTAGCCGGTTTGTCTGACTCTCAAGTATTATCTTATGTTGTTCTTGCACATGCCGACGCATCTGTCTTAGGGCGCTTTTCTGGAGATGTAGCGACTGCAGTATCTCAACATCAAGAACAAATTCTGGGGCTTGTTGAAGATGGTAGAATGCCACTCATTAAAAAACTATTAGCACATTTAGGGTTGGATAGCCGTAACTTAAATCAAGGAGATAAATTGCCACGTTATATAATAGCTGATGCGTCAGGTAAAGTTAGCGGGCTATTTAGATTAGGTGGATTAAAAGCAGGTGTTGCTCAGTTGGCATGGCTTGCTGATGATAAACACATGACACTTGAAATTCCGAATATGCTTTCTGATGCTATTGTGCAAGTTTTTAAAACGTATCAAATGCCTGGCGCACCACAATTTTTGGGAACGCAATTGAAAGCTATTGAACTCAGTTTTAGAATGGAAAGAGGCGCTGCTTATGGGCCGCTGTTTGCTAACTTAAAGGCAAAAGGTTTTGTAGTTAGTCCGTTAGGTCTTACTGAAGAGCATGGCGGTTTTAAAAATAAATTTCAGGTCTCTCTTTCTGAAGTTGAAGCAGAACATGCTGAATAAACATAATTAAAAACTAAAAAAGCCAGGCAAATTTCACCAGGTTTTTTTATATCTATTTTACATTTTTTGTTAATTTCTTTACACTTAAATAGAGTTTACTATTAGAAAATTTTTTATATGACCGTACCAATGCGCACGTTAACAATACAAAGTATTTTTCTAGGCCTTATAATGCTTGGTTGTTTCTTTGTTGGTGGAAAGCTGGTTGATGTTTTTAATCATAATTTCTGGCTAAATATTATTATAATAGGCGCTTTTATAATAGGTGTTGCCTTATGTTTTTTTCAAGTCTTTAGTTTGAATCGTGAATATGTATGGTTGGAAAATTTTTCAAAGGGTAAAGTTAGCTTTTTGGAAAGTACCGGGCCTAAGATTTTAGCGCCATTAAATTATACGCTAAAGGATACGCCTAAGGGTGTGTTAACACTGCTTTCAATGAAAAGCTTGTTGTCTAGTGTGGAACAACGTTTAGATGAAAAACGTGAACTGAATCGTTATCTTATAGGGTTATGTGTTTTTCTAGGGCTTGTTGGTACTTTTTGGGGGCTTTCTAAAACAATTGGTGCTATCGCAAATGTGATTAGTGGAATTGACGTTGATGCGACAGATATTAAAGATGCTTTCCAAAACTTAAAAGCGGGTCTACAGGCGCCATTGGTTGGAATGGGCTATGCTTTTAGTTCATCTCTATTTGGTCTTTTGGGATCTTTAGCTCTTAGTTTTTTAGATGTTCAAGTATCCAGTGCTTTTTCTAAATTTTACCAATCTGTTGAAAAAACACTGTCTGCTTTTTCACAAAAAAATAGTGCAAATACACTAACGCCAGCATCTGGACCTGCTTATGGAGAGGCTTTAGTTGAGCGACTTGCAGAGGCAATGAATGCTTTTCAAACACAGCTAGATAAAGCGGAAGAGGGGCGCAATCAAACATCAAAAGCATTGTTGAGCTTTTCTGGAAATATTTTACAATTAAACGAAGTTATGAAAGCAAACTTATCACATATGGATCAGTTAACGCATCAGCACTTTGAATTGCAACAACAAGTCGCACGCCTTTTACATGTGCACAATGATGAATCTAGTAAAAAATCGATTAAAATTATTGAATGCACCGCCCAAAATATATTAGACGAGCTATCAAATGGTCGTTCTAAAATAACGGATGAAATGCGAAAAGAAATTAGGATGTTATCAAAAACATTTTCTGCTATAGCAATAAATGAATAAAATATGTTGTATTGAAAGCTATTCTTTGATTTTTAGCTTTTAATATGTTAAAAAATAAATACCTTTACACTTACTGGAAACCTTCATGCACGTAAAACAATTATCAATAAAAAAATATTTTTTACTAACAGCTGGTGTTGCTGCATTGTCATCATGCTCTGATAGTGACGTCAATTATGCCGATAAAAAAGTGGAAGATATTTATGATATTGCTATGACGCAAATGAAGAAAACAGATTACAGGGCTGCAGCCAAAACTTTTTTAGAGGTAGAGCGCCATTATCCATATTCTAACCTCGCCGTAAAAGCCCAACTATACTCAGCGTATGCCTATTATGAGGCTGGTAAGTATGATGAGGCATCTGAAGGATTTAGTTTGTTTGCACAGCTGCACCCAGGGCATGACGAGGTTCCATATTCATTGTATATGATGGGTATGTGCGCTTATGAACAACTTCCAATTGTAGAGCGCGATCAAGAAGATGCGGGTCGCGCTGTCTATTATTTTGAAGAAATTTTGAGGCGATTCCCAAGTTCTAGCTACGCAAAAGATGCAAAGCTTAAAATCGTTTTGGCAAAAGACCATATGGCAGCAAAAGAAATGAATATTGCCCGTTATTATATATCACGATATGCTTATGTTGCAGCCATTAATAGATTCAAATCTGTTGTCGATAACTTCCAAACAACAACACATGTTCCAGAAGCATTGTATCGTTTAGTAGAAGCTTACAAAGCACTTGGTGTTGAAGATCAGGCGAAAAACCATTTAGCAATTTTAGGGCACAACTACGCCGATAACCAATGGTACAAAAAAGCATATGATTTAGCTGGGTAAAGGCCTTTATATTTTCTACCCCTCACTAAAAAATCTATAATTTTTTAAAAATACATTAAAAGCCATGGGTCCCGAAGCTTTTCAGTATTTTTACTTATTATGTTAACTTATGAAAAATTATTAGGTTCTTATATATAGTTTTATGGCTTGGTGAAAGGTGCGTTGAATAGAAAAAAATATCAATGCTAAAAATTTGTTTCATTTGGGTAGTAGCCCCAGACAAATTTCCCTTTAACCCAACCTTTGAACTTACCTTGTTCTGATCGTGATTCTACCTGTAGCCACTCTCCTTGTGCTTTTTTGATGGAAAGAATAACGCCGGCTTCTATGCGGGCAAGTGTATTTGACGTGTCATTTGGCTTTTCTTTTATACTGTGGGTTTTTCCAGTTAAAATACCGTAACGCCTGCCCGATAGCAAGCTAACATGTGCCCAAGAAACAGCGCCATCCATATCACGAATTTGTCGCCAATGCTCAAACTCTGCAATAATTTCGACAGGTAAAAACTGTCTAACATATACCCATTCAACAGGATACTGCTTTCCTGGGCCAACATGTACATTAGCTTTGTTTGACCTAAAGGACGCAAAGCGTGGGCAAGGAAGTCCTGTTTTTGCGTAGGCATCTGCGCAATGTGACAAACTGAGTAAAAAAAATAAAAGTTGGATCATAGTTCAAAAGTCAATTTCATAAGTGTTTATACCAAGAAGCAATAGCAATTCCTTTGCTTTCTTGAACTTATTTAAGTATATCATAAAAACAAGTAAGGTTAAAGTCGCTTAAAGTAAAGAATTAAACGCCAGTTGATCCGTATCCGCCAGATCCACGTTGTGTGTTACTCAAATCAGATGTTTCAACCCAATTTGCAGTTGTGTGGCGGGTAATCACCATTTGTGAAATGCGCATACCATTTTTAATTACAAATTCATCTTCACCTAAATGGATCAGAAGTGTTTTGAGCTCTCCTCTAAAATCGGAGTCTACAGTACCGGGAGAATTTAAAACGATGATGCCATTGTTAAATGCGAGACCTGATCGTGATCTTATTTGTGCTTCAAACCCCACAGGAAGTTCCATTGAAAAACCATGGGAAATCACGACGCGCTTTCCTGGTTTTAATAGAATATCATCTTCAAGGCATGCATATAAGTCGGCACCAGCGCTTTCAACTGTTCCATATGTTGGCGGCGATGCATTTTGGTGTAATTTCTTGATTTTAATATCAAGTGTCTTATTGTCAGGTGCTTTTGCAAGATTGTTCATTTATAAGGTTCTCTATTATTTGGGCCGCGTACTGGCTTGGCATTAAGTCATTTTGTTTACAATACAATGTTTCAAACACTTCTTTCAAAGCTTTTTTTTGACTATTTGTATCAATTGCCTGAAAAGCCTCATAAATATTTTCGGTACGACAGTGTCCTTGTAACAGTTCTGGTACGATATATTTATGCGCAAGAATATTGGGGAGGGCAACAAAACGTGTTTTGACCAATATTTTTAACAAGAAGGCGGTGATAGCAGATGCTTTATAAGCGATGACATGCGGAATTTGATATTGCGCCAGTTCTAATGACACTGTGCCACTAGCTGCAATGGCACTGTTGGCTTTCTTAAACATTTTATCTTTCTCAATGAAGTCTGTTGTTACCTGAACGGGTAGACCTTTCGGAATGATTGCTTTAACGTTATCAATTAAGTGTGGCAGGGTAGGTAGTAAAAACTGACATTTTTGATGGCTATATATTTTTTGTGCTACTTCTAAAAATGTAGGCAGCAGCAATTTTATTTCTGATGTTCGGCTACCAGGTAAAATAAGAAATTTTTTTTCTTTGTTATCAGTCTGATTATCTATAGTGATAAGGTTTTCAGTTATGGGATGCCCTACAAAAGTTGCTTTTAGTCCGTGTTTTGTAAAGTAGGGGGGCTCAAAGGGATACAAACATAAAAGATGGTCTAAAAACTTGGCAACACTTTTTGCGCGCCATGGGCGCCAAGCCCAAACAGGGGGCGCTGCGTAATGAACAGAGGGTATATATGGAAGATTGAGCCTTTTTATTTGTTTTTTAACGCGTTTAATAACGCGGTGCGTAAAACCAGAGGAATCTATTGTAATAAGTACTGCTGGCTGGACTGCAATAAGGTGACTAACTGTTAGTTTTATACGTTTAAAAATACGTCTTATGTGGGGTATTATTTCAGCAAGCCCCATGATAGAAAGTTCTTGCATGGGAAAGAGTGATTTCAGCCCTGCAGCTTGCATATTGTCGCCACCAATGCCGTAAAATTCATAAGATGCATCACGTTCTTTAAGGGCCCACATTAATTTGGCACCGATCTGATCACCAGATGCTTCGCCTGCAATAATATATATTTTGTTAGGTGTCTGTTTCAACGATAGTATTCTACTTAGCTGGCTATGCTTCATTCTAGAATATTGCGGTTAGATTTACTATCTTGAATTATCGTGGATCTTTCCGATGCACAAAGTAAAAGTGTTCAGGTGAATCAATTCAATCAAAGAACAGGTGGGCATATGGCAGGAGCGCAAAAACCTGAATAAATTTAACCCATGTTAATTTGGCCTAAATTCCTGATTTTGCATTTAGGGTGCAGTTCGTTTTGGCTCATCACTTGTATGGCTGGGCGAACGCGCTCTGTTAAAGATCTTACATGAGTGCGTATCGGGCTGCTGGTGATGATAACCGGCATTTCGCCAATCATGGAAAGGCGGTCATATTCATCTGCCACTTTTTTCATAAATAGGTGCGATTCAGTTGGCGCCATAGCAAGGTATCTGTTTTCATTGTCACCTGCTAAAGAACGGTGAAAGGCTTCTTCCCATTCTTGTGCGAGTGTTAAAACAGGTAAAATGCCATTATCATCTAAATTACCAAAGCTAATTTGGCGGGATAACTTATGGCGAACATGCTCTGCAATACCGTCAGTATTTTTAGAAAATCCAGTTGCTTCCGCAATGCCTTCTAAAATTGTACCAATATCGCGGATGGAAACACGCTCACTTACAAGGGACTGCAGTACCCGCTGAATACCCCCAACAGTAATATTGACAGGTACAATATCAGATAGTAATTTTTTATAGGATTCAGGAACTTGATCTAATACTTTTTGAACGTCGCCGTAAGATAAAAGTTCACCAATATTATCTTTTACAATTTCAGACAAATGCGTTGCTAAAACCATGGCAGGGTCAACCACAGTGTAATTTTTTGCCTCCGCTTCCTCTTTATATTCTTCTGCTACCCAAAGAGCAGGCAGGCCAAAACTTGGCTCTATAGTTTTTTCGCCAGGAATATGAATAGTGTTTGTTTCGGGGTCCATGACAAGATAGTGGTTTGGTCGAAGCGACCCTGAACCGGCTTCAATTTCTTTAATTTTAATAGAGTATGCTTCTTTGTCTAATTGTAAGTTATCTTGAATACGGACTGATGGCAAAATAATGCCGATGTCACCAAGCATTTGCTTGCGCAGTATCTTTATTTGTTCAGATAAAGCCTTTCGTTTAGCATCACCGTTTAATAAAGACAGAAGCCCAAAACCCATTTCAATACGAATAGAATCGACAGGATTCAATGTTTCATCTTGCGTTTGGGCTTCTAGTGCTTGTTCTTTTTCTTTGGCTTTGGTTTCTCTCTCTTTTCTTTGAATTGTTTTTTGATCATTTTTTTGTTTCTCATTCATAAACCAGGCGCCAAATCCTGTTAAACCACTCAGTACAATAAATGGTAGCATAGGCATGCCGGGTAGTAGGGCAATGCACCCCATTAAGAAAGAGCTCATCCCCAAGGCAGATGGATTTGCAGATAGTTGCTGGAACATGGCTTTATCTGCCGTGCCTTCAACGCCAGCTTTTGAGACCATCATACCAGCAGATGTAGAGACAATAATGGCTGGTATTTGAGTGACAAGACCGTCGCCAACGCTTAAAATTAAATATGAATGTGCGGCGTCTGATAGGCTGATGCCTTGTTGAGCAACACCAATAATAATGCCACCAATAATATTAATAAGTGTGATGAGGAGCCCTGCAATAGCGTCTCCGCGCACAAATTTCGCTGCACCATCCATAGAACCAAAAAAGTTGCTTTCACCCTCTAATTCTTTACGGCGGCGTTTCGCCTCATCTTCATCAATAAGGCCTGACGATAAATCAGCATCGACCGCCATTTGTTTGCCAGGCATGGCGTCCAAACTAAAACGGGCTGAAACTTCAGCAATGCGTGATGACCCTTTTGTGATAACAATAAAGTTCACAATCAATAAGATTATAAAAACAATAATACCAATAACAAAATTCCCGCCCATAACAAAATGACCAAAAGCTTCAATCACACGGCCAGCAGCGTTTGTTCCTTCATGTCCGTGGCTTAAAATAAGACGGGTAGAGGCAACGTTTAAGGATAAACGTAGCATGGTAGATACCAGTAAGATTGTTGGAAACGATGAAAATTCTAAGGGTTTTTCAATGAATAGTGCTGTCATTAAAATCATGAAAGAAAAAGCAATAGAGATTGCAAGACAGCCATCTAGCATAAATTTTGGAAGCGGCATAATCAAAACAGCAATAACAGCCATAAAAGCTAATGCAAACATTAAATCGGTTCGTTGGCTTAAAGAAGCTAAATCAAAACCATTTGATGCACTTTTTCCGCTGGAAAGGTTAATACTGTCTGCCATCAATTGTTATTACCTTTTATAAAGACGTATTTTGTTCATATTCTTTAAGTTTATTTTGAAGCGTTCTGATCGAAATGCCTAAAATTTCTGCAGCATTATTTTTGCGCCCTGTGCAATGGTCTAGTGTTTGCAATATAAGTTCTTTTTCAACATCTTGAATGCTTTTGCCGATAAGGCCATTGGTTTCTATTTGTGAATTATCATTGATTGTAGAATGAGTTGTTTGGCAGTACTCATAACCAAATATATCTGTTGGTTGAATTTTGTCATCTGCCAAAAGAACAGATCTATGCATTAAATTTTCCAACTCACGAACATTACCGTTCCACGGCCATTTAAGGAGAGCTTGTTCGGCGGTTATGGATAATTCTTTTACATAAAGCTGATTTATTTTTGCGTATTTTTGGATAAAATATTTTGCTAAAGGAATAATATCTGCCGGTCTTTCCTTTAAGGTTGGTAGCGCCAGATTAACAACATTTAACCTGTAATATAAATCTTCTCTAAAGTTACCACCTTTAACGGCCGCTAACATGTCGCGGTTGCTGGTTGCAAGAATTCTAATGTTCACTGAAACAGGCTTTGTTCCCCCAACGCGATCAATAATTTTTTCTTGAATTGCACGTAGTAATTTTGCCTGCATCTGAAGGGGCATTTCTGTGATTTCATCTAACAGCAGGGTGCCGCCATTTGCGGATTCAAACTTTCCAATGCGTTGTGTTAAAGCGCCAGTAAATGCTCCTTTTTCATGGCCAAACAGCTCAGATTCTAATAGATTATCGGGTATGGCAGCACAATTGATAGCAATAAAAGGATTTTTATGACGTTTAGATTTTTGATGAATATAGTTTGCTAAAACTTCTTTGCCCGTTCCAGATTTGCCAGTAAGCAAAATATTGGCTTCACTGGGGGCAACACGATCGGCTAGGTGTAACACCCTTTTAATTGTTGGGTCGTTTGCAATAATAGATTGTTCTGGTGGGGGAGATATTGACTGCAATAATGCTGCTATCATTTGTGGATCGGGGGGAAGGGGGATATATTCTTTAGCGCCGGCGCGAATGGCAGCTGCCGCTTTTTTAGGATCTGGCTTTACTCCACACCCAACGACATCAAGGTAAAATCTTTCTTCTTTTAATGACTTTATAAATGATTTTATATCGAGACTCACGTCCACAAGGACTAAGTCACAGTTACTATTTTGTCGTAAATTGCTTAAGCTTTCTTCGATACTGATACAAGAAAATACTTGCGCACCTTTATCCATAGCCATTTTAGCGGCTTCGGTTCCATAGCCTTCTAAGGGGCCAATAATTTGAATGCGCATAAGGATAAGTCCTTAAAAAAATAACTCCAGAGTGATGTATTAAGCAGTTGTGTTCGTGTTTATTCTCTCTCACCAGTATTGGTTGCATAGTCATAGCTTGAGACAGCTTGTCCACCTTTGGTGCCATCTTTATTATATTTAAATACTTTTTGCTCACCTGTTGAAACAGACAAAGCAATCATGACGTAATCACGTATAATTTCAACATGTTCTAGGTGAGAGTTTTCAAAAGTTGCTTGCCACATAATTTGGTTGTATTCTTCACCGCCAATATTAATAAGACGCACAATGGAGGTTGATTCGATGATTTTTCCGTTATGCATATAGTTAAAAAGTGTTGGTGTACTGTTATCAAGGGGTACGATAAACCAGATGCGCGAATGATGAACACGTGAATTGGCGTAGTTTTGTGTCATACGATAGCCGCTTACTTGACGACGGGCAAACATTTTAAATCCAAAGCAGGGATTAAACATTGTTTCGCCATCTACTTCCATTGCGGACATATCTTCGTAGACATCATCCATTTTTAACATCCATGTTGGTGTTAACGTCCCTGATTCGTTTTGTGAATGAAATAAAATATCTTTTAAATCGGGTACAGGTTCATTGAAGCTGGTGTTGTGCAGTGGACTATTGTATGGAAACGACATGTGCATTTGAATAATAAACCCTATATAAATATGTTTTCACGGAAGTGTGCATCAAATCAAGGGGTATATAAAAAAATTTATTAAAATTTTCATTAAATTCTTTGGTTTTGTTAAGTTTTTGTTAATAAAAGGTTTATTATGCACGAAGTGTTTTTTT
>Ga0051987_10001015_pt1 | contig 14689 bp, 14 predicted proteins | sample CryGey08umfilter_2_FD_58083 | JGI IMG/M metagenome (GOLD analysis project Ga0051987, IMG submission 58083) | Groundwater microbial communities from aquifer in Utah, USA - Crystal Geyser 4/10/14 0.8 um filter | ecosystem: Environmental > Aquatic > Deep subsurface > Groundwater | place: USA: Utah... | reverse complement strand
AAAAACAAAGTTGACTATACACCTCAATATGATTTAGGCGACTTTGTTCAAATTTCTAATATTGGTAAATTGAAGTTTACTGGTAATAAACTGGAAACGAAAATTTATTATCGTAATACTGGCTATATTGGTAATCTAAAAAGTACCAAACTTAGTGAATATATGGCGACCAGGCCGGATTTTATCTTTAAAAAGATAGTGCGCAATATGTTACCAGACAATAGACTGCGTGTCGCAAGATTAAAAAGATTAACATTTAAGAAATAAGATGTCAAAGCAAGCTGAAAACGAGATCAAGAAAATAACTGTCAAGAAGTACAAAGGCTTTTTTCAAGCAATTGGAAAGAGAAAGAGTGCTATTGCTCGAGTGCGAATAACTGATAAGGGTGATCAGAACGGCATTGTGATTAATGACAAACCAATCGAGGAATATTTTAGATATCCTATTTGGCAAAGCATTGTCTATTCACCAATTGTCTTAGTTGCTGATGCAAAAAAATATTTTGTTTCTGTCAAAGTAAATGGTGGTGGTCCAGTCAGTCAAGCCAAGGCAATCAGACATGGTATTGCTCGTGTTTTGCTAATGTTTGAACCACTCCATCGACCAGCTTTGAAAGCAGCCGGCTTTTTGAAGAGAGATCCAAGAGTAAAAGAAAGAAAGAAACCGGGTTTGAAGAGAGCTCGTCGAGCACCACAGTGGGCAAAACGATAAACATCTAAGCTTCAAATATGCAAATTACGGCACGTATTTTATCACGTAATACGAGCGTATTGACAGCATCCTTGTTAATACAAAAAATACTAGCTTTTATCTACTTCTCATATTTAGCAACCCAGTTGGGAGTTTCTCAGACCGGGTTGTATTTTTTTTCTCTGTCCGTGGTAGCCTTATTTTCAGTATTTATTGATTTCGGCATTATTAACACAGTTATTCGAGAAGTGGCAAAATATCCTGACAAAATACATGCTTACTTTTCCAATACAGTAATAGTGAGGGTGATCCTTAGCTTGGTGATCTATCTAGTCTTGATCATCATTGTTTTCTTAACTGTCACCGATTTATTGACCAAGATAGCTTTACTGATTGCCGGTTTGATCATGGTGATTGATTCATTTACTCTATTATTCTATGGATTTTTACGAGCAAGGCACAATACAGTTTATGAAGCAGTTGGTAATATTTTATTTCAAGTTATACTATTGATTTTTGGTATTAGTGTGCTGATGATCAGACCTGAAGTTTTGTTGGCCTTAGTAGCGTTATTGATTGCTAGCTTTACTAATCTAGTCTACTCGCTGACTAGAGTTGTCAAGTTGATTAAACCACAATTCACATGGCAGATTAATTTTCCGTTTGTTAAAGAGATACTACTAATTGCCTTACCCTTTGCTTTAGCTGGTATCTTTGCGAGAGGCTATGGCTATTTAGATACATTGCTATTGCGTATTTTAGATGATCAAATTGCAGTTGGCTATTATAGCTTGCCTTATAAAATAACTTTTGTCTGGCAATTTATACCATTAGCTTTTATCGCTTCAGTCTATCCTGCTTTTTCTGCGCTTTTTAAAACAGACAAAATCAATCTTAGTAAGCTTTTTCATAAAGTAGTGATTTATTTATTAGTAATATCATTGCCCCTAGCTATTGGTTTATCTTTAATGGCTGAGTCGATCTTTATCAATATTTATGGACTTGACTATTTACCATCGGCTTATGCTTTGCAAGTTTTGATTCTCTGTTTGCCGCTTTTGTTTATCAATTTTCCTATTGGCTATTTACTCAATGCTTGCAATCGTCAAGTACAAAACACAATCAATATTTTTATTGCCATGATAATTAGTTTAATCTGCAATATCATCTTGATACCGCATTATAGCTTTATTGGCGCTGCTTATGTCTCTGTCGTCACTACAACTTTACTTTTTGTATTAGGATTTTACTATGTTTTAAAGATTATCCGGATTGATTGGCCTTGGCTACTCAAGAAATTGATTAAGCTAATCCTTAGTGTCGCTCTGATGGCTGCTTTTATTTTATTGATCGGCAATCAAATCAACTATTTATTTGTCATCCTTTTTGCTGCTATAATTTATCTGATCAGTATTTTCGCCATGCATTTGATTACTTGGAGTGAAATAAAATATTTATATCAATCAATAATCCCAAATAAATGAAAATTACTTTACTAACAATGGAATATCCACCAATGGTCGGTGGAGTTGGTAATTACTACGCTGGTCTAGTCAGACATTTGGAGCGTGAAAATATCGCTGTGAAAATAGTAGTGCTTTCAAACAACATGCGTTGGTGGCAGGTTTTGTGGAAAGTCATCTGGCTCAGAGCAGACTATCTGTGGATTGGACAGATTTTGCCAATCGGAACAGCTGCTTATTTAATCAGTAAAATTCGTCGCCAAAAGTATTTTATTTCTTTACACGGAATGGATATCAATTTGGCTTTGGCGGCTAAACCAAATATTACTCAAAAAATATTGACAGACGCTACTTTTGTTACAGCTAATAGTGAATATACCAAAAGCCTGATTAGTGCAAATATTGCTAGTGAAAAAGTCATTATTATCTATCCATCACCAAACATCAATGAGCAGGTTGATTCTGCGATTGAGCAAACTATTCTCAGTCAATTTAAACTAAAGGATAATAAAATTCTACTCAGTGTTGGGCGATTGGTCGAGAGAAAGGGCTTACAGCAAGTGATTGCATTGATGCCGCAGTTATTAAAAAATGACCAAACATTGATCTACTATATTATTGGAAAAGGTGAATATCAACCAGAGCTTGATCAACTGATTTTAGACCATCAATTGACAGATCATGTTATGATCCTCAACAATATTAACAATGAAGAATTAAAGATTTTCTATCTGCACGCCAATCTATTCATTATGCCTACTATTGCTATCAAAGAAGATGTTGAAGGTTTTGGTATAGTTTATTTAGAAGCTGGTCTTTATAATACACCGGTGATCGCCACACCAGTTGGGGGTGTAAAAGAAGCAGTGATTGATCAACAAACTGGTCTTCTTTGTTCGCCAGAAGAGTTATTACCTAGTATTATTCGTCTTTTAACAGACTCAGACTATGCCAATAAACTAGGTAAGCAAGCTCGAGAGTTAATTAAAGGAAAATATAGCTATAGTAAGCAAATCCACAAACTGATTGATCAAATAGAAAATGGAAAACAATAAAAAAATCAATATTGTGATGTTCAATATGTCATTGTACAATGATTGGCTTAATGGTGTCAGTAATAGAAATTTTCATATCATGAATACGCTCTTGGCAGATGAACGTATTAATAAGATCATTGCTATTGATTATTTACCTTGGACTTGGAAAAAAGTTATTAAAAACTATCTTTTTGGTTATCTTCGAACTACTACAAATTTGATTTTTCAAAATCTATTGACCAGAGCTAGTCAACAAAGCGAGAAGCTTATTGTTGTCTCATCAGTAGCCTCATATTTTGGCAAGAAAATCTTTTTTAAAGATCTTGCTAAGATCATTAAATTTTGTCAGATTGATCAAGATTTCATCTGTTGGTCATGCAATCCATTACTGACAGACTATTTTGATGAACTACCTGCAAAGTCATATATCTTTGATGCAGTTGATGATTGGACATTACACCCTTCATATCAGACCATTAAGCCATTAATTGAGAAAAATTATCAAGAGATTATCAATCGTTCAGATCTGATCTTTACGGTCGCTGAGGAATTAATGACAAAATTTGCGGAAAATGCGCATGTCTACTGGCTACCCAATGCCATTGATCTCAATCATTATCTACAAAAGGCAACACTGATTGATAAAGAAATAGGGGATATACCACATCCAATTATTGGTTATATTGGTATTGTCCTGGGGCGACTTGATCTAGATATTATTAAATATTTAGCGCTGCACAATCCGCAAAAATCGATCGTCATAGCTGGAGCATATAAAGGTAGATTATTCTACTGGGATAGAAAGTTGATTAAAGAGCTAAAAAAGTATCCAAACATATATCTGCTTGGTTATATTTCTTATCAGAGGTCAGCAATGTATATTCAACAATTTGATCTTGGTATTATCCCTCATTTACCAGATTCTTATGTCAAAGCTACCAATCCCATGAAAATGTATGAATACTTAGCTTGCGGTAAGCCCATCGTGGCCTCACCAGCACCTGGTTTGGAGATGTTTTCTGAGATTAAAATAGCTCAGACACCAGAAGACTTTAATCAACTAGTGATTAGTGAATTGGCCGAGGATAATGAACAAAAGCAGCATGCTAGAATCGAACTAGTCAAAGAGCACACTTGGCAACAAAGAATAAAACAAATGTTAGATTTACTTTATGAACAATTATAAATTTTCCATTATTATCGTTAGCTGGAATGTTGCCACGTATCTGGATCAATGTTTGGCTTCGCTTTTTAAATACTGTTATTTTGATTATGAAATTATTGTTATTGATAACAATTCATCAGACCAGACAGTGGCTCTGATTAAAGAAAAATATCCGACTGTGAAATTAATTGTTAATGAGGTTAATCAAGGCTTTGCCCAGGCAAATAATCAAGGGGTTGATCAGAGTACTGGTGATTTTTTACTTTTTTTAAATCCTGATACTGAGTTGATCGATAATTCTTTAGAAAAAGCGATAACTTATTTAACCAATCATCAGCACCTGGGTATGCTTGGTGTCAATATCCTCAATAGTGACCAGACAAACCAAATTTCTGTTCGTAAATTTCCATCTTTATATTCACAGCTAATTACTTTATTAAAATTAAATAATATTTTTCCCAGCTTAAATCAAGAGTATTTTCAAAAAGACTTTGATTATCACAAGACTCAACAAGTGGAGTCGATCATTGGTGCTTGCATGTTGATCAAGCGAACTGTTTATCAAGCCATTGGACGTTTGGACAATGATTATTTTATCTGGTTTGAGGAGGTTGATCTATGTCGACGTTTAAATCAAAAGAATTTCCCGGTCTATTATTTTGCTGAAACTAAAATTATTCATCATGGCAAACAAAGCTTTAAACAAATAATGACACTATCACGTCAAGCCTTATTCAATCGTTCAATGTTGATCTACTTTAAAAAGCATCAGCCGTGGTGGCAATTTATGATTTTAGTTATTTTATTACCATTAAACTACCTATTAACTTTTATTCAGCAAATATTAAATATCCAAAAGCGTGACTATTAAGCTATTAACCAATAGAATTAAGGAAGTTTTTTTGGGGCTGATCATTTTTGAAGCTTTATCTTTTTGGTTGTGGTATTTTCCTGGCTGGTCAAATCTATTTTTTTTACTAATTGTTTTAGCGGCTTTTGTCATTAGTCTTTATTCTTTAGAGTGGGGGATCTATTTGATTTTAGCTGAACTGTTTATTGGTTCCCATGGTCATGCAATTGATCTGTACTTGGGCTCTTATCATCTTGCTCTTCGTATAGGTTTATTTGTTGTTGTTTTCGTAGCTATGCTTTATCATCTTTATCAGAAAAGGGATCTTCATCTCTTGGCAGCTGTCAATAAAAAATGGCTTAGTCTATTGATCGTCATGTTGCTAATTGGGATTGTGCAAGGTGTTTTAAGAAATGGTTTGAGTAATACATTTTTTGATGCTAATGGCTATCTATTTCTTTTACTTTTACCAGCTTTCTATTTAGTTTTCAATCCAAAGTTTTTAATTAATGTTTTTAGATTGTTATTGATCGCAGTAAATTGGTTGATGATCAAAACTTATTTACTGCTTTTTGCTTTTTCTCATGATTTATCATGGCTGGATTTATCGATCCTTTATCGTTGGATTAGAGATCAAAGATTTGGTGAAATCACACATGTTAGTAACAATTTTTATCGAATCTTTATGCAGTCGCAACTTTATGGCGCAGTCGCTATCATCTTGATCTTAGTGGTGATCTATTTTTGGTCAAAGAATAATATAAAAATCAAAGACCAGTGGTATCTATACTGTTCATTGCTGATGAGCGTAGCGCTGGTTCTAGCTTCATTTTCTCGAAGCTATTGGGTTGGTCTACTGCTAACATTATTTATTGTTTTCTTGATCTTACTGATTAAAGGATATTTAAATTGGAAACGCCTGCTTATTACTCTTAGTATTTTTGCACTTACTATTGGATTGAGTATAATCTTACTCTTTACCTGGACTTCATCTTGGCACGGTGGTCAACTAACAAGTCGGGCTTTAGAGCTGACCGAAAGCGCAGTTTCATCTCGTCAAGCACAACTTATACCTTTAAAGAATGCTATTTTGCAAGCACCAAATTTTGGTTCTGGTTTTGGTCATGAAGTGACTTATCAAAGCTCTGACCCTCGGATTAAAAACGAGCAGAATCCTACTGGCCTTTATACAACTTCTGCTTTTGAATGGGGATATTTGGATATTATGCTAAAGATCGGTATTTTCGGACTTTTAGCTTATCTGGCTGCAATCTATACGATCTACCTTAAAAATGCGAATTTGGGTCAAAATAAGGTTAAAATTGACCCTTTAAAACTAGGTTTCGCTTATAGTATAATACTACTATGCGTCATTAATATTTTCAGTCCCTATTTAAACCATCCTTTGGGGATTGGGCTTTTACTCATAAATTTTTATCATGAACCCTGAAAACAATTTGACAATGTATGATCATAAGGTGGCTATTGGTTTAGTTACTTATAATGCGCGTAATTATTTACCATTCTGTTTGAACTCTCTGCAAGAGCAGGGCTTTAAGGATTATCAAATATTGATTGTTGATAATGGCTCTACTGATGGTACCTTAGCTTATTTGAGTGAAAAGTTTCCGCATTATAAAGTAGTGGCTCACAAAGACAATATTGGTTTTAGTAAAGCTTTTAATCAAATCATTTTATGGACAAAAAGTGAATATCTTTTTTGTGTCAATCAAGACACAATCCTTGATCGAGACTATTTGTCTAATGCTATAAATTTTTTGGATCAACATTTGGATGTTGCCGGTATTAGTGGCAAACTATATCAATGGGATTATCAAGACAATGTCAAAACCACAATGATTGATTCAGTTGGTTTGATTATCAAAAAAAATCATCAAGTCTTAGATCGCGGTAATGGTCAAGCAGATCAGGGTCAATACAATCAAGTAGAAGAAGTTTTTGGTGTTTCTGGAGCATTACCAATTTATCGTCGACAAGCTTTGGAAGAGATCAAACTAAAGAACAAACAGGGTTATGATGAATATTTTGATGAAAGTTATTTTGCTTATAAAGAAGATGTTGATCTGTCCTGGCGTTTACGACTGGCTGGTTGGAAACTATATTGTTTGCCACAGTCGATTGCTTATCATGATCGAACAGTAGCCGGCGCAGTTCATAAAACTGACTGGCAAGTAGCCACTGCTCATCGCAAAAAAAATATTTTGATTAATTTTTTATCCTATCGCAATCATTTATTAACGATTTACAAAAATGAATTTGCCTTAAATTTTTGGAAATATTTTCTTTATATTGTACCTTATGAGCTCAAGAAATATTTATTTATGCTATTATTCAATCGAGTTAGCAGATCTAAATTTAGAAATTTTTGGCAACTTTATCCACAAATGCGTTACAAAAGAAAACAAATTAGTAAAATGATCAAAGTAAAACCACAAACTATCAGTAAATGGTATCAATAATATGAAATTATCCATCATTATTTTAAATCACAATAGTGCTAAATTGGTAAAATATTTACTGAAAAATATTGCCGATCTGAAATTTAGTATGCAGTATGAAATTATTGTTGTTGATAATAGTCCACAGCATGAGTTAAAAGAGGAATTAAGATCATACCTGCCCTATATTGAACTAATTGAGATTCCCAACAAAGGCTATGCCAATGGTAATAATATGGGCATTAAGAAAGCTCAAGGTGAATACATCTTAATTTTGAATCCGGATCTCTATTTTAAAGACAATGCTATAGAAAAAATGATAGTTTATCTAGATGATCATCCAAACGTTGGAATTATCGGCCCAAAATTACTCTATCCTAATGGTCATTATCAACACTCTTGTACTAGTTTTCCTAACTGGCGTTTACCGCTATATCGGCGAACAAAATTGGGTCAAACAAAAAAGGGTAAGGCCTGGTTACAAAAATATCTAATGCTTGATTATGATCATCAAAATACTATTAAAGTTGATTGGCTTTTTGGTGCCTGCTTAATGGTTCGTCAGGATGCGGTCAATGAAATCGGTTTATTGGATGAAAGATTCTTCATGTATTTTGAAGATTGTGATTGGTGTCGACGCTTTTGGCAAAAAGATTGGCAAGTAGTTTATTTTGCAGCAGCACAAGTTACTCATTTTCATCACCGCGACTCAGCAGGAAAAAGTGGTATCATGGGCGTCTTTTCAAAAATGGGGAGAATACACTTAAGCAGCTGGTTTAAGTATCTTTGGAAGTGGCGCAATAAATAAGTTTGATTTTTTTTGAATATTAAAACGACCCGCTATTGTAGCAGGTCGCTTTTTTTAAAGACAAGTGTTGATTGTATCAATAACAGTACCCGATATATAAAGTATCAAATAATAGTGACCATTGATAATATTGTGTCTAATTCTTTCACCAGATTCTAAATTATGAAGATAAGTAGCCTTGTTATTAAATAAGCCCCATTCTTCACGAATTATAATAGCTGTGCCATTGTTATTTTGGATCCAACCATATGAGTTACAGCCGTGAACAGTAACCCCAGCGACGGTTACCCCATAATTTGCTTGAATGTCAGCTCTACTTCCAATAACACTGCTGTTATCATAGTTTATCAAATAGACTAATAAGATTATGAGAATAATCGCACCAAACACCTTTAGTGTTTCCACCAGATATTCATTCATATTATCTCCTTCAAAAAAATTTTAATTTACTATTTATAGCAAAGATTAACACATTGTTTAATTTCTGTCAACGGCTTAATAAAATTGTTAAAAGTCGCTAAATTTACTATAATACACATATTACTTTTTACATATTACATATTAAATAATTAATCAAATCTATGACTGATGAAAAAACTGAAATTAATCCGTCTGATGAGTATAATATTCGTTTAGAAAAATTGGAAGCCATCAAGAAAGCTAAAATAGATCCATATCCAGCACAAACAGGGGATCGGAGCTTTATTGCCGACGTACTTAAGAATTTTGACGTTCTGGAAAAAAAGCAGAACGAGCTTAGTTTAGTTGGGCGTATCCGCAATATACGTCTGCATGGTGGATCATGTTTTATCAATATTCAAGATGACAGTGGTAAAATACAAGCTTATATTAAAAAAGATGAAGTTGGTGCCAAAGAGTATGAACAGTTTGCAAATCTTTATGATATTGGTGATTATATTTATTTAACTGGCAAACTTTTTGTAACTAAAAAAGAGGAGAGAACTTTACTAGTCAAAAAATTTAGCCTTCTATCCAAGGCTCTTTTACCTTTGCCGGAGAAGTGGCACGGCTTATCTGATATTGAAATTCGTTTCCGAAAAAGATATCTAGACTTAATCTCCAATAAAGAAGTCAGAAAGGTATTTGTCACTAGATCAAAGACGATTAAATTTGTTCGGCAGTATTTTGATGACTTGGGTTTTACAGAAGTAGAAACACCGATTTTACAAACACTCGCTGGTGGTGCCATTGCTAAACCATTCATCACTCATCACAATGCTCTAGACACAGATTTATTTCTTCGCGTCGCACCGGAGATTTATTTGAAGAAACTAATAGTCGGTGGTTATGAAAGGGTTTATGAGATTGCTCGTTGCTTTCGTAATGAAGGGATTGATCACGCACACAATCCAGAATTCACCCAAATAGAGTTTTACTGGGCTTATCAAGACTATCAACAATTGATGGTTTTCTTCGAGAATTTTTTAAGCGAGATGGTCAAGGAAATTACTGGTGACTATAAAATCACTTATGATGAAAAAGAATATAATTTTCAACCACCATTTCCCAGGCTGGATTTTAAAGAAGAAATCAAGAAAAGGTGTAAACTAGATATTGATCAGTTTAAAACTAAATTTGAACTAAAAGATGAGATTGAAAAATTGGGTATTAAAACAGCGCCAGAGTGGGACAGAGGCAAAATGCTGGATGAGCTTTACAAAAAGTATATTCGGGAAAAAGAAGCTGGACCATTTTATATTATTAACCATCCCATCGAGTTATCACCCCTCGCTAAGAAAGTGTCTGATAGCGACGACTATGTCCAAAGATTTCAATGTGTTGTCGCTGGTTATGAAATTGCTAATGCCTTTTCAGAAATCAATGATCCTGTGGATCAAGATGAAAGATTTAAATATCAGGCACAATTAAGAGATGATGGCGATGAAGAAGCGACTGAATACGACGCAGAATTCGTTGAAGCGCTTAAGTATGGCATGCCCCCGACAGCAGGACTGGGTATGGGGATAGATCGTGTTGTACAACTTTTGACAAATCAACACAATATTAAAGAAGTAATCTTATTTCCCACTTTAAAACCTAAAAATACAGAAGATGATAACTAGAGATCAAACCTTGAGCTTAGTTAACAAGTATGTTCAGACTAATAACAGTATCAAACATATGTTGGCTACTGAAGCCATTATGCGCTCTTTGGCCAAGCATTTTAATGAAGATGAGGAAGTATGGGGCTTAAGTGGTCTATTACACGACCTTGATATGGAGATTGTTGACTATCATCTTGATCCCGCCCTACACGGTGTGAAAACAGTCGAAATCCTCAAATCAGAAGATATTCCGCAAATAGTTTTCGATGCTATTTTGGCACACAATGAAGCAACTGGAAAGTCGAGAAATGAATTAATTGAGAAGTGTATTTATTCGACGGATCCAATCACTGGCCTGATTGTTGCCTCAGCGCTTATTCGTCCTGAAAGGAATTTGGCTAGTCTAGAAGTAAAATCTATACTTAAAAAGTTCAAAAATAAACAGTTTGCCGCGGGCGCCAATCGTGACATTATTATGTCGTGTAGTGAGTTTAAGATGGAATTGGATGACTTCATTGCGCTCAGCCTAAAAGCAATGCAGTCAATTTCTGACGATTTAGGATTATAATTTAATATTACAAATATATGTTAGACATCAACAAAATCCGTGAGGATAAAGACAAGATAGAAGCGGCTTTGTTAAAAAGAATAGCTAAAGATAAGTTTAATTTGAACAAAATTATCAAACTTGATGACGAGCGCAAAGCTTTGATCAACTCCATGGATACTCTGAAAGCTGAGAGGAATAAGAATTCAAAGGTAAAGCCAAACGCTGAGACTATTACTGAAATGAAAAGAATTGGCAATAACATCAAAAAAATTGAAGAAGATCTTGATAAAGTTAGTAGTGAATTAAATGAATTACTTGGCGCTCTACCAAATATCGTTGCTGATGATGTGGTTGCTGGTGGTAAGGAAAATAACAAAGTAATTGATACCTTTGGCAAAATACCGGAGTTTGATTTTGAGCCCAAGGATCATATGCAACTAGCAAAAGATTTAGATATTATTGATTATGAAAGAGCAGCCAAAATGTCAGGAACTGGATTTTGGATTTATAAGGGACTGGGTGCAGAACTAGAATGGGCCTTACTTAATTATTTTATCGCTTATCATCGTCAGAATAAATATACATTTATCTGGCCACCATATTTACTAACTGAGCAATCAGCTTTTATTTCAGGTCATTTACCAAAATTTCGCGATGATCTATTTTGGACTGAGGACCACCTTTGTCTCAATGCTACTTCTGAGATGATGCTTGGTAATTATCACCGCGATGAACTAATGGACCAAGATGAATTACCGCTCAAGTATTATGCGTATTCAACTTGCTTTCGTCGGGAAGCAGGGAGTTATGGTGCTGGTGAAAGAGGGATGATCCGTGGACATCAGTTTAATAAAATTGAAATGTTTCAATTCACTCATCCAGATCGGTCATGGCAAGCAATGGCTGAATTAACAAACCATGCCAAAAATTTAGTGCAAGGACTGGGACTGCATTTTAATACTGTACAGTTGGCTGCTGAAGATTGCAGCGCGGCTATGGCCAAAACTATTGATCTGGAAGTCTATCTACCTAGTATGAAAGGCTATAAAGAAGTTAGTAGTATTTCCAATGCCTTGGATTATCAGGCTAGACGCGGCAATATTCGCTATAAAGATGCAAAAACTGGAAAAAATGAATACTTACATACCTTAAATGCCTCTGGCTTAGCCACTAGCAGACTAGTACCAGCTATTTTGGAGCAATTTCAGCAGAAAGATGGTAGTGTCAAAATACCAAAAGCCCTTAAGAAGTATTGTGGCTTCAAAGTAATAAAATAAATGAATGATCTAACTTGGATTGAAATCAAAAAACAGGCGATCGAAGACAATATTTCAGCTTTTCGATCGCTTGTTAATATTCAAACAAAATTAATCCCCGTGATCAAAAGTAATGCTTATGGACATGGCATTGACTTGATAGCTAAATTACTTGATCAAAATAAGCAAGTTGACTATTCAGCTGTTGTTAGTGGCGATGAAGCACTGCAACTCAGACAAAATAATATCAAAAAGCCAATTATTGTTTTATCCTTTTATCAACTAGAACAAATTGATCAGTTAATTTGTAATGATATTGAATTTGTAGTTTCAAATATTGAGCAATTGGATAATGTAGTTCGGCTAAATAAAAGTTGTAAAGTCCATCTTAAATTTGATATTGGCACTCATCGTTTAGGATTTTGCTTTGACGACATTGATCAAATTATTAATCAGCTAAATAGTTCAAAGGTAAACATTGCTGGTGTGTTTTCACATTATGCTGACAGTGAGAATGAAGATCAAAGCTTGACCGATCAACAAACCAGGCAGTTTGGACAAATTCTAGACAAACTCAAAGCCAATAATATTGAACCGATAAGTCACATTGCTTGCAGCGCCGCCACTATGTCCAATAAAGCCCATCATTTTGAGGCTATTCGCTTTGGTATTGCTCTTTATGGACTTAAACCAAGTGAGATAGCTATAGCTAGGGCAAAGGAACATAATGATAGCTTTTCACTGCAACCAGCTCTTTCTTGGTACGCAAAAATCATCAATATTCACGCTGTAAAAGCTGGTGATTATATTGGCTATGCTAGAGGGTTTAACGCAGAGCAAGATATGAGGATTGCTACTTTACCAATAGGGTATTGGGATGGCTATAATCGACTTTTATCAAATCAGGGTGAAGTCATTATTGCCGGACAGAAATGTAAAGTAGTTGGCAAGATTTGTATGAATTTAACTATGGTAGATATTTCCAATATCACAGAGATAAAGGTGGGGGACCGGGCAACTCTAATTGGTCAGGATAATGATTGCATCATTACAGTTGATGAGCTAGCTAAAAAATGTCAAACCATTAATTATGAATTTGTGACTAGAATTAATCAAAACATAAAAAGAATACTTATTTAAGTGTCGTAAAATATTTACAATATGTTATTTCAGCGTCAGGGTAGGGGAAAGTCAGTCCGACAACCAGCCCGAGTCAATAATCAACTATTAAAGAAGAAAGTAATCAAATATATTACAATTATTTTAGTTTTTAGTATTTTATATATTTTATTTTTCTCAACTATTTTTCAGATCAAATATTTACAAATAGTAGGGAATGACGCGATTAATACCAATGAGATTGAGGAAGTCATTTGGCAAAGTTTGGATGAAAATATTTTGTTTATTTTCAATCGCGACAATTATTGGTTGTTGTCGATTGACAAATTAGTGAGTGATATTGAGCAAAAGTACGCTTTTGATGAGCTAACTATTAATAAGAAATATCCCGACACTCTTAGCTTGAAAATTAAAGAGAAAATTGGACGCTTATTTTGGCAGGCTGGAGATAAATTTTATGTGATTGATATCAATGGTACCGTAACTAGACATTTAACAGAAACTCATATCATTCAAAAAGTGAATATTCCAATAGTCAGAGACAATAGCAATAGTGAAGTCAATATTGGTGAGCAGCTATTATCCAGTGAACTGATCAGTGCCATGGTAGAAACCTACCAGCTCTATAATGAGTACATCAATAATGATGCTTTGTCTTTTATTAGCTTTCAAGTAGACGATAAAGATGACGCCCTATTTAAAGTGATCACAAAGTCAGGAATTGAATTGCATATGAATGATCAACTACCAGTGGGGGAGCAACTAGAGAAGCTGGCTAAGGTCTTAAGATCAAACAAGATTGATCTAGATAGTATAACCTATATTAATTTACGTATCACTGAGCAAGTTATTTATAAATAATCTACTCCCTCTTCATAATATTTTACGACGCCTAATTATTAAGGACAATATTGAGAGAATAGAGTAAAGATAAACTACTCTATTTTTTAAAATTGCACTAGGGGGTTAGAAAAAAATTGATCAATAAGATGAAATTTTCAACTAGCTAATTTTATACAAAATTAAATTTGTTCTAAATTGATTGGCTTAGGTATGAACACACACGGACAACTCAAAATTTAAGTTATTCTGCAAAATAGTTTGTAGAAGCTCGGGTATGATCATACCCGTGACTATTAAAAAAAACACACATTCTATCGGCATAAAAATAGTGATTTGGTTCGTGGTCAACTATTTTTATTAGCTCCTTAGATAGTGTCATTAC
>Ga0051987_10001003_pt1 | contig 14813 bp, 11 predicted proteins | sample CryGey08umfilter_2_FD_58083 | JGI IMG/M metagenome (GOLD analysis project Ga0051987, IMG submission 58083) | Groundwater microbial communities from aquifer in Utah, USA - Crystal Geyser 4/10/14 0.8 um filter | ecosystem: Environmental > Aquatic > Deep subsurface > Groundwater | place: USA: Utah... | reverse complement strand
CACGTGTCCGACGTCGAAACGCAGGTAATCCCTATTCACTTCGTCCAGAATCTTGGCCGGGCTGTTGCCAATGTCGTCCGCCGGAGGGTATGGATTTAGGGAAAGAATCCCTTGCAGGTAGTGGCACGCCGCTACTGACCACCAGGTTCCTTTTTCCGCTCCCGTTAAAACTTGTTGGGATGAGAATTTAAGGATGGCCATGCGGTCTTTGCGGTCGCCCGTGCGATCATGGGGATGCTCTGGGTGAAAGCATTCGCGCAGTTCGCTGGCGGTTATCACGTCAATGAACCGGCTGGAATAGGGAAGGCGCCTGAGCTCTTTCGGCAGATCCCTTTTAATCAGTTGCTTGCCGTAGCCGGAACAGAGTTTGGCGCCGGTGTAGGTTTGCCCGTCAGGTCCAGCCAATTGCCAAGCCGGCACGAATTTGCCGTCTTTGGCTATAATAAGACCTTCAGGATACCCCTTGGTGCACTCGGTAATTTCCGCCAGTTCCGCCGGCCACCGATCCTCGTAATTGTCATACTTGCCGGTCAGGTATCCCATTTCATGGATCTGGTCCAGAACATCTCGGTCTACCGTCCAGTATTTGGGATCAACGTTAGCCAGCAGGGCGCGGTCGATTCCCAGGGAATTAAGAAATTGGGCGGTTTCCAGCGGATCGCTCCAAACCCATACTTGAGGGCAAGCCACCAGGTCTTCCGGCTTTCCGTGCTTGGGCTTCTTCTTGCTTAAGGGCACGAGATAGCCCGTTTCCTTAAGCCAACTGCGGTACCACTTGGCAATGGCTACCCCGGCTTGATCGCGGGATTCCTTCTGGAAAAACTGATACCGGCATTTCCGCGCGCCGAATTCGTTTTTGCCGGGAACCCAAGTGGGAGTAAGCGTCCATTGATCGGTCCAGTTGACCTTAATTTCGAAGTAGTCGGGATCTTCCGCAAAGCAGCCGTAGCCCGATCCCTTTCGGTCAATCGTTCCAAACAGCGGAAGCGATATTCCGTATCCGGTGTTTCCTTTCAGCCAGCTATAGGGCTGAATGGAATGGTTGTGGGCCGGATACAGTATTCCTTCCGCCACCGGAACCAGCAGGCGATCCGATTCCTGCGGTACCTTCCGGACAAAAGGCCAAGGATACGATACCGCGACGTTGCTGGAGCAGCGCACTTCGCAAAAAAGCTCGCTGCCCTTAAGCTGCCACTTGGCTTCGATTCGATTCTGCCGTGCATCCAACATGGTCAAAGTAAGAGTGCCTTGAGGGGTTTGCCATCCGACTGCCATAATCTCCATTCCCGGTACGCTCTGCTGAACCCAGGTTTCCCCGAAGGCCTCTACGTAGAGCACCTTCGTTTTTTCATTGAATTTAAAGGAATACTGGGGAGCATCTTTGGCCCGGCAGGATATTCCCGCCAGCCCGATTAAAAGCAACCAAGTCAGTTTTCGCATGCTTTTCCCTCCTTTAGGGATTGACAGATTATCTGAATTTCTGTATATTAACTTATCCGATTCTCAAAGAACAGGGCTTTTCGTCTTGATTCCAAAGGGGAAAACAAGACATTCCATCTTGATACAAAGCAGTAAAAAAGTCAATCCCGCACCTTTTTAAATCTTAAAATAGGTAGTAAATTATGTATTATCTATATATTTTATTTAATTTAAATGATTGTTCATCGAAAAAGTTTTATATTGGCGTAACAAATAGTTTAAATAGAAGAATAAAAGAGCATCAGAGTGGTAAAAGTAGATGGACAAAAGGTTTTGGTCCTTGGAAACTTATCTATTACGAAGGATTTCTTTCTCGAAAAGATGCCAATCAGCGAGAAATAAGATTAAAGAAACATGGAAAATGCTTTTCTGAATTAAAGAAAAGATTAAAATATAGTATTAATAAAGCTAAAAAGGTGCGGGATGAAAATCCTCCAAATAAACAAATTCTATTTTGAACAGGGCGGAACCGAACGCTATTTTTTCGATTTAATCAAGCTTTTGGAAAAGCATGGCCATAAGGTGATTCCTTTTGCCATGGAGCATAAGAATAATCTTAAAACGGATTATGCCCGATACTTTCCTTCTTTTGTCGATACGCTAAGGCTGGGAATATCCCCGAATAAGCTAAAGGCAATCGGCCGGATGTTTTATTCCTTCGAGGCCAAGCGCCAGTTAGAAGCTTTGATTAAAAAGGAGCGGCCGCAAATCGCCCATATCCATAATATTTACCATCAAATTTCTCCATCCATTCTGCCCGTCCTTAAAAAATATCAAATACCGGCGGTCATGACGGTGCATGATTATAAATTAATCTGCCCGAACTATACTTTGTATACTGAAGGCGCTCCCTGCGAGAGATGTAAAGGCGGCCGCTACTGCCAGGCCTTTTACCACCGCTGCCTGAAAGATTCCTACGCCGCCTCGGCCCTGGTAGCCTTAGAGATGCATTTTCATAAGTGGCTTAAGATTTACCAAAATAATATCGACTTGTTTATCACCCCGAGCGACTTTGTCCGCGAAAAATTGACCAGCTTCGGAATAAATGCCCAAAAGATTATGGTATTGCCCCACTTTATTGAAAGCCAAACAATGGAGCCGGAATACAATGAAGGAAAATATTTACTGTATGCCGGCCGGCTGAAAAAAGAAAAAGGAGTGGATGTTTTAATCGAAGCGATGAAAAACTTGCCCCAGGTTGAATTAAGAATCGCCGGCACGGGCCCAGATGAGCAAGCGCTGAAAAAATCAGCCGAAGGGTTAAGCAATGTTAAATTCCTCGGACAGGTTGCTCAATCGGAAATGGCCGGCCTCTATCGCCAAGCGCTGGCAGTAGTAATCCCTTCGCGGGTCTGGGAGACCTTCGGCTTAACCGCGGCCGAGTCAATGGCTTTCGGTAAACCGGTAATTGCTGCTAAAATGGGAGCGCTGCCCGAATTGGTCAAAGAGGGCCAAACCGGCTCGCTGTTTGAATCGGAAAACCCGGCTGATTTGGCCAAAAAGATTGAGTTTCTGGTCAAAAATACCGCTCAAGCTCGAACAATGGGAGAAGCCGGCCAGAGAAACATAATTGGAACGCTTTCTGAGGAAAAACACTATCAGGATTTAATGAAAATATATCATGAATTAAGCACGAAGCACTAAGCACGAAATTCGAAACAATATCTAATATTTAATTTTCCAAATTCCAAACAATTATTTAAAGCAAAGTTTGAAAATTGAAATTTGTGATTTAGGATTTGTTTAGGATTTAGGATTTGGAATTTAGAATTTGTTTCGTGCTTCGAATTTCGGATTTATAAATTATCAATCATGAAATCTAAAAACGGCAAAATTTTAAAAATAATTCTAGTAAACGCTTTTGTTTTATTTGGTCTTTTTTCTTATACCAAAACAGTTGAAGCCGTTTCGATTAATAATCTTTCTTTCCCTCGTCTAGCCAACTATTTTTTAAAAACTCCCATTTCGGAAGAAGAAGCGGAAGCGCTGGCTCAATGGGATATTGTGATTTTAGGCATGCAAGCCCAGGATACCGATCCGGAAGTGTTCGATATCTTAAGAAAGGGGAATCCCGACATTATTATTCTGGCTTACGTGGCGCCGGTGGAATTTCCGGTAGCGCGCCTCGGCATTTTAGAAAGCGCTAATGGGCCGTGGCATAAACTCAATTCCGGAATTGACGAAGATTGGTGGCTTTACGAAGCGGGCGGCGATCACGTCAGTTTCTGGCCAGGAAACTGGGCCATGAATATTACTGACGATGCTTCTTTGGCAAGCGGCGAAAGGTGGAATACCTATTTTCCGAAGTTTTTGGAAGAAGAAATCATGGCTACCGGAAACTGGGATGGAATATTTTTTGACAGCGTTTGGGATACCGCCGCTTGGGTCAATAACGGCGACATGGATTTCGACCAGGATGGCCTAAAAGAATCCGCCGCTGAGATCAATGCTAAATGGAATGCCGGCATGGCGAAAATATTTTCCGAAACCAGAAAAAGAATCGGCGATGACGCGATTTTGATCGGCAACGGCGGCGATTCTTATAAAAATTATCTCAATGGCCGGATGTTTGAAAATTATCCCGATGAAAATAACGGCGGCTGGGAAACTCAGACTCCCCAATACTTCAGTTTTATGAACGAAGGCCAAACGCCCCGCGTATCTATTATCGGCGCCAACACTCAAAACAGCGGGCACTGGAATGACTTTAAGGATATGCGCTTTGCCCTGACTTCCACTCTGCTGCATGACGGATTCTTCAGCTATGACTGGGGTACGGAAAACCACGGCCAGCTCTGGTGGTATGATGAATTCAACATTCCCCTGGGCGAACCGCTTTCCGAAGCCCAAAACATCAGTTCCAATTCCAGTGAACTGCAAGAAGGATTATGGCGCCGGGATTTTCAATACGGCATCGTGTTGACTAATTCCACCCCAGATACCCAAACTTATCAGCTGGAAGCCACTTTTGAGAAATACGAAGGAACTCAAGATGATCTGGTTAACAGCGGCGAGCTGGTTACTTCAGTTACCCTTTCGGGCAATGACGGCATAATCTTGTTGAGAAAGCTGGATTTAATCATTGATTCTCCTTTTTACAACAATTCGCCGGTCAAAGTATTTGATTCCTTAGGAAACGAAACGCGGCACAGTTTTTATTCCTATTCCGACAAAGTGCCCATTGATAAGCTAACGGAAATTGTTGATTTAGACGGAGACGGGACCAATGAAATAGTTTACGCTTCCGGCAACCGGATTTACCTCAAAAATAACAACGGAACAGATCGAACCTCCTTTTTACCATATTCTCAGGTTTATACCGGCGATGTGTCCTTTACCGTAGGAGATATTGATGGCGACAACAAGCCGGAGATAGTAACGGGCACGGGCCAAGGGGGAGGGCCGCACGTGCGGATTTTCTCCAATACCGGCGTGCTGGAAAATCCGGGTTTCTTTGCGTATGCCAGTAATGTCCGCCACGGCGTTAGAGTAGGGATAGGCGATTTGAACAATGATGGCAAAAGGGAAATTATTACCGGCCCGGGCTTTGGCGCCGGTCCGCACGTGCGGATCTTCGAAGGCTCGACCGGAAGATTGCTCTCCGCCGGCTTCTTTGCTTATGACGAGCGGATCAGGATCGGCGTCAATATTGCAATAGGGGATGTTGACGGCGACAACAAAGCGGAAATCGTCACCGGCGCCGGCCCCGGCGGGGGCCCCCATATCAGGATTTTTGATTCCCAAGGCGAACTGGATCGGCCCGGCTTCTTTGCTTACAGCGAACTATTGCGCAGCGGCATCAATATCGCGGTAATGGATGTGGATGGTGATGGGAGCGATGAGATATTGGCTTATTTGTGAGTAGGCGAGACGTCGGCGTCTCGTCTACATAATAAATAACAAGCACTGCGGTAAGAATAAAGTTGAAAAATCTTATCAAAACACTTTAAAAAAAGTGTTTTTTTTATATTGACATTTTATTTATTATGGTTCAATATTATCTAAACTTGTTCTTTTCATATGCGTTTTTATTTATTTTGCTAACAGCAAATATTCAGGGTAAATAAGCGAAATCGTTAAAAACTCAGAAAAACAGACAGTCAACCAAATAAAATACGCTAAAACAAAATGGAGGAGTGCGATGAAAGAAATTATCCCGGGACTCGAACTCATTGGTTTGGATGAAGTTGGTACTCCGGCTGCCTACTTGAAAAACTTGGTAGGCGGTAAGTGGGTCCAGCATCATTCCTACGAAGCATTGGCTGACCCAATGGACTTTCACAATTACTTGTGCCGTTATCCGGTTACAGGAGTAGATGACCTGGAGCCGTTCATCAACGGGCTGGCCAGTTGCCCGAAGTCCGGTCTGCATAATCCGTTCAAGAATATTGGACGGTATCTGATGCTGGGCGAGGTCAGTTTCAAAGCGGCGGCAATGCTGCAGAACGAGCTGGTGGCTGACTATTTCACCAGGCTGATCATGAGGGTTATGCCGAAATCCTATATTCAGGCCATGGCTGAGGTGACGGTTGTCCGCCAGTTCCTGAAGAATTTCGGCGGCGACCGGGTCCGCTTTCTGGCTGCCGGACAGCATACTCCTGGCGACCGACCGGGACAGCGACCGCATGATTACCGCTGGCCGTACGGACCGGTGGTGATTATCTCGCCGTTCAATTTCCCGCTGGAAATTCCGGCTTTGCAATTGCTGGGCGCGTTGTATATGGGTAATCGTCCCACCATGAAGTCGGCTACCACCGTTTCGATTGTCATTGAACAGTTCATCAGGCTGCTGCAGGCTTGCGGACTGCCTATGACAGACGTGGATTTGATCCATGCCGGCGGCAAAGTGGTCCACGAACTGCTCAAGCGCACCGTTGATATTGTCCGAATGGTCCAGTTTACGGGCAGTTCGACGGTGGCGGAAGAACTGGCGGTAATGCTGCGCGGCAAAATCCGCGTGGAAGACGCCGGGTTCGACTGGAAGATTCTGGGTCCGGATTTCAATCCTGGCTACCTGAATTACGTCGCGGACCAATGCGACCAAGACACCAATGCCGCTACCGGTCAAAAGTGCTCCAAAACCAGCATTCTGTTCGTCCACGACAACTGGTGGAACGGCGGATTGATCGAACGGATCAAAGAACGGGCAGCCCGGCGCAATATTGGCGATCTGACCAATGGAGCGATTCTGACCGAGACCAACCAAAGGATTCTGGATCACATCGCCGAGTTGCTGAAACTGCCAGGCGCGCATGTTCTGTACGGCGGAAATCCTCTCCAGAATCACCAGATTCCTGAAATGTACGGTGCCATGGAACCCACCGCGGTTTTCGTTCCGCTGAAATCAATCATGGCGACTCCCGAAGCATTCCAACTGGTGACAACCGAGATCTTCGCTAATTTCCAGGTGGTCACGCAGTTTGACGATTCGAATCTGGATGCGGTGTTGCAGGCCTGCGAGCGGATGGCCAATCATCTGACCGCGGCTGTGGTTTCCAATGATCCGGCGTTCGTCAACCAAGTGCTCGGCGCCACGGTCAACGGCACCACTTATGCCGGTATGCACGCCCGCACTACCGGCGCGCCGCAGAATCATTTCTTCGGTCCGGCTGGCGATCCGCGCGGAGCCGGAATCGGAACGCCCAAAGCCATCAGCGATACCTGGTCTTGCGAGCGCTGCATCATTACGGATGACATGCCGCCCAATCCGGATGAAAAAATCGCACTAAGCTAATCGTAATCATAGCAATTATCCGTCTATCAACGGATATCCCCAAAAAGAAATTTTTGGGGATTTTTCTATTATTAACAATAATTTCTTGCATAAAAAGCGGCATTTGGTATAGTGAAAGTGGGTTAAGGGTGGTAAGATACATGATTGTTTCGGGTAATAAGGAGTTATCTGACATATTCCTTTTCTTTTCTGGGCTGTCGCCCGAAGCGTGTAAAAAATCTTTCAAATTTCTTTTTCATTAAGGCGAGGGGAAATATGGTGTTTTCTCCGCTTCGCTGCGAAAACGGTTACTAATAAAGGGGAACGGATATAATACAAATATTTATCTTGGATAACTAATTATGTCATTATCCAAATATGACATATTTTTGGCTATTTCCTTGACTTATTATTCTGGAAAGAGTATTATTGTAGTATATTATTACTAAATAATGTCATTTTATAAAAATATGTTAATAACTCGGATTAAAGCTAGTAATTTTTACGGAATCAAAGACCCTATTGAGATTGATTTTACAGAGGGCGGAGATAAAGAAAAGATTGGATATGTGAATAAAGGAAAAGAGAGAGTATCACTCATCTCTGGTTTTTATGGTGCCAATGCTTCTGGTAAAAGTACAGTATTTAATATGATTGATACTGTAATTAGGATTATGCTTTCGAAACAGCAAGATTTTGTGACAAATCCCAATGGTATAAAAGAAGAAACTATAATTGCATTTCCAAACTTTAGTTCTGAAGCGAAGGACAAACCAATGGTATTGGAGGTGGATTTTATCTTTGATGATAATAAATACAACTACTTCGTTACCATCATTAATGATGGTAAAGAAATTTCAGAGGAGGTTCTATACAAGAATAGTAAAAAGGTATTCAGTAGAAAAAATCATAAAGTTACTTTTGAAAAGCGTGTAGAGAATAAAATCGGCAGTGCAATAGCAGAAAATATTATTGCTCCTAAGAAGTCGTCTTTCCTTTCCATTCTCTTAGATGAAACTTCTGACATTTCTGTATTTAGCAATCTTAAAACAGAAATTGGCGTCTCTGAACTCAAAGAAATAAAAGACAGGGTTTGTTTCATAACAGACAAAAGATCTGTCCAAATGGGCCAAAATAACATTAATGGATTAATTGCTTTCGCATTTAATTATCTTAATGATGCAAAAACTCAAGAAGAAAAACTTGGTGCTGTTAATTCCGTTGTAAAGTACTTCGAGCCTTCATTTGAGAGTCTTATCATTAAAAAGGGATCTGATAATAATCCTATCAATAAACCCTTTTCCTTCACTTATGAAGCGAAATATAGCGACTTCTATAAGAACCTTGGTGTGATGGAGCTTTCTGCTGGTACACGAGAACTCGTAGCTTACTTTAGCGACATTTTAAAAATTATAAAGAATGGAGGTATTGTCATATATGACGAAACAAGTAAATACTATCACCCAGACATGGAGATCGCGATATTAAGTTTATTTAAGGATAAGAATATTAATCAGCACAATGCTCAAATATTCTTCTCTTCTCACAATCATGAAACCTTTGATTTACTGCAGAATAATCAAGCTCACATTCTAGAAAAGAAAAATACTGGTATCACCATAAGCAAGGTTTCTGATTATGATGTTAGAGAGAGAGATAATATAAAAAGAGTATACCGTCTTGGCTCTCTAGGTGGAGTGCCTGATACCATCGACTTTAACAGAATTATAAATAATTTACTTTAAAACTCGTGGATAGTAAAAAAGGGTTTAAAGTATATTATCTACTCCTTAGCGAGGGAACGACTGAGTTTAACCTATTCGCTTATTTAACAAAAAAAAGGTTCAGGGCGCTTTTTGATAATTCTCGTGTTCAATTTAGTAACAAGGTTGAAATTATCAAAGATGGCAACCAAATAGTATCTCAAGGTAAATTAGATGGTGTAAGCGATATTGGGCACTTCAAAGCAAAGCATGTTTTGATTAAGGAAAAATACACAGACCAAAAATTATTCTATTTTCTTGATGAGGACATAGATGACTCCCATACAATAGAGACATTGATTACACAGAGTAGTGACCTTGTTCAATTTCTGAAATATAACTCGGAGCACCTGCTACTGAGATTAGCTGGAAAAAATCCTAAAAACCCCCAGGATTTTGGAACATTGAGCGAGTTCAGAACTTACTGTAAAAGAGAATTTGTAAACCAGTTTGGGAAAAAAGCTCAGAAATTTAAAGATCCTGATTTTGAATTGGTCTTTAATGTTCCTACAGAGAATGAGGTAAGGGCAAGTTTAAGCACACTTTTTTCTACCTTGGAATAAAAGTGGCTGATTCATACAACATTTCAAGAGCCTTACACGAATAAATAAGTGCTTTGGTCGCCGGGCATTCACCCCTAACCCCCTCTGCCCCTCCGCCAAACGAAAACAAATCATCATAAAACATCATTGTTTCTAAAACCATGAAAAACGACATCTCATTTATTCCCAGCTCAATTGGCGAAAGTGTCAGCTATTCTGCGGGAAGCATTATCAGCAAAATTATTTATAAAAGCGATAAGCTTTTAGTGACCTTGTTCGCCGTGGCCAAGGGCGAAGCGATTGAAGAGCATACTACTACTAAAGAGGCGATTGTGCATATTTTGGAAGGGGAGGGAAAATTCTATCTTAAGGATCAGTGGCGCGATTTTAAAGCGGGCGATTATTTTTATATGCCCGTTAATTTGATCCATGCCATTGCGGCCAAAACTGATTTTAAATTTCTGCTATATCAGTTTTAAAATATGAATAAAAAAGATTATTACCAAGTATCGCTTAAAATAATAATATAATAAAACCTATGGGAGAAATAATCCATTTTGACTTCAAAAATCAAAGGATAATCGAACCTGAAAAAGAACCGGAATCAGTGCGCGAAAGCGCTGATGAAATTGAAAACGATGGCGATGACAAAAAGCATACTCTGGATTTTTTACTGTTTTTGGCAAGCGGCAAAGCGAAAAAACTGATGCAGCTGGCGGTTTCGCCAACCACTTTAGGCCAGTCGCAAGAAACCGTAAAAGGTTATAAAACAAGCGAGCTGATTACCTGGCTTAATAATTCCACGGAAAACCAATGGAAACTAAAAGCCGCTTTTTATCAGGCAATATTTGGCGAACTGAAAGCTAGGTTGATAAAAAAACCGTCGGATCAGCCAGATGATAAAAAATAAATTTATTATTTCCAAATATAATGTAATAGGAATGAAAAAAGACCCGCGCGCGGGTCTTTTTTGTAATAATCTATTTTCACCCTACAGTTTTTGATTTTTTTTGAAGAAGTAAAATGACAGGCCGAAAACCGCAATTCCGGCCACAGCGGCCAAATACCAAACCCAATTATTGCTATTCCCAGTGGCGGCTGATGAATCGTTGGAACTATTATTGCTATTTCCAACGGAGATTGAAGAGTTATTTAAGCTATTAGTATTGGCGGCAAGCTTTTCCGGCTCAATAATGTCGGAATTGCTATTGTTGTTCTGATTATTGTTTTCACTGACCTCATTTTCTTTGACATTGCTGTTCTGATCAACGTTGCTGTTGGAATTGGAATTTAAATCAGAGTTAATGTTAGTTGGGGTATTCGCGTTGGTATTGGCAGGGGAATTCGTATTGCCGTCTAGGCTTGGGCTCGGCGAACTGTTTGTTTCCGGAGTATTCCCAACATTTTCTTCCGGCGGGGTTGCTGGTGGAGGAACCGGTTCAGGCTCTGGTTCAGGCTCAGGCTCGGGTGCCGGCGCTGGAGGAGTAGAAGAAGCGCGTTCATATGCTCCAATGTCATAAGCCGAGCCCTGCGGTCGGCTGGTACCAGCATAATCAGTTGTGACAATACCGGCCAGATTATAGCCGTGATCAATGGCTGGGGAATCGGGCTGCAGGTGAAAGTCATGGCCCGCGCCATTGACCAGCTGCGGTTCGGCAAACAGGCTGTTTTGATCTTCATTTAAAGTCTGCAAGGCGGCCAAATTCGGATGATTGTTGATTTTTATGTAGTTTGAATCGCTGTAGGCGGAATAATACAAATTATTGCTCCAGGTTTGGCTGGTATATAAATCAGTGGCGAATTCCTTGGTCATTACGCCGTATTGCCTTCCGGAAATATTCAGGGTGTTCACAATGACATTATTGCGAAAAACATGGTTGCTGCCCGACCAGATGATTATGTCGCTGTAATACTGGTTAGAAGGAACCGGAGTGGCGGTATAGTTATAATCCTTATAAAGAGTATTGTTGTAAAATTGGTTGCCGCTGCCGGATACTGAAAGCTCGGTGCCGCCGGAACTGGCGATCATATTATTATAGACTTTGTTATTAACGGCATATGCTTGCATGGAAAGGCCGTTGTCGCCGTATTCGCCCTCTTCCGTATCCCGCTGGCCGTTGCCGATAATCAAGTTGTTGCGGATCGTGCCATTGGTACCGTGAAAATCGATGCCGGTTTCCAAATTATTTTGCAGGATATTATTTTCAATCAGGCAATTAGCGCACCGGTTGGCGCCGGAATAAAAATTTATGCCCTTATTGCCGGAGCTGGTGCGATCGGGATCTCCATTGTAAGAAATATTGTTATTTTGAATAATATAGGTGCCGTAAGCGTAAGCCACTAATCCGCTGTTGCCGTCCTCGTGGCCGCTGTCGTTATATTGGATGGTGCTGTTCTTTATGATTAGAGTCCCGATATTATTATTGCCCCAGCCGGTGGCAATGCCATTGGCTTTATTGTGGCTGATGTTGCAGTCATCAATGGTAATGGTGCCGGCATGGTTGCCGTTGGCGATATGAATGCCGTCTCGTTCGGGATTGGTAATATTCAGTTTTCTAAAAGTCCAATTTTCCGCCAAGTAACCTTCAATGGCGTTAGGATCAATCCTCAATTCTCCGCTGAGATTAACCGTTTCATTTTGATAAGCGGCCAGGGTTATAGGGTTGCCGTTGGTCCCTGATTTATAAAAATCGACGGTACCGGTATAAGTGCCGGCCCGAACGTAGATTGTGTCGCCGGCCGTGACCGGAGAGCTGCTGCCGGTTGCTTTTTGAATGGTGCACCACGGCTGGGCAATTGTTCCGGAATTATTGTTATCGCAGGTTCCGCCAATAGAAGCGGCGTCAACATAATAGCTTGCGCCGCTTGCTTTAGCGATTTCGCTTTTGAAGATTGGCGTTCCAGTGATCGACTGAACCGTTAAAGCCAGCAGAACAATGATTGGAAACAAAAAGTAGAATGACGAAATCTTGGTGTTATTATCTATTTTTTTAACAAAAAAAGTCCTCATCAGGAGATTTTAGTTAATAATAGTAAATTTTGTCATTCCACTATAACAAAAAAGAGTTAAAAGAACAAGAAGTTAAAACCCGGGTTCAAACCCCTAGCGCAAAATTAGATCAGCTAATATTTTTGAAAGGTTTCTACCTCTCCTATCCTCCCCTTATCAAGGGGAGGAATCCTTATATTTCCCCTCCTTACTAAGGAGGGGTTAGGGGAGGTGCCGTAGAGAGTTGAATCCAGCTTGACACTAATTAAGAAAAATTGATAAAGTAACACAATTGTTCGTTAGTTCGTTGATAAGAAACTGAAACACAAATAGAGAGAGCCGCAATCATAAAGTTAAAGGAGAAGAGCTCATGGACAGAAAACATCGAGTACTCATCATGGGAGCCGCTGGCCGCGACTTCCACAACTTCAATCTGGTCTATCGGGGAAATCCGGACGTCGAAGTGGTGGCTTTTACCGCCGCTCAGATTCCGGGCATTGACGGAAAGGTGTATCCTGCCGTTTTGGCGGGAGAGTTATACCCCAAGGGAATCCGCATTTTTTCGGAGGATGATTTAGCCGCCCTGATTCATGAACACCGCGTAGCTGAAGTGGTTTTCTCGTATTCCGATGTGCCGTATCAGAAAGTGATGCAGAAAGCCGCCCTGGTCAACAGTTGCGGCGCCAAATTCAGCATGCTGGGCGCCATCCAAACCATGATTAAGTCGAACAAGCCCGTGGTGGCGATCTGCGCCACTCGCACCGGCTGCGGCAAAAGCCAGGTCACCCGGAAAGTCTGCCAGATTCTGAAAGCAATGGGGAGAACAGCGGTTCCGATTCGCCACCCCATGCCTTACGGCGATCTGGCAGAACAGGCGGTTCAGCGTTTTGCTACGCTGTATGATTTGAACAGGCACCACTGCACCATTGAGGAGATGGAAGAGTACGAGCCGCACATCGCGGAGAATCGGGTGATTTATGCCGGGGTGGATTACGGCGCGATTCTGAGACAAGCGGAAGAGGAGGCGGATATAATCGTTTGGGACGGCGGGAACAACGATACCTCGTTCTATGTTCCGGACCTGCTGATTACGGTGGTTGATCCGCTTCGGCTTGGGCACGAAGTGAGTTATTATCCCGGTCAGGTCAATCTGATAACGGCTGATGTCGTGGTGATCAACAAGGCTGATTCTACTACCCCTGGGGTGATTGCTCAGCTTCGGGAGACCATCCGCCAGCAGAACCCGAAAGCCGTAATCATTGTTGCCGCCTCGCCGGTCAAGGTTGATGATCCGGGTAAAATTGCCGGGAAGCGCGTGCTGGTGGTTGAGGATGGCCCTACCCTCACGCACGGCGAAATGCTGTTCGGTGCCGGCACGGTAGCCGCCAATAAGTTCGGTGCCAGCAAAATTGTTGATCCCAGGCCGTTCCTTCGGGGCAGTCTGGCGGATACTTTCCAGCTCTATCCGAACATTGGCACGATTCTGCCGGCAATGGGATACAGCCCCGAACAGGTTGCGGATCTTCGCGCCACTATCATTGCCGCCCATGAAGCGGGCGCGATTGATTCGGTGGTGATCGGCACTCCGATTGACCTTGCCCGCGTGATTGAACTTCCGATTGCCGCGGTTCGGGTAAGTTACGATTTGATGGAAATCGGAACGCCGACCCTGAAAGAGGTCATTCAAAACAGGTTCTCTGCCTGAAGATGTTATTAGGAGGGTGATTTTACAATTACGGGCGCACTCAATATTGGGTTGCGCCTTTTTCATTTGAGCGGTACTTAAAGACTATTTACATCCTAAAAAGATAGTGATAAGATAAAAATAATAGGCGTCCTCAAAAAGGCGCCTTTTTCAATTACTAATTTCTAATATCTAATTACTAATTAAATCCCAATGACCAATGGAAGAATGACCAAGTACGATTTAGAGGAGAGAACGGCAAAATTAGGAGAGCGAATTATTAAATTTACCAAAGAGATCCCGGTTAATCCGGTAACCATGCCTCTTATTTCCCAGTTGGTTAAATCGGGTACCAGTATCGGAGCAAATTACTGCGAAGCCGATGATGCTGAGTCCAGAAACGATTTCAAGCACAAAATAGGCATCTGCAAAAAAGAAGCCAGGGAAACTAAACACTGGTTGAGAATGATGGCGGTGGCCATGCCTCAATTAAGTAATGAAATAGGGACTCTGTGGAATGAGGCTAAAGAACTGAATCTAATCTTTAATGCCATTATTAACTCAATAAACAAGAAGAATTAGGCATTCATTAGAAATTAGGAATTAGAATAATTAGAAATTCCGTCAAGCCATCTTCCTTCCC
>Ga0051987_10000997_pt1 | contig 14882 bp, 11 predicted proteins | sample CryGey08umfilter_2_FD_58083 | JGI IMG/M metagenome (GOLD analysis project Ga0051987, IMG submission 58083) | Groundwater microbial communities from aquifer in Utah, USA - Crystal Geyser 4/10/14 0.8 um filter | ecosystem: Environmental > Aquatic > Deep subsurface > Groundwater | place: USA: Utah... | reverse complement strand
AATTTAATTAAAACTTTATATATAGGCAACTAATTTCAACTTTTGGAGAAAAAATGAAATTAAAAAATTTATTACTACTAGGCGCGTCTATGGCTGTATCATCTGCAGCTTTCGCACACGCTGGTAACACACCACACAAAAAAGAAGAAAAAGTGTATTGTGATGCTAGTTGCAAGAATAAAGGTACTGTTACACCATCTGGTTACATGAAATTAACAGATAATGTTTTTATTGGTGTTCATGGTTATGTACATGCTGTTTTAAACTATGACCTTGATTCATTCAATGGTGATTACAGCCAAGCACATTCTTATGCATGGGATAATCTAGAAGATAAGACTGGTGTTAACGGTGCTATCAATTCACCAAATAAAAAAGGTGTTGTTTCTGCACACATGAAACAAACACGTTTAAAACTAAACATGTTAACAAGAACATGTCGCTTTGGTGACGTTAAAGGTACAGTTATAACTGATTTCTATGCTGATCAACGTTTTGCAACAGAATCAAATGGCTCTGCTCATAATCTTAAAGACCCATCCATTAGCGGATCTTTAAAGCTTAGACTGCGCCAAGCATATTTCACAATTGGACAATGGACAGTTGGTCAAGATTATTCAACATTCCACAACTTCCCACAAGCGCACACAGCTGACTTTGTTGGACATTATGGTGACTCAACCCGTCAGCCAGTTCTTCGCCACACATGGACTGCCAATAAAATGTTCACATGGGAAAATTCTATAGAACGCCCAAGTGCTGATTATATTAGTTTTAACAGTGCTGGTGTTAAAACTCCTGCCGGAAAAGCAGTGACCATACATAAAACAGGTTCTGGTCAAGATATTGTTGAGCACAAGCTTCCTGATTTTGCAACACGCATGAAACTAACAGTTGGCAAAGGACATGAATTTGCTCTACGTGGTGTTGCAAAGCACTTATCATTTAAAACGCAAGACAAACAAAAAGCAAACCGCTCATCAAAAATGGCTTATGGTTTCGGTACAGATGCTAAAATTATGACTGTAAAAGGTGGTTATGTGTCTGCAGTGCTAAACTATGGCCGCGGTGTGAACCAATATATTTCAGAATATGAAGGTCACTCAGCAGTTATTGATACAGCAACAAATAAAATGGCGCTACAGACAACCACACAATGGGGACTTGGCTTAACACAACCATTTAACGATATGTGGACAATGAACCTTGGTTTTTCTCGTGGTACAGTGCATAAAGCTGGCATGCTAGAAACTGGTTTAACATATAATGTTGCCGGTCAAAGCGTATCAAATGGTACGAATGTTATGCTAGAAAATGCGGCACGGGTTCCAACACGTTCCATTGAACGTTATTTTGCTAACATCATGTGGACTCCTGCTGATGACTTGAAATTTGGTCTTGAGTATATGCATTCAGTTAAAAAAAGCATGAAAGACTCTACATTAACACGGTCTGTAAAAGCAACTGGAAAACGCGTTTTAGCAACAGCACGCTATTCTTTCTAAAAATATAAATTATTTTTAATTGTGATAAGGTCGGGGATTTTTCTCCGACCTTTTTTTATCGGTAATGGGATTTAAAAAAAGCATAGCCGCCGATAAATAGCATGTTTTTGGTGGCATTATACTTTTTGTGTTTTCATTAAATTCGGTTTTTTTATTATGCATTATCAATGCGTGTATGCACTTGCGAACCATCCTTAAAAGTGTTGAATACTCTACTGATGTAACCTTAAGACCCCAATCATATTAATACAATTCACAAATCATATCTTTTGTCTGAGTGGCACTTTTTTTATAAACAAAGCGTACTCATTACAATATTGTAAGTTACAAGAAACCGATCACATGGCGTTCTATTTTAGATGTTACGTTGATTTTTGGTTGTCTTGCAAAAAATTGCCAAACCCTAATAAAAATCCACTTACAAAATAAAATCCAATACCAATTATGATCATAAAAACCATTTCACGCATTTCTGAAAGTAGGGATAGAGTTTCTAATGTGCCATGGTTGGCGATAAAATAACTTTGAATGGTTATAACAAGCCACCCCATACACACAGAAAGTAGAACAATTTTTATAAGATGAATAAACATCATGCGCGAAAAATGAAATAATCCCTTTTTCATCAACAGATACCCCATTAATAAAACATTCACCCAAGCAGCCATCGAAGTTGCAATGGCCATACCGATATGCGCATAAAACTGCATCAAGATAAGGTTTAAGATAATGTTTAAACATAATGTAATGACTCCTACCTTTACAGGTGTTGTTGTGTTTTGCACTGCAAAAAAGGTAGATGAAAAAACCCGGCTTGCTACATATGCCGGTAATCCTAAAGAAAATGCAGCAAGGGCAGGAGCAGTTTGATTTATTTCATGTATACCAAATTGACCGTGCCCATACAAAAGCGCAATCAAGGGTCTAGCCAGACAAACCAAGGCAACTGCTGCAGGAATGGTTAGCTGCAAAGACATGAGCAAAGCCGTTTCTTGTATTTTTAACGCACGTTCTTTTTTATCTGCGCGCCATAATCTGCTAAGTTCAGGCAATAGAGCAGTACCCACTGCAACACCAAACATAGAAAGGGGTAATTGATTTAAACGATCAGCGTAATATAAATAAGAAATAGATCCAGATTGCAGGAAAGATGCAAGAATCATATCAACAAGCAAATTAATCTGCATAACGCCAGCACCAATTGCACCCGGTATCATAAGTTTTAATATCTTGCGAACGGGTTCTGTTAGGGTTGGTATAGCAAGCCTTATGGGTACGCCAAGTCTACGCGTTGCTGCATATAACCATAAAAGTTGTGTGAATCCAGCTAATGTAACAGATATTGATACGGCTATGACTGGTTGTGTGTCAAAAAAGCTATAGCTCATTAGGGCGATAATCATAAAAATATTTAAGATAATTGGTGTTGCAGAAGCTGCAGCAAATCGATCGTAAGAATTTAAAATACCAGCTAATAAGGCGGATAGAGACACAAATAATATGAAAGGAAAAGTTAGCCTTACAAGGGTAATACTAAGATCTAATTTTTCTGGTGTATTGACAAAACCAGGGGCGATCATATAAATCAAAACGGGTGTAAATATGATAATAAATAAGCAGAAAATGGTTAGAGAAAATGCCATAACAGAAAACGTATTTTGCGCAATTTCTTGTGCTTTTTTTTCTCCCTCTTTTTCTAAAGTTCCCGCAAATTGGGGAACAAATGCTGCATTAAAGGCACCTTCAGCAAAGAAGCGCCTGAAAAAATTTGGAAATTTAAAGGCAACAACAAAGGTATCGGTAATCCAACTAGCGCCTAAAATATTAGATAAAAACATTTCCCGTACCATGCCTAAAACACGGCTAAGGCTTGTGAAAAAACCAACAGTTACAACATTTTTTAAAAGTTTCATTCACTTTAAATATTAAAAATTTATTAATTTAATTCTATAAGAAAAAATGGAATACTCCTAATAAACTTCATATCTTATATGTTAAAAATATATAAGCGCACTTTTTAGCTGATTGATTTATACAAAAATGGCGAGAAAAATACACCCTGCCGGACAAAGCCATTATATCTTTTTATTGTATATTTTTTAGTATTACCACTTTTTTGTTCTTTAAATTTATAACACGCACCTAAATCTCTACGCATATCAAATCTTACACCTTCTGGACGAATTTTTGTCTGGTTTGTTTTATTGTGCGTCTTCATCCAGGTTTATATCAAGCGCAGGCGTATCTTTATTTATTAAACTTTCATAGTAATTGCTGGTTCTATCGATCAGTGCTTTTATGAGTGATGCTAAGTCTTTTGCATGCACAATAGGCGCGCCTCTTTCGCTTTCTATCTGATAATTTTCTAGTAAGTATAGTGTTGGCATTAAGCGAGAATAACGACGCTCTTTTTCTTTTTCATTACCTTTACGTGGGTCTTCGTTGCGAATAAAGCTTTTCATACTTAAATTCATTGCTGTTAAGAATTCTGTAATACGAACCAGGAGAGTACGCTCCAGGCCTGTTTTTTGCACAAAATCTTTTGGACATTTTTTCTTATTAAAGGTACAACTATTATGCATGCTTTTATAAATTAAACTAGGGCCTGCAACCAATGCCATACTTAAGCCCGTGGCAATTGCACCTGTTACAACCGGTGGTTTTGGAATAGGCAACAAATCAAGTGTTGTTTTAATAGCACCTGCTAAAACATTTTGCACACCACGTTCAAGATCTGCACCATACATGTTGGCAAGACTACCTTTTAACCGCCCTGCAAGCGACCTGTTTTCCATAGATAAATGCGTGTCGTTGATTTCTAATGTATCTTCAACGGACGCTAAAACATATGATGTATATAAAGAATACATATTTGTTCCTTGGCCGTCTAACAATGTAGCTCTATCAATATTAAAATTTTCTAAACTTGTAGGATATATTGGATTTAAAAATGCATCAGAATAATCATTAGCGATAATTTGCATGGATAACGCATCATATTTTTGATCTTGCAGCGCAAAGAAATATTCTGTTAAAAATTTCAATTGTTCAGGAAGCGTCGTTTTAATTTTTTTTGCAAGAAGTGTAAATTGATTTATTTGATTATTGTTATGTTCACGCAAATGTTCATCTAGTAATAAAATGTGCATGTTTGTTAAAAGCGCAAAAGCAAGTTGACGAAGTTTATTATATTCGTTCGCTGGAATATTACGATATGCTTTTGAGGATTTTGTAGAATTTTCACCTTCAAAACTTTCAGACATGTCAGATAATTTGCGCATCAATTTTTCTTGATCTTCTGTTGATGATGCGTTGCGAATTGCTTCTTCTGCCTTTAAATACTCTGGCCCTAGAATAGAAATACATATCTTACTTATAATGGCGTAAATCGCATTATAGTTAATTTTGATTGATTCACCCTTTGGTATTTTTGTGGGGTAAACAGGTTTCGGGCCTTGAAGTAAATCAGACAATTTGACAGGTGTTTCGTCTGTATTCTTGATCTCCAATTTTTCAAGTTGTTTGAAATTTTCAATATAAATATCAATAGAAGCAGGTGTTAGGAATTCCTCTGCTGCATTATCAACCTCTACTTTGTTTGCAATTGCTTTTGCAGCATCTATTTTTAATCCTGCTTTGTCTGTAATTATTTTAGACAATCCTCTTAGTTGATCTTTTAGCTTATTTGCAACTTTTGAATTAGATGCTGCAATTTCTTTTTCAAATAAAGTTCTATCTTTTTGTGATAAGCGCATTCTATAGGAAGGATCTAATGCGCAGGCCATAGAATATAAGTGTAGGAATACATCTTCTGCTGTTGTGTATTCACTAAAGGCAAAGTATACGGCCTCCTGGTGGAATTCTGCCGCACTTAATAATACCTCAAGTACATCAGGATTTTTCTGCAGATAAAGTACGGGTGCGGGTGCAATATCCTTTTTAATTTTTGGATCGATTGTTTGCCAAACGTTTAGAAGGGTTTTAAAAAATGAAGGACATTTAGGGTCGTCAACATTGTTTTCACAAATATTAAGCTTATGCATAATATTATCTGCTGGTTGAATTTTCACAGGAACATTTGAAGGACCATAAAGCAAGGGACTAAACTGACGATTTTCAGCCGCACCTTTGATAACAGATGTCAATTTTGCGCATGCAGGATCTGCTTTTCCTTTTGTAAGGCTTTCTTTGCACGTTTTTGTTAGCGTAAAAAGTGGCGTTTCATTTGCGTCTGCTACAATTTCCCTTATTTCATCAGTATCAATCTCATCCCATTCATCATCAAGATCTTGATTCTTTTGAGAGTTATATCCTTTGTCAACTAATGTTGCCAGTTCATCAAGAACAGGTTCTATGAAAGCACTACAGCCTTCATCTATTAAAATAAATGAGGGTACATTAACATTATTTTTATCTTGTTTGCGAACAATTGTGTCTGGGTGGCATTTATCAATCGCACTTTTTAAGGCTTGTTTGTTTTGCAATAAATCACGCCATTTACTGCCTTCTTTAGACCCTATATATTCCATGACATTATAACAACGTGCAGGATACTGTAAGTCACCAGATATTTTTGCAAGGGGTTTAATTGCTTTTAATTCAGCAACATATTTATTTGTCCAATTTTTTTTTTGAGCAATACAAAATTTTGCTTCAGCAAGAAATGAAACATCACTTTTAATCTGTTTATAAAAATAGCGTGAAAATCGTTCATCTTTGAAAAATGGCTGTAATATATCGTTTTTTTCAGGAGAACCGTCATAGGCAAAAGGGGATTTAATACTTGGAAATGCAGCTAGGTTGTGTATGTTTATGAGTGTCATAAAAAAGACTATAGCATGCTTCATCGTACTTCGATCTCTAGTGCTCTATTTGTCAGTATGCAAAAAAAAAGTAAAGATATCGTTAATAACGATTGTTATAATTAAAAACATGCACTGTGTTGCATAAATCAAAAAATTCTTAAGAACACCTGCTAAAATAGCCGCATCTAACCCGAGCGCTAAGCAGTTTTTTTTAGCAGAAATACAGGCAGATTCATACAACGTAGCATATTTTTTGCAACACAACCTTTAATATGTGATCAGATATTTGTTTAATTCACTGGAATTTTCTGTAACAGATTCTCCATAAATGGTAACGCTATTCTTGCACCTGTTGCGTACTCACCCATCGACTTTGGCTGAGGGTAGCCAATAAAAATACCTATAACCACATTCTTAGTGCCTAAGTTTTTGGTAAATCCGACAATCCATGCGTCTTTACAGTCGTTGGTTGTTCCCGTTTTTGCACAAAAATCAATTTTGCGCTTGGCACATATTGGTACCAAACGAATAGAGGTGCCGCGCATAACTGCACCTTTTAAAAAATCAATCATGTCGCGCGATATACTTTGCTTAACAAGTTCTGTCCTATTATCAAACACTGATGGTTTATCAGCTTTAACGTCATATTCTGATATCAGTTGATTTGATTCATATACAGGCATAAATTCTTGTTCGTGTTGATATATTTGCAGACCATTCTTATCTTTAACGGTTGAAATAAAGTGAGGTGTAATTTTTTTTCCACCATTAGCAATAATAGCGTACCCTGCTGTTAGTTTAAGGAGTGTAGTTTCCCCTGCCCCAAGAGAGAAAGAAAAATCTGTATGCACTTTGTCGTACAAACCAAAACGTTTAGCCATCTCTCCAACAGCATGCATGCCAATCATTCGTGCTAAATGTACAGTCATTTGATTTCGTGATTTTTCTAAACCAATACGCATAGGGGTTGGCCCGTACGATAGCCTAGAAATATTTTGCGGTTTATAATATCCAAGGCCTGGACCCAGATAAATATTAACTTCTTTATCATCAATAATTGTATCGCCCTTGTACCCCTTTTCAAGTGCTGCCATATAAACAAATGGTTTAAAGCATGATCCCGGCTGACGCAGTGCTTGTGTCGCAGCATTAAATTGATTTGCTTGTGCATCAAATCCGCCAGCTACTGCTAAAACGGCACCTGTATCGGGGTGCATCACAACAATACCCCCTGTGAATTCTGGTACTTGCTGCAATTTAACTGTATCATTTCCAGTTGGTTCAACAAAAATGATGTCACCAACACACAACAACACATTGCCAGTTTTCAATATTTCAGATGCATCCCCCCAAAAACCATATGAAGATAATTTCATAACACGTCCATCACTTAGTCCAACGATTGTATGACTTGGTAATATTTTTAAAACTATTGCAATTGGCCACCCTTTATAAACACTTTGCGCTCGCAATATGTTTAGCGATTCTCTAAGCTCTGATTTTACCCATTCTTCTTGCGCTACAGGTAGAGTATGTTCTTCTAATTCTAAATGTGTAATGGGGCCACGAAATCCCCTCTTACGGTCAAGTTTTAGCAAGCCATCACGTAATATATTTTCTGTTAACGCTTGCAGTTCGGGGTCTTGCGTTGTATTAACACTTAAACCTTCTCCGTATACACCTTGTTCCCCAAATTGTTCTAATAAATCACGGCGAACTTGTTCTGAAAAGTAGTCATAGGGGTTTTCTTCAGTGCTTTTAATAGCAATTAAGTCCTGACTTTTGGCTAGAAGAAATTCTTTCTTTGTCAGATGTCCATCTTCAAACATGCGCAAAATGACCCAATTACGTCGCTCAAGTGCTTTTGTTTTATGGCGAATAGGGTCATATGATGAAGGTGCTTTTGGTAATGCTGCAAGATACGCACACTCTTCAATTGTCAGTTCATCTAGCGTTTTATTAAAGTATGTTTGTGCAGCTGCCAGAACGCCATAACTTTTTGACCCAAGATAAATTTCATTTAAATAAATTTCTAAAATCTGATCTTTTGTTAAGCTATTTTCAATTAAAATAGAGGTTAACGCCTCTGATACCTTACGTTTTAAGGAAGGGGCATTGCCAATAATAATGTTTTTAACAACCTGTTGCGTAATTGTCGATGCACCTGATGGGCGCTTACCCCAAGAATTTTTTAGGGTATTTTCAACAGTTGCCCTTATCAAACCAAAAATATCAATACCAGGATGCTTATAAAAATTTTTATCTTCAGCAGACAAAAAAGCATGTATCAAGCGTTTAGGAATTTTATATAACGGCGCATACAGGCGTTTTTCCCATGAAATTTCTGTTAGCTGTGAGGAATCTTTGTCATACACACGGGTCACAAGGTGCGGCTGATAATCTATGATTTTCTCCGCCTGTGGTCGTTCTGCTTCAAGCATGACATAAAGCGTAAATGCCCCTAATGCGACAACTGTCATTGCAATAAAAATTTTAAAAAGCATTCTTGCAAAAGAATTTACCACAATAAAGACAACCCCATAATTTTTTATGATCTTTTTTAGTATTTCCTACTCTAGCACTTCTATCTAAAAACCCCCAACAGCTTAAAGGCAAAGCCTTCTAACTTTTTGCTATTTTAGTGTACTGATAACGATCTTTTTTTAAAAAAGAATGATCGCCACCCTTAAGAAAGATGCGTATTTTCTAGATTTCAGGCAATCGGAAGCCTTTTGCTGATTCATAGAAAACACCCTACTTTAGCGGGGGGCTATCCAACCAGGCTTCGCAACAGCCTTTTGCAAGATTTCGAACACGGGCAATATAAAGTGCACGTTCTGTTACTGAAATAGCACCACGTGCATCAAGCAGGTTAAACATATGGTTTGCTTTTAAGCATTGATCATAAGCAGGTAAAGCCAAATTGTGGCTTAATAGTTTATAACACTCTTCCTCATGATTAGAAAAATGTTCAAATAATTTATCTGTATTAGCGTGTTCAAAATTATAGGCTGAAAATTCTTGCTCATTGCGCTTAAAAATATCAGCATATGTTATTTTTTTTTCACCCTTAGCGCCATTCCAGTCTAGCTCAAAGTGGCTATCAACCTCTTGAACAAAGGTTGCAATACGTTCTAAACCATAGGTAATTTCTACAGGAACTGGATTACACTGGATACCCCCAACTTGTTGAAAATAGGTAAACTGAACAATTTCCATACCGTCACACCAAACTTCCCAGCCCAGACCAGCTGCACCTAATGAGGGATTTTCCCAATCATCTTCAACAAAGCGCATATCATGTGCAGTTGTATCAAGCCCAAAAGCTTGTAAACTTTGAAGTAATAAATCTTGGGGGTTTGATGGTGCTGGTTTCATCAGAACCTGAAATTGATAGTAATATTGCGTACGATTAGGATTTTCGCCGTAACGACCATCTGTGGGGCGCCGGCATGGTTGAACGTAGGCACAATTCCATGCATCCTGGCCTAAGGCGCGTAAAATTGTTGCGGGATGAGACGTGCCTGCCCCAACTTCCAAATCGTAGGGTTGCAAAATACAACAGCCAAGATCTGCCCAAAATTTTTGTAAATCAAGAATACTATGTTGAAAAGATTTCATAAAAACTGCCGTGCTCTTTAAAAGAGTATGTTTAACGCTACATACATAATATAGCAATCATCAGCTTAAAACTCCAGACCAACAAACAGTTTTGGATTTATGCAAAAACGACGATGAAATGCATGAAAGAGTTTGCTCAAAAAAAATTAACCCGCAACCCGTCGTTAGAGACACCTGAAAATTATACAAACCCCGAATTTAAACAATACTTTACTACACACGGCCGTAGGCATTTAAAAACCGTTGATCATTTTCATAAAGTTGGCGTATATCTTTTATGCCATATTTTAGCATGGTAAGACGCTCTATGCCCATGCCTGCTGCAAATCCTTGATAAATAGTTTTATCAACAGAACAATTGTCCAAAACATTTGGGTGAATTAAGCCGCAACCTAAAATTTCCATCCAATCACGCCCTTTCATTTTAATATCAACCTCTGCTGAGGGCTCTGTAAAGGGAAAAAAACTGGGCCTAAAGCGAACGGCTAAATCTTTTTCATCAAAAAAGAAACGCAGGAAATCAATAATAGTTGCCTTCAAATGCCCCATTGTAATATTTTTATCAATCACAAAAACTTCTGCTTGGTGGAACATCGGTGTATGCGTGGCGTCAATATCATCACTTCTATAAGCACGGCCCAGCGCTAAAACGCGCATCGGCGGTTTCTGGTTTTTTAAAATATGCGTTTGAATGTTAGAAGTATGTGTTCGCAGTAAGTTTTTATTATTTGCATCACGACTGTTTAAATAAAAGGTATCTTGAGATTGCCGTGCAGGGTGATGCTGCGGAATATTTAAAGCATTGAAATTATTATTTTCATCATCAACATCAGGGCCCATTTCAAGCTTAAAGCCTAAGTTGCCAAAATATGTTTCTATATCTTCCATCACCTGACTTAATAAATGTAACTTACCTTGTGCACGTGGACGGGTTGTTAAGGTAACATCTACAGCTTCTGCATTAATTTTTTCATTTAAAATAATATCGTCAAAAAATTCTTTTTTTTGCAAAAAGGCTTGGTTAATATTTTCACGCAAAATATTTAACGCTTTTCCTTTTTCCTTTTTTTGGTCAACTGTTAAAGATCCCAGCGTTTTCATTTCTTGGGTTAAAAGCCCCGCCTTGCCAAGAAAAAGAATTTTTGCTTTATCAAGTTCATCTTGCGATTGCAAATTTTCGATCGTCATTTTCCAGTTATCTAGCGTTGTCATCTTAAAGCCTTTATGTATTGAATATATTTTTTAAAGTTAAATAAAGTATATACATTTTTGCCGAAATTGACCAGATTTAAGAAGCCTTTTAACGGGAAATCCCATCATTCATCCATGATTAAACTATCTATGTATCTGTCTTTAACAAGCGGATAACTTCGTAAATTAGGTAATTGGTAGTGCCACCACTCAGTTGTAATAAAATCCCAACCCGCAGCTTTCATCAGGCCAAGAAGCATAAATCTATTTCTTTGAACTGTCATCGGCACGTCTATATTCTTGTGATAAGACAGTTCTGTAAAAGCGTCAAAAGCAGTTCCCATATCAAGGGTGTGACCGTGTTCATCTAATAACGTTAAATCAATTGCCACACCACGCGCGTGCCCAAGTGGACCTGTTTCATCTGGCCGTGATACGAAACGCGGATCAGGAACAGCGTCCCACAGTTTTTGCGCCGCTGCCAAAGGCCGGTAACCATCCCATACTAAAAGTTTATATCCCATTGCTTGGGCCAGATCAGACGCACGTTTCAAGGCATCTGCGGCTTCATCTAATAAATATAACTTCGGTTTTTTATAAATAATATTCTTTGTAAAATTATCTAAAGTGCCATATTTAAGGTCTATCTTAATACTGTATTGTTTCTCATCAATCGGAACTAGGGGCATTGTGCACATGACTATAAATTATTGTTTATAGTATCTATAACCAAACCATATAATGCAATGTCATAAATGTATTATGCTTTTTTAGATAAATCTTTTAAAACTGACGCTTGGCTTCGTAAATTTGACAAAAGACCGATACCCTCAACAACAATATCAAATATTTTATAATCATCACTTTTAACTTTAATTATGACAAACTGCGTATTTACAGGGCCCTTTTTACTCTTAAAAACAGCATTATAAGTTAACCTATTTTTCCTTTGACTTAATTTTGGTATCGCGTTGATATCATCATCTTCAATATTAATAGAGGCAAAAACATCTATTTTTTCTTGCGTGGCATAAATTTTTAACAGGTAGTTTGAAAGTGTGTTCTTAAATTTTTTAAAATTTTCAGCAGAATATTCTTTAAAATCAAGCCCAAGAGAAAATTTGGCTATATGCGGTATTGAAAAGGCATTTGTCATAATAGTTGCAAATTTATTTTTTGCGTCTTCCGTGTGCGTGTCCTGCGTAGCAATTAAACTAGACTTATTTAGCATATTTTTCAAAAAAATAAATGCTTTTTTTTCATCTTCTTGGTTAAATTCTTGTTGTTTCATAACAAGTTCTTGGGCACATAAAAGTAGATTCATCCCCATAAACATAATACATACACGTAAAAACTTTATGATCATTGTTGTCTCCTGACTGTCATGGATAATACCTTACAGATTTAATTATATGCGGATTTGGTTAATATTATATTAATTTTATCATTTTTAAAAAAGTGACATAATAAAAAATGTATCATATTCTTTATACAAATTCTAAGAAAAAACTGGATAAATGCATGAATGTTTTTAATATTATTTTTCCTAATAGATGCTTAGGGTGCGGGACAATGGAAATTGAAGAAGAAAGAGAATTTTGCCCCCCGTGCTGGTGTGATCTTACTTTTTTGAAAGCGCCCTACTGTTCATGTTGTGGGTTACCTTTTGATTTTGAAGAAAGTACAGACTATAAGTCTGAAGTGTTATGCATGCATTGTGACAAAACGCCCCCGGCATATAACAAAGCACGCTGTATATTTGTGTATAATGATATTATTAAAAAGCCTATTTTAGCCTTGAAACATTATGATAATACGCAATATGCCAAAACATTTGCCAAACTGATGGCCCGGATACAAAAAAAATTCTGCCAGGAAGTAGATATTATTGCACCTATCCCCTTACACTGGAAGCGTCTGATGTTAAGGCAATATAATCAAGCAGCCCTTGTTGCCAAACATTTAGGTAATATATTGGAAAAACCTGTTGATTATAAGCACTTAGTACGATCCGCCAATACAAAAAGCCAAGGCCAGCAATCCAGAAAAAGTCGTCAAGCTAATTTAGAAAATGCATTTATTGTAAAAGAACTTTCATTTTTCAAAGATAAAAATATTTTACTTATTGATGATGTCATGACAACAGGCGCTACTTTAGAACAAGCTGCAAAAGCCTTAAAAATAGCTAGACCAAAAAGCATTAAGTGCCTTTCAATTGCACGCAGTGTTCTGGACTGCTAACAGGCTTATAACGTGTGTAGTGCGTTTTATCTAGAAAAATTTGCTCAAAGTGCCAAATTTTAAAATAATATTACCTATAAGAAACTGCAATCTTAACCAACTTGCACAACCCGACAACCATTACCAACGCGCATACACTTTTTAAGCGCATTGTTTCTATTAGAAAAAGGCCCTATCAATAAACGGTATTTCTTTTTAACGCCCGCATCAACTGAACGTAAAATTGGCTTATAATCGCCAAGCTCTGTTGTAAATTTTCGGCGAATTCGATCCCACTCATTTTTTGCAGATTTATCACTTGGTAGCAGACCACCAAGCTGCATGTAGTACCCAACAGTTAAGGGCTTTGTTTCAACAACGTCATTTTTTTTCATCTTTTTTGGCGGTTCCACAAAATTAGTATCCAGGTCTACAACTCCCTGTTTATTATCTTTAGATGCACTTGTTTGTTCTGCTATGTTTTTTTTCACCTCAGCAACTGACGGTATTGTTTCTTGTATAGGTTGCTCTATTTTTTCTTGCTGTTGTATAGCAGGCTGTTGATGTGCTTGCGGCTGCTCAGTGGGTGCAAAATTTTCTTGCCTATATGGGACCTGATAATCCTCTGGGTGACTATATTGCGGCTGTTCTTGAACATGATAATTTTGCTGTTGTTGTCCGTATGCTTGTTGTTGATAATATTCTTGCTGCTGCATTTCTTCTTGTGTTGGGTAAGCATAATCTTGTGGCAAAATACGTTCTTGCTGCACCATTGTTTGTTGATGGGGTGTCAATCTATTATACACATGCATATCTTGATGTGGAAAATATTCACCGCCAGGATTTTCTGGCCTGTGCTTATATATACCTGTTTCTGCTTGAATGAGCGGAATATGTGTATTTTGTGGCTGTGTAGCAAAACGGTAACCCAACCATAAAATAACAGAGACGACCATAAGTGCAAGAATTGTGAAGACAAACTTTATAGGTGACGCGCTATCATCATTATCCTCTGCCTCGTCATGATACGTATTTTCTGTATCTTCCTGCCAAAACGATAATCCTTTTAAATCTTCTTGCGGCAATCTCGCTGTGTTTTGAGGTGTGTAGTTATTATTATTTTGAATATTTCGTTGTTGAGGCTGCTGATGCATATTTTGGGGATATTGCTGATTTATTTGTGGCTGCTGCGGTGCACCATTGGCATTGAAGTATTGGTTTTGCTGGGGTTGCAGTGGCCCCTGTCCTGAGTATTGATTATATTGTGGGTAATGATACATCGGGCTATTTACAGGCGCCTGTTGTGCTGGCATATCTTTTCGTGGATCATGAAGTGGTCCTGTCATAGCACGTGAATCGGAAGATTGTCTTTGCTGCTGACGCGGGTCAATAGCTGGTCTTCCACCTTGGGGCATAGCCATATAGGGTTCTGATTGCATGTTATGGATTTGATTCTCATGTTCTTGCTTATCTGATCGTCTTTTAAATACCATATTAACGCATTTCCTCAACCGGTGTTATTCCTAATAATTTTAGCCCT
>Ga0051987_10000994_pt1 | contig 14892 bp, 16 predicted proteins | sample CryGey08umfilter_2_FD_58083 | JGI IMG/M metagenome (GOLD analysis project Ga0051987, IMG submission 58083) | Groundwater microbial communities from aquifer in Utah, USA - Crystal Geyser 4/10/14 0.8 um filter | ecosystem: Environmental > Aquatic > Deep subsurface > Groundwater | place: USA: Utah... | reverse complement strand
CCTGTCAAGTTGCTATTTTCATTATGCCTTAAGAATGGCGCTTGAAATACTAAAATAAATAGCCAGTGTCTGAATATCGCATATAGCCAATACTAACGGGCCTGACGCGATAGCCGGATCGATTCTAACGCGCTTGAACAACATGGGCAACACTAAGCCTAACAGGGCCGATATAATTATGGCCGCCGCCATAGAAACCGTAATGGCTGCGCCTATTAGACGGTCAGCTTTCCAGAAAGACGCTATAAATCCTACCAACAGGCCGCAGACACAACCGATAAAAACTCCCGCCATAGCCTCTCTGACAAAAAGTTCGCCAAGATGTTTGAACGAAACACGGCCCATGGCTATATTCCTTACAACTATGGTCGCTCCCTGGATCCCCATACTCTCAGAAAGGCCCAATATTATTGGCACAAAAAGAAAGAGCGCCGCCACGGAGTAGAAGTCTTTTTGAAATAACCCCGAAATATAAGCGCAGGCCAGGCCGCTGGCGATATTTACAAAAAGCCACGGCAGCCTGAGCGCCACGATCTTTCTTACTGAAAGCGTCTTAAATTCCTCGGCGCTCGTACCTACGACCTTAGATAGATCGTCCACGGCCTCGTTCTCAAAGACCTTCATCGCCGTATCAGCGCTTATGATACCCACAAGCCTCTGTTCCTTATCAACAACGGGCAGGCCTAAATAGCGGTGCCTCTGGAGGAGGCGCGCCACGTCAAGCTGGGACATCCCTGTCTCCACCTGGACCACCGGGCTTTTTATAATATCCTTGACTGATTTTTCCGGAGAGTAAAAAATAAGGTCTCTGACCTGGATAACACCGGCAAGCCGCCTGTTTATGTCTACTACATAGATGTAAGAAACCTTACCCTTTTTATCCTGAGCTAATGACTGAAGATAGGCTATAGTAGAGCCGATATTGGAATCAACTGGGACAGATAAGACCTCTTTGGCCATCAGCGCTCCGGCCGTGCCCGGGGCATAAGATAAAATTTCCCTAAGCAAGCCTGCCTTGTCAGTGGCTAAATGAGTTAAAATTTCCTGGGTGGAAGCTTCAGGGAGGTTTTGTAATAAACTTGCCGCGGCGTCTGTCTCAAGGCGCGAGACAACATCGGAAAAGTAAGCAACTCCTAAAACATCAACAATCCAGGCTGCTTCTTCCAGCGGCTGATCGCAAAATTCAGAAGCAGCCTGATTAACATCGTATCTAAAATAATCTCGCCACCTTTGCGTATCAACGCTTGGCCTCATGAATGGCGATATCTTGGGCGCCTTTGCGCGAAGTTGCGCTTAAAAGGGCGCCCAGCAGGTTTATGCTCGCAGGATGCAACGAATTGTTCGCTGGGAAATTCAGGATGCCTTGTTATAGGCAAGTGCACTCTGATAAGTTTTTCTATATCTCGGACCTCTTTGGCCTGGTCAGGCGCGGCAAACGATAACGCGTGCCCTTTATGCCCTGCCCTGCCTGTGCGGCCTATACGATGCACGTAATTTTGAGCGTCGTCTGGGAGGTCGTAATTTATAACTAATTCAATGCCTATGACGTCTATGCCTCTGGCAGCGATATCCGTGGCGACCAAGATCTTATATTTACCTGATTTAAAACCTTCCAGCGCTTCTCTGCGCTGATTTAAAGAGCGGTCAGAATGCATCTCCACCGCCCTGTAACCAAGTTCTCTTATAGAACGCGCTATCTTGCTGGCGTTATGCTTAGTGCGCGAAAACAAAAGGATCGAACCGTGATATTGCGGCAACAGCTTGCTTAAAAGCCGCATCTTAGCGTCCCTTTTGACTATAAACATTTCATGCGTGACATGTTCAGCTGTTGTGCCCGAAGGGGCTATCTCTACGCAAAGAGGCAGCTTCATATGCTGAGTAGCCATCTTGATGATCTCCTTAGGTATTGTGGCTGAGAAAAGCATGGTCTGCCTGTCTTTTGGCACGTATCGCAATATCTTCTCTATCTGCGGGGCGAATCCCATGTCCAACATACGGTCTGCTTCGTCAAGCACCAGAATGCGCGCGTCATCTAAAATAATATTCCATTGCCGCATGTGGTCTAAGAGCCGGCCAGGAGTAGCAATGACCACACGGGGATTTTTACGAAGCGCCTGCACCTGCGGCTGCATTGGAGCGCCGCCTATAAGACAAGCCGTCTTCATTCCGAATGGACGAGTAATATAAACAAAGGCCTCATCTATCTGGATAGCGAGTTCCCGTGTAGGCGCCAAGACAAGGCCTATACCTTTCATGGACGCCAGGCGCTGGACCATCGGAATAGCGAAAGAGTGGGTCTTGCCTGTGCCGGTCTGGGCTATGCCGATAATATCCTTGCCTTCAGTAGCCAAGGGTATGGTTTTCAACTGTATCGGCGTGGGAACCTTGAATTTCAGCTGAGCCAAGATCTCAAGGATCTTTGGCGCGATACCCATGCCAAAAAAATCCTTGCTTGCCTGAGGGATCTCAGGCGCCGCGCTATTACTAATATTGTTTGGTTTTTGCATCATGCTACGCCAGCCATTTCAAGTTTATGTTCAGGAGGCACTCGGCCAAGATGAACATGACAATAAGTCTCGTGATTGTAAATACTTAAGATATGTTTACAGTGTGGAAACTTGCATTTTCTTCCCTTAGACGAAGTCTTTACCTTTTTGATAATGCCTCCTTAACTTTGCATATTGTAGATACTTATTCCCTACCTCTAAAGTTTCCGCCGTAGGCGGATCAGCCTTCGGCTGAAATCCTGAAGCCTGCCTACCGGCGGGCAGGCTTGCGCAGCAAATATTAGTGGAATAACTAATATTTGCAAGTGGTTAAGCAAGGAGCCTGTGACAACACCCGGCGCTTAATGGTATTGCGCCGGTGTATCGTCTTCTACGATAAAACGCCGTAAAGGTTAGTTGTCTTCCTTTACGGCTTAAAGGCCCTAATCTTTTGTATTGTTGTGATTATACCGCATATTTGCCTTTTGTCAAACAAACTCTTAGCCGGCTCCGAGGCTCCGATTGCCGAGGCCGGGCCTCGGCTACTCGTACCGCAGGGCTTCAATAGGATCAAGCCTGGAGGCCTTGCGGGCAGGCCAAAGCCCAAAGATAATGCCAACTATTAATGAAAATACCGTAGCTAAGATGACTGACGACGCTGAAACCTTCACAGCCCAGCCAGCGAAAAAAGATATAAGCCCTGATATGCCAGCTCCCAACAAAACACCAAACACACCTCCCAGAAACGCCATCAATATCGCCTCTATAAGAAATTGGACCATAATATCTTTATTGTTGGCGCCTATGGCCTTGCGCAAACCGATCTTGCGCGCGCGCTCAGACACAGATACAAGCATAATATTCATAATGCCTATACCGCCAACCAAAAGCGATATGGCGGCTATGGAACCCAGCAAAAGCGACATCGTCTTAGTCGTCGTTTCAAGCGTATTTTTAATGTCTGCCATATTGCGTATTTGAAATGAATCCTGCGCGTCTTTATTGGCCAAGCGGTGCTCTTTTATAATAAGCCCGGAGATCTCGTCCTGCGCCGCGTCTAGAGAGCCCGCGTCTTTTACTTCCACATATATGGAATCAGCATATTCCTTGCCAAAGACCCTGAACATCGCCGTTGTGACAGGTATTAGTGCCGCGTCATCCTGGTCATGAAAAGCATTAGCGCCTTTTATCGGCAGAATACCTATGACTTTAAAATTTACAAGATTCAATTTTATGGTCTCACCAAGCGGATCAGAGTCTCCAAAGAGATCTTTTACTACTGTGGCGCCAAGCAGGATAACACGCGAACGCGTCCTTACCTCATCTTCGGTAAAAAACCTTCCAAGGGCTGGCGCTAAAGCGCGCATTTCGGCGTAATCTACGCCTGCGCCCTCTACCTGAGCATTCCAGTTCTTGTTAGCATAGACCATCTGCCCCCTGCCTATCACCGGAGGACTTACTCTTTCTACTAACTGTGCCAGTTTGGCGATGTTTGAAACATCCTGCAGTGTCAGGCGCGTTACAGCCCCTGCCTCCATAACCACGCCGTGTATCCTTGAAGAGCCGGGCCGCACAACGAGAAGATTAGAACCTAAGGATGCCAACTGCTGCTCAATAGATTCCTTGGCTCCCTGGCCTATGGCAAGCATTGCTATGACAGCGGCGACGCCTATTAATATGCCGAGTATAGACAAGAATGAACGCATCTTGTGCGACACCATGGCGATCCCTGCCTGACGCAAACAATCAATAAATTTGACCCCCTTGAGGTCTTCTCAGCTTTTGATAATACAATATCAAGTATTTCATCCGCCTGGCCTGCTGTTGCGCAGCCTTCGCGGCCCACGGCCGTCTGTGTTTTCTCGTCTGAAATTATTTTACCGTCGCGCATAGTAATAACGCGCCTGGCATGCGCGGCCGCCTCTTTTTCATGAGTGACCATTATGATCGTCTTGCCTTTTTGATTAAGGCTTTTTATAACGGTAATTATTTCTTCTTTGCTCTTTGAATCAAGGTTCCCGGTAGGTTCATCAGCCATTATGATAAGCGGATCATTTACCAGCGCGCGGGCGATAGCTACGCGCCGCTGCTGGCCTCCGGAAAGCTCGTTGGGCCGGTGTCCTTTCCTATCCGAAAGCCCGACTTCCTCGATCTTTTGCATGGCCTCCTCTTTAAGGTGAAGCTTTCCAGCGTATACAAGGGGGTAGCTGCGCGTTTTCAAGGGCTGTCATGCGCGGCAAAAGATGGAACTGCTGAAGAACGAAACCTACGAGCCCGTTTCGCGTGGCAGACAATTCCTCTTCTGAAAGCTCGTTGATCTTTCTTGAGCCCATATAATATTCACCACTGTCAGGCCTATCTAAAAGGCCTAATATATCATCAACGTAGACTTACCCGAACCCGAAGGCCCCATGATAACGACAAATTCTCCGGGTAAGATACTCAGGGAAACACCCTGTAGAACCTTTACCTCAACCTGGCCCATCTGGTAAGTCTTGTATACATTCTTCAGTTCTATCATTTTTAGCGGCCCGGCATAAAAGGATTCGCGCGCTTTTCACTCGTAGGAAGGGAATATTTTTTTGACTTTTCTATTATCCGGTCTTTCTGGGTAAGGCCTGAAAGTACTTCAACATTCTTATCATCAGATATACCCAGAATTAAACGCGCCTTAGCAGGCTCCGGGCTATTGTCCTGTTTAACAAAACAATAAGCCCCATCCCTGTCAGTATACACAGCGCCTGCTGGTATTAGAAGGGCTTCTTCATTGCTCTTCTCTATGAAATCTACTGTAGCGTTCATGCCTGAGCGAAAAAATGACAACACCTCTTCAGGCGCTAAGTCAACCTGGCAGATCGTTACATTATTGACTGTCTGCGATTCATGATATATGTGGTCTACTGCGGCTTTTATTTTGGTTTTCGGGTAGGCATCAAGAACGATAACAGCCTTCATCTCAGGCTTTATTTTACCGATATCCGTCTCGTCTACCTGAGCGCGCACAATAAGGCGGTCCGAAAGCACAAGCACCGCGTCAGTTGTCGTCACGGCCTGGCCGGGCTGAGTAGTTGCCACAATGACATCCGCGTCAATAGGCGCGGGCAGAGCGGTATAGGCTTATACGTCTCTTGCCAATATTTGAATTTCTCTTCTCCCTGGCCTCGGGCCGCGTCCAACAAAGCGGCCCTTTCAGTAGAACTCATCTGCGCTAATATCTGGCCTGTTTTTACTTTGTCGCCTTCCTTGACCAAAACGCGCTCTATCCTGCCGTTAACAGGAGGCTTCACTTCCAGCCGGTTCTTCGGAAGAACAGCCCCTGTGCATGAAACAGCCATCCTGATAGAACCTATAACAGGCGCTATCTCTTTTACGACGCCCTCCCCTGTCCCTTTTTCTTTGGCCCTGGATACAAACACGATCACAAATGCCAAAATTACAATCATTGCTAAAAAAATCCAAATTTTTTTAAGACGCATTTTCTAATACCTCCCCTTTAGCGTAGATCCAATCCGCCTCGGCGAATAACGCTTCTGCCTGAGAATTCAGAAAAGACTTTTTTGCGTTCACCAGGCCATCTTCAATGATCGTCCAGCTATCAAACTGTATCATGCCTAAAGAATACTGCGCTGCCGCTATCGCGGCACGTTCTTGCGTCGCTTTCAAAAATTTATTTTGCACGTCCACGTTTTCTATCGCGTCCTGAAGCGCGGCCCACATCCGCGAAAGAGCCACCACAACACCATCTTTTGTGCTTCGTTCGTCAGCTTTTGCCTGGCTTAAAACATTCCTAATGGCAGAGACATAGATAACCCTGCGTTCCACTGATCATTTTCCGGAAGCCAATGCTTCAAAATCAGGTTTTTCTAATGCGGGGCCACTCACTTTAATGCCGCCGCCAACAGTTATTTCCGAAAACTTAATCCTGCCCATCTCCTTGGTGAGCTCTCTTTGAGCCACTTCCAGCGCCCTTTTTGCTTGAGCTATCTCAAACTCAGCCTCAGCAACATTGGCTTGGGCTGTCATTAAAGCGCCTTTGTGCTCTATGCCTGATTCATACCGCAAACTTATCAGGGCCAGATTATCCCTTCTTATTTTATGGATCTCTTCTGTAAGCTTCATAAATTCCTGATATTTCAGGACATTGATAAAAGCGCTGCGTAAGCGCAGCCTTACTGTTGATGAAGTAAATTTGTAATTGAACTGACTGGCTTTTATATTTTCCGACGCGGCTTTGACTTCATCAAAAGTCTTTGCGCCGTCAAATAAGAGCTGTGTGCCTGTGACACCGTAGTTATAGGTATCCGCGGTACTTTGACTGGTTGACGTTTTTGTCTTCTTGGCAGACGCTGAGACGCTTGAATCTATCTGCGGAAAAAGCGCGCTTGCGGTAATCTTTTTGGCAGCCTCGGATTGTTTTACTACTTCCTGCGCGGAGATAAGGTCGGAATGGGTTTTCGCGGCCTCTTTAACGCAATCCTGCCACGTCAAGACCGATTGCGCAAAGGCGCAAGTAGCGTAAACAGGTAAAAATAATAGCAGAAAAAAATCGATCTCTCAATCCGGCTTAGCATATCTTCCCTAATGTTACATTTTCAGTCTGACTCAAAATGTAACAAACTAGAGCTTGCGTTCTATTTTAGCCCAGGTGTCGCGCAGAGTAACTATGCGGTTGAAAACAAGTTTATTGCCGGCACCTATGCTATCCACGCAAAAATAACCCATTCTCTCAAATTGATAGCGGGCCCCGGGCAGCGCGTTCTTAAGACTTGGCTCCAGGCGGCATTCGGACAGCACTTCAAGAGACTTAGGATTAAGGTTTGCTGTAAAATCAGCACCTTCAGCTGCATTATTGGGGTCGCGCTTTGTAAAAAGAGTATCATATAGGCGCGCTTGAGCCGGTATTGAATGCATTGCGGAAACCCAATGTATAGTGGCCTTTACCTTGCGGCCATCAGGCGGATCACCGCCGCGCGTCAGAGGGTCATATGTACAATGTATTTCTCTTATCTTGCCGGTTGCCTCATCTTTGACAACGCCAACGCACTTAATAAAATAGGCATAGCGCAGCCGTACCTCTCTGCCGGGCGCCATCCTGAAAAATTGCTTAGGCGCCTCCTCACGAAAATCATCTTTCTCTATATAAAGCTCCCGCGAAAAAGGGACCTTGCGTATTCCTGCCGAAGGGTCCTCAGGGTTATTGACCGCTGACATTTCTTCTGTCTGGCCCTGCGGGTAATTATCAATTACCACTTTAACCGGCTTGAGCACAGCCATAACGCGGGGCGCTGTTTTATTCAGTTCCTCGCGCGCGCAATTTTCCAGGACGTTTAGGTCAATTATGCTGTCTGCCTTGGATACTCCAATATGCTCGCAAAACCGCCTGATAGACTCAGGAGTATAACCGCGGCGCCTTAATCCTGATAAAGTCGGCATACGCGGATCGTCCCAGCCGCTGACTAATTTTTTTTCTACCAGGTCAAGCAGTTTGCGTTTGCTTAACAATGTATGGCTTATATTCAGGCGCGCGAACTCTATTTGCTGGGGATGGTAGATGCCCAATTCAGCTAATACCCAATCGTATAACGGCCTGTGCACTTCAAATTCAAGAGTGCATATAGAATGCGTTATGCCTTCAATAGAATCACATATTCCGTGTGTAAAATCATACGTCGGATAAATACACCACTTATCCTTAATCCTATGATGAGATTCTTTCCGGATGCGGTAAAATACAGGGTCGCGCATCAATAGGTTAGGATCAGACATATCAATTTTGCCGCGCAGGACCTTTGCACCTTCGGCGAACTCGCCTGCCTTCATGCGGGCAAACAAATCCAGGTTTTCTTTAACAGCCCGGCCGCGATAAGGGCTATTTGTGCCAGGCTCTGTTATTGTGCCGCGCGCCTTTCTCATCTCATCTAAGCTCTGGTCACAGACATATGCCCTGCCCTTTTCAATGAGTTGAACCGCGTATTCATATAATTTATCAAAATAGTCTGAGGCATAAAACAACCTGCCCTGCCAGTCAAAGCCGAGCCAGCGCACGTCCTGTATTATGGAATTGACGTATTCTGTTTCTTCCGTATCGGGGTTGGTATCGTCAAAACGAAGGTTGCAAAGGCCTTTGTAATCGCGCGCTATGCCGAAGTTAAGGCAGATACTCTTGGCGTGTCCAATATGAAGATATCCGTTCGGTTCCGGCGGGAAGCGCGTATGGACCTGGCTATTATTCTTGCCCACGGCCAGATCCTGATCAATGATATCGCGTATAAAATTTTTCGTTTGTTTATTCTCCATTTTTATTCAAATACTCAAACGCCCAGCGATAAAAACGCTGAGCCTGTTTAAAAATATCCGACGCGTCGCTTTCGCGCAATTCTTTGCTCTCATAGGCGATAATGTTCTTTTTGGCTATGATCCTTCGGACTGCCGCCGCTTGCGCCTCTATCCCAACAATAGGGGCGCTAACCAGCAATCCAAGTGTCCGCGTGTGGTCATCTTCCGCCGCGCGAATGCCTTGCGACCTTACCAATAACGCGTCGCAAGCGGATATGACGCAATGCACGGCATTTAAACCTACGGCTGTCCACATGCGATTTTTATAGGCGTATTCCATAACCTCATAGAACTCTTCCGCCTTGTTCCAATACCCGACATATTCGCCTGGGTCAACGGCTCTTGTTCTTAACTGTTTCATCATCGCAGAAGCCGCTCCAACCTGTCACCATAAATAAGTTGATACGATTTAAGGATATGAGGCACCACACCTGTGGCCTTTTTTGCCTTGTTCCGGAATTCCAACAAACTATTTACATAGGGAGCGATCGGGTTTCCCCAACGTGAAGAAACGCGCTCATCGATCTGAAAAAATAGGTCTTCCACTTTTTTCTTGTCTTCGGCGGTTTTTACCACAACCAGCAGGTCAACATCACTGGAAGGCCCTTGCGTCTTCTCATATATACTGCCAAAAAGAGCGATGCAGAGAACATCGCTCTTTAAAGAAGACTGTTTAACGGACGCGACGATAGCTTCCAACAACCAACCTTTTAGTTTCTCTTCATCAGCGAATAAGCCCTTTAGAATACCACTCATCACTTGGCCTTCATTTAAACGGAACAAGTGGGTTTTCCCGGCAACCTTCATTAAAATAAGCCCCTCCCTCATAAGGCCCTGGAGGACTTCGTGGGCAGTTTTCGGTGTGGCCCCAACCATTTTGGCTGTCTGCCGGCCGCTCAATTCTACGCCGGCCCGGCAGAAAATACGCAAAACGCGAACCTTAACCGCGCTGCTTAAGATCATATCTAAAGGATGAGTGAAGCGCATATATGTTCCCTGATATAAACACGTGTTTACCAATATAAACAATGATACACACAAACCTGGTCTTTGTCAACCAGGAAATGTCATTATATCCTCAGGTATTTTCGCGAAAATCCTACGAGGAAAAGCGGCATAATGAACATGCCAAGGGACAATTCCACGACTACGACTATCCGGCTGAAGCCTACAGCCGCGATATCTCCGAAACCTGTAGTTGAGAGAGCCACAAGGCTAAAATAAAATGCCTCAAAAAGATCCGGCTTAAATATCTTGCCGTCCTGTATAAGATAATGTTGAGTATAAAGGGCCGCGGATAGGAATACCAAAAAGGATCCGGCAAACAATGTGCGCACAGGCCGTTCGCCATGGCCCCAGACCAAAGAAGACAAGGTCAAAATACACCACATAAAGAGCCGCTTGATAAAACCCCTTACCCCATCTTGTTCCTGGGTTGACGCGATGCGATTTATCTTTTTTGGAGCAAACAGGCTAAACATCAAAAATCTTCTGTAACACTCCTTGGAACGATAGAAACATTCAGAAAAACTCAGAGACTCCATGTCGCGCTCAAAGCTTGTGGCGGCATACCTGTAAAGCAATGAGGCATATTCCAGGTCGCCGACTATCTCCGCGTCCTGGGCAGCTACCTCATAAGCTGCCGCGGCATTATAAAATGACTTTTCGCCGGATCTTAAAGCCCAACAGCTGGCAGCTGAAGCGGAACACAAAGCCGCCTGTTTATAGTTCCTGACAGCCCTATGCATTTGGGCGACTTTAACGAATAATTTATAGGCATCGTCAAACTTCTCTTGCGAAAGGAACGAAAACGCTTCCTGCTCAAGCGCCGCTAGTTTTTTTTCCATAAATTCACCCTTTGTTAGTCAAAACAATGATCGTTATATCGTCGTGCTGAACAGCGTTCTTAGCGAACTTAAAGACGCTATCTTTAAGAACGCCTACCAACTCCTCCGAAGAAAGACGGGCGTTATCTAAGATGGCCTTTTCAACTATTGGCAAGCCAAGATCCTGGCCCTTAACGTTACGCGCCTCATATAAACCATCGGTAAAAAATACAAGCTTGTCGCCATTTTCAAACTTGAATGGGACATCCTGATAAACCTCCTCGTCAGTGATGCCTAAAGGCAGGCCAGCTGAAAGCTCCACCTCCGAGACCTTATGCGCGCTCGCGCTATAAAGAAACAAAGGGGCATGGCCAGCCGAAGAGACACAGGCGGCCTGCGACTGACTATCTACGATCACATAAAGGCCGGTAACAAACCGGCCGACGAATTTCCCGAAAAGTTCTTTATTCAAAAGTGTCAAAGCGCTGGCAGCGCTGCTCTCCTGGCGCGCGAATATCCTAAAAAGAGAAATGGTCTGCGCCATTATCAAAGATGCCGGCACGCCTTTGCCTGAGACATCTCCGATAAAAACCCCAAGCTTCTTGTCATTGCGCGCCACAATATCATAAAGATCGCCTGCCACGAATTTGGCCGGCTGGATAAAAGCAGCGATGGATAAGCCTTCTGGCACCTTAATATCAGTAGGCAAGAAATTTTCCTGGATGGCGCGGGCAATATCCAGCTCTTTTTCCAAAAGTTGCCTCTTTCTTGCTTCAGCAAAAAACCTATAGGCTGTAGCAACGACATATGTCAGAGAGAGAAACAACAAAGGCGTGAACAGATCCGCCCAGATGCCACAGAATATAAAGAGGGCTGTTATTGCAACGCTATAAAAAAAGCCAAGCGCGACGACCCAGGCCAGCGACTTAAGAGGCGTGAATCTTAAACAGATCAAAAGGCTTAAAACAAAAATTAAAATATTTAGAATGACATTGGCCACAGTCCCCGCGGCCACGATATAACGCTTATGAATAATACTATCAAAAACACTGGCCTGCAGGCCCAGCATAGGATAGATATTCTCTAAAGGCGTAGGCCTTAAGTCAGATGTACCTGCGGCGGTAAGCCCGATAAAACATACCTTATCTTTAAATATAGCAAGGTCAAGCTCAGGCGTAACACCGCGCTGAGAATCACCAAAGGCTTTTAAGACCTCAAAATAAGAAACGCGCTTAAAAGACTCTGCCCACTTGCCGGGATAATTAACAAGCAAAGAGCCCTGAGCTATCAAGGGCACGCCGCGCGCAACGTCATTGACATCCGATCCCAGATAATCACATGCGGCCTTGAACGCCATACTAGGCACAAGGACGCCTTTATAATTTATGAACAATGGGGCCCTGCGAGTCTTGCCGTCAGGGTCTATAATAACATTGATGTAGCCTGAGCTTGCGGCAGCGCTTTTAAGCGCGGGTAAGAGGTCAGCCAAAAGGCCCACGCCCTTAGGGAAAGAAATGCGCCCGCCTCTTTGCTCTTGCATGTCAAAGGCCACTGGAAGATATACGTGCCCTTGTTTTTTTATTGCTTGCGCGAATACTTCGTCATAAACCGTAGGTTCGCTGAACAAGACATCAAAGAGGGCCATTTTTGCCCCTGATTGCCTCAGGACATCAACGAGGCTTGCGTGAAAATCGCGAGGCAAAGGCCAGAGTCCGAGATTTTTTAGCGTATCGTCTGATATTTCTATTATGACTATGTCGCTGGAGGCAGCTAGGCGGGGCCTTAACTTAAATCTGAGGTCATAGGATATCAGCTCGTAAGCCTGGAATACCCGCGAAAATACCAATAGGCCTATAAAAAGACTGCCGATTGCTATAGCGCCATATTTTGAAAAAATAGATCTTTGAAATATCATTCATCAAAAATTATGCTGCCAACCGCAAGAAATAACATTCTCGCTATATTCCTGGATGGAGTCGTTTGAAGAGTTGTCCCTATAGCTGTATAACAGCGTTAGGATATCATTCTTGTCTGGGAGATAACGCAATCCCGCGTTCGCCGAATAAATGTTATCCTTCTCTTTATAATTTGTCAGGGTAACAACACGGGTCTTATAATTTTTCCTAAGATACCCGATGCCTGAAAATAACTCAACTTTTTTAGACAATCTATAATTGACGCGCGGAGAAAATTCGTAAGATTTATAATCGTAGAAATCAACATAACGGGCGTTGGAATCATTGACAGAGAACCGGGTCAGGAACTTTAATAATAGCTTAGGTGTCAAGGAATAGCCTACGCTCCATTCGGCGCTTTGCCTGCGGTCTAAACGCTCCTTATTCTGGAAAGTGCTTATGGTGTCCCCTATGGCCTTTTGCTCAGAGTAATCTTTTATGCCCGCTTCCAGCATGAGCTGATGGTATAGTTTACGCGAGATATTCTGCCGGACATACAGAAAGCCTTTGTGAAAAAGAAAATTCCCGTCTTCATTATTGGGGTAATAAAGCACTCCTAAGTCATACCCTGTGCCTGCCACAAAACTGGAAAGCTTCTGGTGCACGCCAAACCTGAAATGATTTAAAATATTAGAGGCATCGGTTATCTCACCGTAATTTATTACCCCAAGATCATAATTAAAGGTGAACCGCGCGCCTTTGACCCATGGCTTGGTAAAACCAGAGGAAAAAAGTAATTGCTCAAAACCATCGCCCTTTTTTGTCGTGCTCAGGTTAACGTTTGTGTCATAGCCGAAGGATAACCCTGCCGAAGAAGCAAACTTCGGCGCGTAAGGACTTCTCTGCAATCCCCGGAGATCCGCGGTCTTTTCTTCTATTCTATCATCCCTGTCATGCGCCTGAGCAAAAACATCCCTAGCGCCCAATGAGCAGAAAAGCAAAAAAACTAATATTCCCTGCTTAATTATGCAACGCTTTATTATAAGCATGTTCAGCCTTTGCAATTGTACCCGTGACAACCCTCATTCAGCTTCGGCTCAGGAGTCTCAGCTTCCTCGCGGCGCTCCATAGCTGACGTATCGCCTAAGTCGCCTTGCTGCTCCTGCTGGAGGCCCTGAAAAGCGTCTTGTTCTGTCCCGGGCTGTTCATCGCCAGCCTGATCCTCGCCCTGCGCGCCGCCTTCTTGCCCAGCGCCTGTGCCTAATCCAGACGAATACTGAATAAACTCACTACCTTGCCGGTTGTCCGCGTCGCTCAAAGGAGAAATATCTCCGAACACGCCGCCTTCTCCAACACCAACAGAAAATCCGCAGGGCAGGTCTTGTTCGCCGGTCACATTGCCTGAAGCGTCTACGCCGTCAACAAAAGCAGTCTCTGAAAAACAAGCGACATTTGTCAAACCGCCCTGGAATCCTGTAGCCCAGATCGTCCCACGCGCGCCCGCGATAGCCGTTGGTGTCCTTATCTGAAATTTTTCCGCTTTAGACAAATTCTTGATCAAAGAAAAAACCCTTCCCTCAGGCAAAAAGATATTGCCCGGTTTTATGTTCTCAAGTTTTATAATGGTATTTTCCTGCACGGTTAGGATATTTTTTTGCTCTTCGTCAAACGCGAGCGTGCAACGGGCGCCTGCTTTTGTCTGGATCTCGGCATCCTTTTTAAGGAACATATTTATCTTTGCCTTGCCCCACGCGGAGGATGCTGCCTCTTCTTTTACCAGCACCTGGCCCTGGACATCAATTACCTTGGCTGTCTGCGCGAATAACAAACCCGGGAATAACAACAACTGCGTGATACCAAAAAACATGAATAATTTTTTCATATACTCTGCCTCTTTTCCGGTTTTTCTTTCGGCCTGTATAAAAGTTTCCAAGGGTGCCTCTTTAAGTCATCCGAGAACTCTTCAAAATTCTTAGACGTCACTTCTAAACTTTGGACTATCGCGGAAACATTGCCCTTATCGCCGTCTACAGTTGAATTCAGGCTCTCAAGCAATTTATTGATCTGCGAACCGATATCTTTGGTCATTGTCTGAGCCTGCTCCATGAGCGCGTCTAAGTCCATGAAAGGTTTGCCTATAAGAACGCTTCCTGGTTCTATGAAGTTCTTGCCATCGGAAGACGCGATCTGGATAAATTTCTCTCCCATGAGCCCAAGGGTCTTAATTGATATTACAGAATTCTCCCTGATCCTGGCCTTCTTATCCAACCACAGCTTTAATACGATCTTTGTCTTATCATTATCGTAAAATACCTTGATATCATCTACCTTGCCTACCTCAAGCCCATT
>Ga0051987_10000986_pt1 | contig 14986 bp, 15 predicted proteins | sample CryGey08umfilter_2_FD_58083 | JGI IMG/M metagenome (GOLD analysis project Ga0051987, IMG submission 58083) | Groundwater microbial communities from aquifer in Utah, USA - Crystal Geyser 4/10/14 0.8 um filter | ecosystem: Environmental > Aquatic > Deep subsurface > Groundwater | place: USA: Utah... | reverse complement strand
TTTTTTCAAGTCATCGGTAAGGGTCATCTCGATGTTTCGGTTGCCGGTATCGTGGCCGGGCGGTCATGGCACGGAAGCGGGACATCGAGATGAGTTTTAACGCAACAAGACCGTTATGCCAAAGTTTATTTTCGTCATCGGCGGTGTCATGAGCGGCGTCGGTAAGGGTGCAGCTGTAGCCTCGATCGGACGCATACTGCAGGGCTACGGCTACCGGGTCACGGCCGTCAAGATCGACCCGTACGTGAACGTCGACGCCGGAACGATGAATCCCATAGAGCATGGAGAGGTGTTCGTGACCGAGGACGGCGACGAGACCGATCAGGACATCGGCAACTATGAGCGGTTTCTGAACGAGAACATCTATTCGGTCAACTACATGACTACCGGCCGTGTCTATCAGACGGTCATCGAGAAGGAACGCAATCTCGAGTACGGCGGCCGGTGCGTCGAGGTGGTGCCACACGTTCCGGAGGAGGTAATTCGGCGAATCAGGGAGGCACAGCGTCATGCCAAGTCCGACTTCACCATCGTCGAGGTCGGCGGCACAGTCGGCGAATATCAGAATGTGCTGTTCCTGGAGGCGGCCCGCATGATGCATTTGAGCCGACCGAAGGACGTGCTGTTCGTGTTGGTGAGCTATTTGCCGATTCCCAAGAATACAGGCGAGATGAAGACCAAGCCTACGCAGTACGCCGTCCGGACGGTCAATTCGGCCGGCATTCAGCCGGACTTCATTTTGGCCCGGGCCGAATGTCCGCTCGATGGACCGCGTCGCCGCAAGCTGTCCGTCTTCTGCAATGTCAGTGATGGCGACGTGATCTCGGCGCCGGATGTCGATTCGATCTATAAGGTACCGATCAATTTTGAGGAGGAGGGCTTCGGCAGGAAGATACTGAAGAAGTTCGGCTTGCGTCCGAAGCATCGGGACTTGGCCGACTGGCGGAAGTTTGTGGAGAGCATCGACGAGTCGGAAAAGCCGGTGCGCATCGCCATGGTCGGCAAGTATTTCGCCACTGGCGAGTTCACGTTGTCGGATTCGTATCTGTCGGTCATTGAGGCAGTCAAGCATGCCGCCTGGGCACAGAAACGGAAGCCGGTGATTGAGTGGCTCAGTGCCGAGGAGTTCGAGACCGATCCGAAGTCCGTGCAGAAGCTGGCCGGCTACGACGGGCTGGTCATTCCGGGAGGTTTCGGCGGTCGCGGAATCGAGGGTAAGATGCGGGCGATTCGTTTCGTCCGCGAGAACGGCATTCCTTATTTGGGGCTCTGCTACGGCATGCAGCTGGCGACCGTAGAATTCGCGCGAAACGTGCTGGGGCTCAAGGACGCCAATACAGAGGAGGTCTACAAGGAGTCTCCTCATCTGGTCATTCATACGATGCCGGAGCAGGAGAGCCTGATCAGGGAAAAGAGATACGGCGGTTCGATGCGGTTGGGCGCATATCCGTGCGTCCTGTCCGCCGGCACCAACGCTCGACGCGCCTACGGCACTAAGGAGATCAGTGAGAGACACCGCCATCGTTACGAGTTCAACAACGATTACCGTGAAGACCTGAAAAAGGCCGGTTTGGTTATATCAGGCACGTCGCCGGATGGAAATCTGGTTGAGATCGTGGAGATCAAGGATCATCCGTTCTTTGTCGGTACTCAGTTTCATCCTGAGTTTAAGTCGCGGCCGCTCGTACCGCATCCGCTGTTCATGGCCTTCATCCGGGCGGCGGCCAAGGTAGATAGCTCGCGCACGAAACTCCGCCGGTCCTCCAAGGGGAAACCGGCTGTCGAATAGCTTGCGGCTCTAGAGCCTGTCTGAGATCTGCCTTCCGATACCGTTCGGGAAGTAAGATTTTAGACGGTCCTTTTAGTAAAAACAAAAGCGTCCGGATTTTCGCCGGGCGCTTTCGTTCGCGTCGGTGTCGTTACTCGGTAACGACCGAGACGAAGTTGACGTAGGCCATGCTGTCGTCGAACTTGCGGATCTTTTTCTTGTTGAAGTAGACGATGCCTTCGGTGGAGGCAAACAGCGTGTCGTCCTTGCCTTTCATCACGTTCTTGCCCGGACGGAACTTCGTGCCGCGCTGGCGGATGATGATGGCTCCGCTCTTCGCCTTCTGGCCCTCGTAGAGCTTGACGCCGAGACGTTGGGCGTTAGAGTCTCGTCCGAGACGTGTGGAGCCTGATGCCTTTTTATGTGCCATAAAGCCAATCTTTTAGGTTCGCGGGCTTAGTTTACGGCAGACTTTCCCGTCTGTCAATAGAAGTTCGGGTACCTTTCGGACCCGGTCGGGAGTGCGTTTTCGGCCTTGATTTCGGTCCGATTCGGTGTTATGGTCGGGTCTGCATGAACATGACCGAGATCGAAAACGCACTAGACGAGATCCGTCCGGCGCTGCAGGAGGACGGTGGCGACGTGGAAGTCGTCTCTTTTGATGAAGGGTCGAACACACTAACGGTTCGTTTTCTGGGGCACTGCGCCGGCTGTCCGTTCGCCAGACTCACCCTGAAGCAGGGTATCGAGAAGACGATCAGACAGCGTCTGCCCGGAATCGCCGCAGTCGAGATGGTGGAATGATATGACTCCGGCCTACTTTGACTACGCTGCGTCAAATCCGATTGATCCGCGCGTCAGGGAAGCTGTCGAAGGTTCGCTGACTTTGGTTGGAAATCCGTCTTCAGCTCACTCGTTCGGTCGGCAGTGTCTGACGGTGATGGATCGCGCACGCGGGTCCGTGGCCGGACTTTTGGGAGCGGAACTCGGCGAGATTGTCTTCACTTCCGGCGCGACGGAAGCCAACTCGATGGCGCTTTGGGGACACTTCAGACGGCTGCGTGAGCTGTACGGCCCATCGGTTGAGTTGAGATTGGCCGTGTCGCCGTTGGAGCATGCGTCGGTGCGGACGACCGTGGCCAGACTGGAGTCCGAGCTGGGAGTGACGGTGGATCGGATACCGGTGGATGCGGACGGCGTGACGGACATGGCCGGACTCTCCGCAACGATCACTCCGGCTACCGCTATGGTCTGCGTCATGTGGGCGAACAACGTCATTGGTTCACTGCAGCCCATGTCGTCCGTCGGCGAGGCAGTCGTGTCCGAACGACGACGGCGCGGACCGAGCGGACTGCCTATCCTGCTCATGACCGATGCGGTTCAGGCCATGCGGACCGAGGAAGTGCGGCCATGCGACGCATTCGTCGACCTGATGGCCGTGTCCGGACACAAGTTCTATGCCCCTAAGGGGATTGGCGTACTCTACGTTCGGCGCGGCGTGGACCTGTCGTCGCCGGTCGCTGGCGGCGGCCAGGAGTCCGGTCGACGCGGTGGCACAGAGAATCTGTCGGGTATCGTAGGCCTGGGAACTGCAGCCGAACTCTTGGTCGCCGAGCGGCAGGCCGACCGTGAGCTGATCAAAGGGCTGACCTCCAGACTGCGTTCTTCGCTGAGAGGGATCGGTGGACTTACCGTCTATGGAGATCCGAACCAGACCGTCCCAGGAATCGTTTTTTTCGTCGTAAACGGAGTCGACGGCGGCACATTGGCTCTGAAGCTTGACTCGGTCGGTTTTGCCGTCTCGACTGGTTCGGCCTGCGATGCCGGACGACGAAAGGTCTCCCCGACACTTGAGTCAATCTGCTCCGGTCAGGCTCTGCGGCACGGCGGCATTAGGGTTTCGATCGGTCGTTTTACGACCGAATCGGAGGTGGAAGGTTTAGTGTCTGCGATTAGGACTATCTTAGGGAGGTAGTCCAACAGCTGTCGATAGAAAAAAACAGGACCTGACGATCCCGTTTTCGGTCGCGATTAAATGTTGATGTCACCTTCGTCTGTCGGAGTTTCGGTCGGCGGCGGGATGACCGGCTCCAGGAATGGGTTGTGCAGGCGTCCTTCACGGGGCGCATCCAGCTTGTTTTTGTCGGCAATCCTTTCCTGCAGCGAGTTCAGTCTGGCCAGATCGATGGTCTCAACTGGCCGGCGGTCCGAGTCGGACAGAGTGAAGTGCTCACCGGAGATGTCGCCCAACGCTCCGAAAATGAAGAGGCCGGTCGCGGCGATAGCGACCAAAGACAGTCCGATAATCAGAATGGCGAACAGTCCGGTCGCCAGTCGGAGGTTGAGACGAATTTTTTTTCTGCTAGAATCGGCCATGATTTTGTCGAGAAGCGTGCGTTATTCCTCGCCACTGCCCTCGGTCACCCTTCCGGTAGAGGTCAGACTTCGGAGATCCTGAACATAGGGAGCGGATTTCGATAGCCAGAAGACATGTCCGGTCAGGTAGGCGTCGACATTGCCGGACCTGAGCGCCGCAGCACTGCCGCGTTGGGTGTTGATGATCAGGGAGTCGATGATGACGTAGGTGTCTAGGTGTTCGACCTCGTTGAGCCAGCTCATTATCTGCGGTAAAGAGCCCTGAATCTTCATCTTGAGCGGTATGCGCTTCTCCCAACGGTTTATCTCGGTTTCGTTGGCCGTCTCAAGGGAGATCTCCTGGCTGACTCCGGCCAGTCCAGCGGATCGTTCCATCGCTTGGATGAAGTTCAGTTCCTCGCCCTCGATCACGTACGTCCGTCGCAGCTCGTCTAGTCCGGTGGCTGCAGCATCGGTATCGGCCGTGATGCGCCTGGCGTAGTTGCGGAGCAGATAGCGCTGTTCGATTTCGGACTGTTGTGCGGTGATCTCGCCGGTCAGTCGGCTTATGCCGTTGACCGAAGGGATTACGACAAGGCCGACCGCCGCTGCAGTCAGCAGAAGTAGGACGGTGGTAGTGGCTATTATCCCTTTTTCGACAGTCATACAGCTAGTCGGAATTCTGGTTCGGATCGTACTTCAGGTTGAATTCGAAACGTAGGTTCTCGCGCTGAAGGATGTTGGACAGTGGCGAGCTGACGTCCCGAAAGTTCGGATTAGCCTTCAGGCGGCGTTCCATCTCCAGCACCTCTTCGCGCGTCATCGCCAGTCCGACGATCGAGATTGAGCGGTCGACGTCGACAGTCAGTCCGTCGAACTTGATGCCATCCGGTGCGGCCTGACTGATCGACTCCAATATCGCCGACCAGTCGACGAACGACTCGTGTACTTCTTCGGTCCGTTTGATGAACCCATTGGTGTCACGGATCAGCTTGGCGGTTGTTTCGTACTCGTCCAATGTGGCCGACGACTGGTCATACAGTCCACGTGCGGTGCCGGCTAGGGTCAGACGGAGAGAGAAAAGGAGTCCGGCCAACGACAACGCCACGAAGGCGGCGAGCAGTATCGCGGTCTGGACGGAAGTCAAGGCCAGCACGGTGCGGAGCGCGCGTTTCTTGTTCGGCGAGAGTAGGTTCAGGGTGGTTTTCATGCTTCTCTATTGTATTCCGCGCAGTCCGGCGGTCGTTTCGTCCGCGGCCCGAATGGCCAGACCGATGGCAGTGGTATAGGTCTGTGTCGTCTCGGAAGGGAAACGTCTCGGAATCGGGAGTCGAACGTTAACCAGCGGGTTAGCTCGCTCGACCTTGATGGTCAGCTTTCTCGAGAGTACCGAGTCGATTTCCAGGAAGTTAGCTCCGCCGCCGGCGACCAATAGACGCTCTATGTCGCGTCCGTGGGGGAATCCCATCCTGTAGAACCTGATGGCGTTCTTGATCTTTTCGGACATGTCGTCGATCTGCGGCTGCAGGATCTTCCATATCTTGTCCTCGCAGCGGCTGGCATCGAGTCCGCATTTGCGTTTCAGCTTTTCGGCGTCCTCCAGGCTGACTTTCAGTTTCTGGCTGATCGTCTCGGTTATCTCCGCCCCGGAGATCGGTATGCTGAGCGACATCTGTATAGTTCCACGGTCGTGGACTATCAGGCTGGAGCGGGTCGCCCCAATATCGAGCAACCCGACGGCTGTCTCTGGCTCGTCGTTCGCGATCGGTAGCACAGCTCGGCTGATGGCCATAGCCTCTATCTCGAAGACCGCCGGAGCCAGTCCGGCCAGGTCGATCATGGCCGTGAAGTCGTCGACCAGTTGCTTCGGGGCCGCCCCCAACATGATTCTTGAGGTCTCCGTTGCGCTGGCCGGATTCCTCGGTCCGGTCTTCTTTGTCGGATTCGATGCGGCGGCCGGTGGCGAATGGGTCTCTATCGCTTGCCAGTCGTAGTAGATCTCCTCCTTCGGGAGAGGGATGTTGTCCTCTATTTCCTTGAGTACGGCCGAGGTCATCTGCTCCCGTGTTTCGTTGGGACCGGTTTCGATCACCTTGATGAAGGTCTTGGTCTCCGGCAGACAGGCGACGACAGTGCGTCCGCCGACATGACCGACAGCCGACCTTACCAGCTTGTTGATCAGTGCCGCAGCCTTGGGACGGTCGAGGATGTTACCGTTGCTCATGACTCCCTCCGGTACGTCGACGACACCCCAGGCGTTAAGTCGGTAGCCTTTCTTGCGTCCGCGCGGACGACCAAGCTGGACCAGCTTGAACGACCGGTCGCCGATGTCGAGTCCGAACGCGTTAGAGAGGGGATTGAGCATTGCCCTGACGGAGAGGTTTCGTTTTCGTCTGAATTATAACCCAACCATGCCGCCGATCACAGACGTCGATCGATCTTTCGTCAGAAGTTCTGTCCGTGTTGCGCTATCTTACCTGTCGCCATGAGTCTTCGACCATGTGCCAGACACCTCCCGGACTGTTGGAGAATTTCGTGTCGGCCAGGTCGCTTTCGACGTAGTTGACGGTAGCCCGCTGGCTGACATGAAGGCGATAGGCGGCCAGGGATTTTGCCCCGGCATTGTTTTGTATGCGCAGTGCGCCCTGGGTCGCGAAGAAGATGGCGCCATCGGAGTTGTTGGCCACGGAAAGGGCCGGGGAATCGACCGATGTCGACGTGTTGGTGCTGACGAACAGCAGATGGCTCTTCGGGTTTCCGGAACCGCGGATCGTGGTGTTGTTGGTGACGTCGATCTTTCCGTGGCTGACCTGATCCGAGGGGTCGTCGGCCAGAATGACGGTGCTGTACTCGCCGAATCCGGCGGCCAGAGTGAAGGAGGATACGTTGCCAGTGAAGATGTTACCCGTGACCCAAACCGGGCCCGTAACGGTCAAGTCGACGCCATTGCCGATGTTCAGGTCGCCGACGATTTTGATCGGTCCGATGGTCGAGTTGTCAGGCGGCGAGAACGGACCGGCGACCACCCCTCCCTGTTCGGCCGACGCGTGCCAGAAGTCGAGGTCGATTTCAGGCAGCGGTTCCGGGTTGGGGCGGATGCTTCCGGGGAATTTCGTACCATCGACGTCGGTGCCGGCGATGTCAGCCGGATTGAAGCGAAAGAAGGCGTCGCCTCCGACTTTGGAGTCCAGTATCCGGTCGGCATGGGCATGATAGTTAACCGTGCAGGAGTCGATCTTGCCCCCGTCGGCTGAGACATAGACATCACCGTCGACTACCGCCCTGTCAGTCTGACAGGTCACGTCACCACCGGAGTAGAGCGTGCCGTTTATCTCAGAATTGTTCTCCAGATATGCACCGCCGTCGCCGGACTGGAGGGCGTATCCGAACGAGACGTCGTCTTGCGACGGAATAGTGGTTAGTTCGATTCGGACTGTACGCGAGAGTCCGGACGGCATGGTTCCTACGGAAGTGACGGTTCTCTGGCTGCCGGCACCGGTTATTTCGGTCGTGAAGCTGCCGGTACCCATGATTACGTCTGATTCTCCCACGTAGGCCAGGCCGAAGGAACCTCCACAGCCGTCGCTGTTTTGGGCGTTAAGACAGAAGATGGCCTTACTCAGTCCGGCCTCGGCCGACTGCAGGGCCATGAATTCTTCCCGGACCAGCTTTTTGGTCCGGCTGACGGAGGAGGCATAGGAAAGCAGGGAGAGACCGGCGACCACTACCAGCGCGGTAATTATCATTATGAACGGCAGCACGAATCCGTTCCTTGGATGGAGACCGTCATTTGGATATCCACCGGTGGGATTTTTCATGGTCGTATGGAGTTAGTTTCAGAGCTTGCGCCAAGTTCCCTCGTTTAGGCTCCAGCCGGAGGCTTCGGCCGAATGGATCATTAGTTCCATCTCCGTCAGCTGGCCTTCCGGGTCGTAGTTGATCTCGGCGTTATTGCTCAGTGCGGCCCGGTCGGCGGCCACGGCGATGGCGCCGGCGTTGTTGCTGAGCGTCACCTTTCCGTTGGGTGCCAGGTAAACGGCCGCGCCGGCGTTGTTGTTGACGTTGATGGCGGTGTCGGTCGCATTGGGGGTATAGACCACGATATAGCTGTCCAGCCGTCCGCTGCCGTTCAGTTGGGAGTTGTTGGAGAAGTCGAAGGTGCCGTCGGCCATGAGTACTGATCCGCTGTGACCGAACGACGAGTCCAGCGTGACGATAGCGTTGTTCGAAAAAACGACATTCCCCGTCACCCAGATCGGACCCAGCATGGTGACATCACGGTTGTTGCTCAACGTCAGGTTGCCGTTGATCTTGATCGGACCGAGGAAACTGTTGTCGGGCGGCGAATAGTTTCCTTCGATCGTTCCGCCGATCAGGGCCTGTTGATGCCAGAATTCCTCATCAAGCGTCGGTAGGGTCTTCTGAACCGGTGTCTGTTGGCCGGAATGCATGGTTCCGTCGCAGTCGCTTCTGACCCAGTAGTTGTCGTAGTAGCAGTCTCCCTCGATGTCCGAATCCTCGATTTTGTCGGCATAGGCATTGCCGCCGATGTCGCAGTTATCCAGCTTGCCGCCGGGCAAGGAGATGTAAACGTCGTTCTCGATTTCGGTGTTGTTGCCGCAGGTAAAGTCGGTGTTCGAATAGACCGGTCCGCCGTTGATTGCGGCATTGTTGCTGAAGCTCATGCCGTTCATCACCATCAGCGAGTACTCGAATTGCGTCTCCATTCTCGTGGACGGTGCCCTGGAGATTGAACTTTTTACCGATGTCGATTCGCCCGTCGGTCCCAGTCCGGTCACCATGATCTCTCGTTCGTCCCCGGAGCCGATGATCTCTATGTCGATCGTGCCGTCTCCGAACGCCAGGTCGCTCTCTCCGGTGTAAAGCTCGCCGAAGTTACCGCCGCAGGCCGCCCCGTCCTCGGCGTTCAGGCAGAAGATCGCCTTCTGCAGTCCGGATTCGGCCAGTTGGAAGGTGTCGACCGACGTCTGGTAGCGCTTGGTCACTTGCCGGCCGGAAGATGCGTAGTTGAGCAGCTCGATGCCGGCGAGCATGATTACAGACAGAAGAACGATCGATAGGATCAGGGTGAAGCCGTCCTGTTGGCCGGTCGGTCTTTTTTGTCGCATATCGTCCATGCGTCTCATCGGTTATGGAGGAAAATCGAACTCCAGGCCTCGGTTTTGACCGTGGTCGTCCGCACCGTCTGCTCGTTTCTTAGGTAGATCGAGATTCTGCGTACCTGTCCCAGATCCTGGCTGTCGTAGCGGAAGGTGAGCGTCACGTTGTTGTTTGTCACCAACTTCTTTCCCGTCGTGCGATAGCTTCCGGGTGCCGCTTCGACGTCGGAGAAAATCGCGTTTGGGTTCAGTCCGTCGCGGTAGTAGGCGACGTAGTCGGTTTCGTCTTCGATGATGTTCCCGTTTTCGTCGATTGCCGCCAGCGCCAAGACCAGCTCGTTCGACGACGATGCGTAGTTTGTGCCGTTGACGGTCTTGTTCGTGAGTACCGAGAGCGTGCCCCTGGCTGTCTCGGATATGGTGCGCGTCGCCAGCATGATGCCGGAGTCGTTGTTCGCCCGAGCCGACTGCTTGGCGTAAGTGTCGTAGCTGACCATGAAGATCTGGACGACCATCACCAGGATCAGCGTCATTACGCCCAGGACGACAATCACCTCGACCAGACTGAAGCCGGACCAGGATTCGGCGGTTTTGGACTGTCGGTGTAAGGCTTTCATGTCAGCGGATGATGATCGACGATCCGGTCATGGTCTTCGGCCGTCCGGCCTCGGTCCAGGAGACAGTCATCGAAGCCTGCTTCATGCCTGATTGCGCTAGGTAGTCGGAGATGGTCAGAGTGGCGTTTCCGCCCGGCAGGTCGAATGGTCCGAAGCGTCTCCAGTCCTCCGGCAGTTCGTCTCCTCCGTCGCCATCGAAGTTCCATGAGCCCGGTTCGTCGCCTGAGACTGTGACGTCGTTGAAGTCCGAGATCGCCCCATTGAGCGACAGTAGGGCTAGGTCACCGGAAGGTAACGTCGCGTCAGTCACTGTAGTCAGCACTAGACCGTTGCGTTTCAGTACGAACTGGTCGCCGACAGCCTCGACTTCCAGCGTGTACCATATGCCGGGATTAAAGCCGCCACCTTGGGTCCAAAGCGTCTGCATTGCACCTCGGTAGACTCGGTCGAAGGCCAACCCTCCGGACGTGAACCGATAGCGGTAGTGGTTCTCGGAGTCGCGGTAGCGCAGGGCGATTCCAGTTCCCCAGCCTACCGGCGAGCCGGCGTCGGCCCTGACCTGGGCGGTGAAGGTGAAGTCATTTCGGTAGCTTCCCGGCAGTACGGCCAATCCAGTCTCGTCGATGAGGTCCGGTGCAGGAATGGCAATTTTTAGCATGTCGTCGGTTACGGCCCAATGTCCGCGGTTGAAGGCCTGTCCCAGCAGTCGACCGTCCTCTCTGTCCGTTAGGTCGTCGAAGTCCACGATACGCAGCGACTCCAGTCCTTCCTGAATGAAGCTGGCCGCCTGAAAGTTGAATCGGGTGTAGGAGACGTAATGTACGGCCGTGATCAGTGCGGTGAAGACGGAAAGCAGCATGGCGACCAAGCCGATGGTTACGAGCGCTTCGAGCAGCGTAAAACCCGCGGCTGAGTGAGCCGTGGGCCGTGAGAGTCGAACGATCTTCTTTTGGCGGAACATTTTCGTGAAAATCATTCGGACATGGCCTCGGTCAGGGCGTACATCGGCGTGATGACCGCCAGGGCGATGCCGCCGACCATGAAGGCGAGGATCAGGATCAGGACCGGTTCGATTATCGACGACAGCGAGTCCAGGACGTTGTCGACTTGGGCCTCGTAGAAGTCGGCGATGTCGGTCAGCAGGTCGTCGACGTTGCCGGACCGCTCGCCGACCATCACCATCTGCACCACGAGCGGCGGGAAGACTTTGGGGTGGAGTCCGAGCCCTTCGGCGATGGTCGCTCCCTTCTTTACCCGTTCCGAGGCGTCCAGTATGGCGTTTCGAAAGAAGACGTTGCCTACAACTTTGGAGGTGATCTCGAAGGCCTGGACCACCGGGATGTCGGTGCGCATCAGTCCGGAGATGGTTCGTGAGAAGCGGGCCAGGTTGACCTTGCGCGTGATCGGCCCCAGGATCGGCAAGTGAAGAAACAGCCAGTGGTTGACGTGTTGTCCTCTCTTAGTGCGGGCGGACACGGCGATGAGGATGGCCAGCACGACCGCTCCCGCCGCAGTCAGCAGGCCGTTGCTCTGAACGAAGTCGCTGACCCCCATCAGTATGCGTGTGGCCAGCGGAAGCTTCACCGTCTCGCCGAAGTCCTTGAAGATGACCAGAAGCTTGGGCAGCACGAAGACCAGCAGTCCGATGGTGATGCCGGTCATGGCTACCAGGATGACGATCGGATAGGTCATGGCGCCCTTTACCTTGGAGCGCAGCTTGTAGTCCTTCTTCATCTGCTGGGTCAGCTCGTTCAGGACGTTCTCCAGCGTGCCGGACATCTCGCCGACCTGGACCATGCTGCAGTAGATGTCCGGGAACGACTTCGGAAACTTGGCCAAACCGGTCGATAGCGACTTGCCGGCCTCCACGTCCGACTTTATTTCGGTGATGATCCGGCGGAACGCCTTCGACTCCGACTGCAGGGCCATGGTGTTCAGTGCCTCGGACATCGACAGTCCGGCGTGAATCATGACCTTCATGTTCTCGGTGAAGAAAACCTTCTGCGTCAGCGGCACGGAGGTGTTTCGTATCAGCCAGAAGTTTATCTTGTCGATGACGTTCATGCAGGTCTTGAAAGCCGCACTCTAGGCGGACTGACGTCAATTATATGGTTATCGTGTCTCGTTGGCGGAGCCCAGAACTCAATCCTTGGTCACTCTCAGGACCTCCTCCAGTGTGGTCGCGCCCTTGATGGCCTTCATGAATCCTTCCTCCAGCATGGTGATCATGCCTTCCTCAATGGCCTGCCGCTTGATCTTGTCGGCGCTGGCGTTCTCGTTGATCAGGTTGCTGACGGCAGTCGATACCTCTAGTACCTCGTAGATTCCCATGCGTCCCTTGTAGCCGTCGTTGTCGCACTGGTTGCAGCCGGAGCCGCGCCAGAAGTTGGTGTCTTCTATCTTCTGCTCCTTCTCGACGAACTTTCGGTCGAGGAGGGTCTTCCAGATGGCATCCAGGTCCATTTCCTTGTGCAGCTCGTCGATGGCGTGCTTCTGCAGTCGGTATGAGCGCAGGCAGTTCTGGCAGACCTTGCGTACTAGGCGCTGGCCGACGATCAGGTTGGCGGTGTAGGCGATCAGGAACAGCGGAACCTTCATGTCCGCCAGACGGGGCAGGGAAGTCGCCGCGTCGTTGGTATGCAGCGTGCCCAGGACCAGATGGCCGGTCATTGCGGCCTGAACCGCGATACCGGCAGTCTCCTCATCGCGTATCTCGCCGACCATGATGACGTTCGGGTCCTGACGAAGCAATGCGCGCAGACCGCCGGCGAAGGTGAAGCCGATCTTGGGGTTGACCTGGCTCTGGTTGACTCCTTCCATACGGTACTCGATCGGGTCCTCGATGGTAGAGATGTTAACCTGAGGAGTGTTCAGTATGCCGAGTATCGAATAGAGCGTGGTCGACTTGCCGGAGCCGGTCGGTCCGGTGACCAGGATGATGCCGTGCGGTTTCTTGATGTTGCGCATCATGATCTCCTGGGTCTCGGGACGGAATCCGAGCTGGTCCAAGGTCAGCGCCGAGGAAGTCTCGGACAGCAGACGCATGACGATCTTCTCCCCGTCCTGGACCGGCAGAATGGACACGCGCATCGAGAATCTGTAGTTCTGGTTTTCGATCTTGAAGCGTCCGTCCTGCGGCAGCCGATGCTCGTCCAGCTTGAGGTTGGAAAGTATCTTGATGCGTGCGACGATGCCGGCCGCGACCATCTTTGGGAAGGTCATGACCGGGCGCAGCACCCCGTCGACCCGAAAGCGGACAACGACGTCCTTTTCCGTAGGTTCGATGTGTATGTCGGATGCGCCCTCCAGTATCGCGTGTTCCAGGATGGAGTCGACTACCCGGATGATCGGTATGTCCTCGGCCAGTTTCGACAGCTCCCTCTCCTCGCTGGGGTCCGTGTTGTCTTCGTCCTTGGCCGGAACCGAAGTCAATGCCCCAAGTTCGGCCGAAAGCGACTGTCGGTACTGCTTGAGCGCCTGATCGAAGGAGGATGGGTTGGTGTAGTGAATGACTAGCTTGAGATTGGTCTTGCGCTTGATGAACTCAAAGGTCTGGAGGTCAGTCGGCTCGAGCGTGGCGACGGACAGTTCGCTTTCGGTTCGGTCGAAGGCGATCAGCTTATGCGAGGCGGCGATCTGTTCCGGAATCAGGAACAGCACGTCGCGTCGGATCGGCTTCTCGCGGAGGCTGACGAACGGCAGCTTGTAGAACTGGGCGGCGATGCGGTAGAGCATCTCCTCGGGCATCTTCTTCTCCTTGAGCAGGAACGTCTCGAAGGTCATGTCGGGATCAAGGTCCCGCATTTCCTTCTCCAGCTGCTTGAGACCCTTGCCGTCGAAAGTCTTGGTTTCGCGCAGGATCTTTTTTAGCAATTCGTTTGACAGCATATTTCACCGCAATTTTAGCACAGGACAGTCGCTGCTGACTATCGACTTCGACGGAACGTCGCCGAAAGAATTCGCCATGAAGTCGGTCCGTCGACCTTGAATGCGGTCGGGGCCGATGCTAACATCCTTGGGTAAGAACGACGGTTCAACGGGAGACTATGATTTGGAGATCGCGAGGATACGGAGAAGGACGTCTGGAGCGTCTTTTTGGCCTGTACAGCCGCAAGGCGGAGCTGGCGGCAGTCCTGTCGTTGGTCATCTTGCTGGCGCATTGGTCTTTTCTGCTTTGGTTCTCGGTCAGTCGTTTGGGTACGCTTAAATTTCTGCGCCTTCATTACACTGCCGCCCTGGGAGTAGACTGGATCGACTCTTGGTGGAAGATCTTCGTCTTTCCCGGATTCGGACTTGCTACGTTTTTGGTTAATGCGGTACTGTCCGGTCGGCTGGCCCGCAGTCATCGCCTGTTCGGACTGGTCATAATGTGGACCACCGTGTTCCTGGAGATGGTCTTTGCCGTCGGAGGGGTGATGGCCGTCCTGCTCAACGGCTGAGGCCGGCCACGGGCCGACTTGACGTCCGTCGCCTGGATTCATTCTTACATACCCTAAAAGATGGAACTGTTCGGCGTAATTAAAATTTTTTTTCTGACCGCCATCTCGTTTCTGGTGGCCGTTTCGTGGACCCCGTTCCTGACCGATTTCCTGTACCGGTATCGGCTGGGCAAGAAGATCAGGGATGAGATTTCGACGCCGATCTTCTCTAGGCTGCACCGCAGTAAGGCCGGAACCCCCACCATGGGCGGACTGCTGATTTGGGTGACGGTGCTCGGACTGGCCCTGTTTTTCTTTCTGGGCGAGCGGTGGTTCGGTGGACCGTTCTTTTCCGGATTCAATTTCCTGTCACGATCTCAGACGCTGCTGCCGTTGGGGGTGCTAGTCGCTTCGGCCCTGGTCGGTTTGATTGATGACTACTTCAACGTTCGGGGCATCGGTCCGCATGGCGGCGGCCTGAAGATGAGGCATCGCCTTCTTATATATACCGTCATCGCGGCGATTGGCGCCCTGTGGTTCTACTTCAAGCTCGACTGGGACCTGCTGCGTGTGCCGTTCGTCGGCAACTTCAACATAGGCTGGTGGTACGTTCCGGCCTTTATCCTGGTGATCGTGGCCACGTCGTTTTCGGTCAACGAGACCGATGGGCTCGATGGCCTTTCCGGGGGAGTGCTGCTTTCGAGCTTC
>Ga0051987_10000964_pt1 | contig 15144 bp, 18 predicted proteins | sample CryGey08umfilter_2_FD_58083 | JGI IMG/M metagenome (GOLD analysis project Ga0051987, IMG submission 58083) | Groundwater microbial communities from aquifer in Utah, USA - Crystal Geyser 4/10/14 0.8 um filter | ecosystem: Environmental > Aquatic > Deep subsurface > Groundwater | place: USA: Utah... | reverse complement strand
TGTATGCTATCAATCAATGAAAAGTAACTAGAAAACCAACGCAAAAGTTTACTTAGGCCGGAAATTAACAACGATGAGGAATGGTTCTACAGTGGTGTTGTTGATGCAATGCTTGACTATCTTACAAATGTTGGTGTAATGATGAATTCTGGTCCCGAGCCTGGTCTCGTTGCTGCATTACGCACGATAACAAGAGGGGCAATGATCAGCAAATTTAGAAGAGAGGGAGATAATGTTGTTGATACTCGTTTTTAACAAACGAATGAAAACTCAATTCAGCACCAACTCAATCCTCCTCTTCCCCCGCCACTCACTCATCTTTAGTCTCACAACCATTTCATTGACACCTGCCAAGTTGATCTGATCTGGTGTGATGTTCCACTGCAAGGCTTCGAGAACTCTGCCATCAGCTAGTTTAATAAATATCTTGGAATGTTTTCCTTCTTTACCAACGGCACGAACGTCGGCAATTTCGATATTCTGCAGTAAAAATATTGGCTGGGGATTGCCGCTGCCAAATGGAGCTAGCTCACCAATTGTTTCGATAGTTTCAAAACTAATCATCTCGTGTGCCAGGACGCAATCGGCTGTTGCAGACTCCACAAGGAGTTCTGAGTCGATCATTTTCTTCGCTGTGGCAAAAAGATTTTTCTTAACTAGTTCAAACATTTCCGGAATGAGAGCGAGGCCCGCAGCCATTGGATGACCACCTACACTTGTTAGGTTTTCAGCCTCAGTACGAATAAGCTCGACAATATTTATGCCTGGAATTGAACGCGCTGAGCCTTTGATACTATTTTCACCAATAGCAAAAACAATGCTGGGTTTATGAAATTCCTCAGTCAATCTGCCCGCCACCAGGCCAATCACGCCTTCATGATAATCTGTCGACGCAGCAATGAGTAAATACTCGTCCTGTTGCAGAACCACCTGAGATTGAGCGTGTTCGACTGCCTGCACCGTCATATCTTGCCTCTCTGTGTTAAGAGTGGTTAATTCTCTGGCAATGCGATCGGCCGCCGATCTCTTTTCTGTACACAGAAGTCTCAAGGCAGCGATACCATCGCCAATTCTGCCAGCCGCGTTAATTCTTGGCGCTATTTGGAAACCAACTGTGCCAGTATTAATTGCCTTGATGTCTATAGCTGACGCTTCAAAAAGTGAAAGCAGTCCTGGTCTTTCTGTTTTCGCTAAAGATTTTAAACCGTGAAAGGCGAAGGAGCGATTTGGACCAATCAGTTTTACTTGATCGGCAATGGTGGCAATGGCACAAAGATCAAGCTGCTTCTCCGCCGAATTTTTATCTAGCTCTCGGGCGATCATCCAAGCCACCGTCGTGCCACAAAGCTGAGTCGTATGAACAATGGCAAAGGCAGTCGGCAATTTTTCTTCGGGTTGGTGATGATCAGAAATAATCAGGTCAATTCCCTGCTTCTTTGAAAAATCTGCTGCTTCATGAGCGACAATTCCATTGTCAACGGTGACTATTAAAGCCGGTTTATTTGACTCAATAATTGTCTCTATGGCCTTGGTACTGAGTCCATAGCCATGAGCTATCCTGTCTGGAATAAATGGCAAGGCGTCTGCGCCGGCGTCAATTAATGTCTGCCACAAAACCGCTGAAGCACAAATTCCATCAGCGTCGTAATCGCCGAAGACAACTATCTTTTCTTTGGTATCAATAGCTTTTTTAATTCTTTTTATTGCCTTTTTCATCTCGTTAGCATCAATGCCAACTTGTTCAGAAGTGAAGCTGCTTGGAGAGGGTGGATTGAGAAATAGATCGACGTCAGTGATACCACGATTGACGAGTAACAACTCTCTGAGTTCCTCTTGTGAGGTCGGAGTTTTTGGTGATTTTAGTACAAACCGCATCGAGCGTACTCTACCTGTTCCTCAAGTGGTGTACAATGACCAATATGGTTTCGCCAGCTAATCTTAAACTCCCATTTGGATCCGTCTATATCCTCAAACGACTAATTGCAGCCGGATTTGAAGCGGCTTTAGTTGGCGGTGTGGTCAGAGATATTTTAAGAGGAGAGATTGGTACCGATTTCGACTTTACGACTAATGCGACTCCAGAAAAAATCTTGGAATTATTTCCCGAAAGCTACTACACCAACGACTTTGGCACAGTCAGCATAACTGACGATCATCTTTATGAACTGGCTGGAAAACCTGTCCCAAAAAGAGTTTTTAAGCCAGGTAGAACCGATCGCGTCATCGATATCGCCAGAGCCACCAAATTACATCCTTCACTCACTGAGGCAATCGGCGAAGTTGATGCGGAAATCACAATCAATCCCCCATATGAAATTACGACCTATCGCTCCGACGGCGCCTATGAGGATAAACGAAGGCCCGCGACTGTTACCTGGGGCAAGACGCTTTCGGAAGACTTAGAAAGGCGCGACTTCACTATTAACGCCTTGGCAATTGTTGTGAACTTCGATTTGGTCAATCTTGATTCGGCTGGAGACGAAGTCGAACTGGCTGACAGTCAATTTGAAATTATTGATGAGCATGGCGGCATAGCTGATTTAGAAAATAATCGTATTCATACAGTCGGTGATCCAAAAACGCGTTTTTCAGAGGATGCCTTGCGACTTCTAAGAGCTGTCCGCTTTGCCGTGCAGCTCAATATGCAACTAAGCGATGATGTCTATGCAGCTGTCAAAGAACAAGCAAAGAATCTTGAGCACATCAGCGCTGAGAGAATTCGAGAGGAATTATTCAAAATTCTTCTTAGTCCCTATCCAAAAGCGGGCGTTGAACTTCTAGATGCCACTGGCATACTCCAATATGTTTTGCCAGAAATCTTGCCAATGAAAGGCGTCGTGCAAGGTGGTCACCACAACACCGATGTCTGGACACATAGCCTTGATGCTTTGGATGAGTCTCCAAGTAGTGACCCTCTAGTTAGACTGGCTACCTTACTCCATGATGTGGCAAAGCCAGCAACCTACGACGACGGTTCTGGGAAACCAACTTTTTATAATCATGAAGTCGTTGGCTCTCGCGTTGCTAAATCAATTGCAAAAAGACTCAAGCTCTCGAATAAGGAAACCGATCGCCTATTCATTTTGGTTCGTTATCACATGTTCCATTATCAACCAACCATGTCAGACGCAGCGGTGAGACGATTTATGCGCAAGGTCGGCCTTTCAAACATCGATGATATTCTAGATCTTCGCGAAGCTGATCGTTTAGGCAGTGGTGCAGTAAAAACAAGCTGGCGACTGGAAGAATTTAAAGAAAGAATGATCGCTGAACTCCATCAACCCTTTGAGGTTACGGATCTAGAAATAGATGGCAATGATTTAATCACCTCTCTCGGACTAAAACCTGGTCGCATTATTGGCGAAGTTCTCCAACAACTTTTCGAACAAGTGCTGGAAAATCCTGAAAAAAATACTAAGGCAATTTTATTAGAGGAAGCGACAAGAATTATTTCTTCTTCCTCTTCTCAATCTCATCCCACAAACTAAGCAGTGGCACGGCGGTAAATGTTGAAGAATAAGTTCCAGTGATTGCTCCGATCAGCAACGCTATCGAGAACCAACGAACAGTTTCGCCCCCAAGGAGAGCCAAGGAAAAAAGCATCAAAATAATGGTTAAGGAGTTATTGATGGATCGTGCCAACGTCTCTGTAATAGCAGCATTCAAAATCACGGAGTAGTTGTGTCTTGGATGCTTGTGGGTGAGCTCACGAATGCGATCGTAAACCACAATCGTGTCGTGAACTGAGAATGACAGTGTGGTTAAAAGAGCTGTGACAAACAAGACATCGACTTCCGCTCCAAGAAAATATCCAAGGATGCTGAAACTGCCGATGAGAATCAGCGAGTCATGAAACATAGCTAAGGTAGCGCAAACGCCGTACTTCAGATCACGAAAGCGGTACCAAACATAAAGAGTGATAAGTCCTGAAACTAGCAAAACTGCACTCAAAGTTTTCTTCAAGAGCTCGGCACTGAGAGTTGGGCCGATGGTATCAAATCGCAAAACTTCGACTGGCCCAAAATTATTCTGAAGCGCCTGGACTAACTGATCCTTTTGATCATTAGTGATTTCAGAACCTTTAAGCTGATACTGCATCTCTCCCGATGGTTGCAGCGTGTTTATGTCATATCCTTCTGGCAACAATGGGGCAAGTGTATCGCTAGTAAGCTCGGCTGGCTGACTTAATCTAACCTCTAACAGTGAGCCACCGACGAAGTCGATGCTCGGCCTCAAACCAAATTTTAACAAGAAGAAAATTCCAGGCACTAAAAAGAGTAATGAAAGTGAAAAGTAAAAGATTCTAAAACGTAAGAAATTCATATTAGCCCTTGAGGAACATTCTAAGTAGTGTTCTTGTCACAAATACTCCAGTAAATAAACCGAGTGCCACTCCAACCAGAAGCGTAACTCCGAAGCCTCTCACCATACCACTGGTATTAAGAAAGGTTAAATTCAATGGATTAATCAAAATAAGTGCGGTCAATATCGTCGCCAAGTTGGCATCTTTGATACTATCCCAAGCTCTACCGAAGCCCAACTCCATGGCTCGATTAAACGGTCTACCCATACGAAGTTCTTCCTTCATTCTCTCAAAAATCAAGATATTGGCATCAACAGCCATACCCACTGATAAAAGCAAACCAGCCAGACCAGGAACAGTGACAGTAACCCCAAAAAGTTTGTAAACAGCCACGGTTAGCAATGCATAAATACACAAGGCAACATCGGCCAAAACACCTTTCCAACCATAATACAAAGCCATGAACAACATGACCCCTGCAATACCAATCAGCCCCGCCCTGAGACTATCTCGCACTGATTCAGATCCAAGACTAGCGCCAATAGTTCTCTGCTCTAAGACATGAATCGGGACGGGAAGAGCACCTGCGTTAAGCTGAATACTTAGTTGCTTAGCATCATCAAGAGTGAAACCACCATTAATTACGGCTTGCCCCGTTAGAATCGGTTGAGAAATATTTGGGGCCATCAAAATTCCACCGTCTAAAATAATTGCTAACTGTTCATTAGTATGTTCGTTGGTGATCGTCGCAAATAACTTAGTCCCCTCTGGATCAAAAGTGAGACCAACCTGAGGCTCATTTGTCTGCGGATCGAACTGGACTGAAGCCCTTTCCAACTGAGAACCACCAAGGCCCGTATCCTCAAGAGTCATAGTTTGTTGCAGATCTAAAACTGGAGTGGCGCCGTCTGTGGCGACAGGAATCTCAATCGGTTCTTGCTTCAAAAGCTGAAAAGAAAGCTCCGCTGTTTTGCCAACTAGTGCCAAAGCCTCTGTCTCGTCACTAACTCCTGGGAGCTCAACAATAATTCGATAACTCTCACCTGTGACAGCCGTCTGGACAACTGGCTCACTAATTCCATAAAGATCAACTCTTCTAAGTAAAATTTCTCGGGCTGACTCGAGAGCTGACTCGCGATCTTCTGGAGCAATGTTGCTCATATCTGCCTCAAGCACGACTTGCATACCACCCTGGATATCAAGGCCTTGCTTAAAATCGAAAGATATCTCAGTTGGTTTGCCAAAAAGAGTGAAGGCTAGCTGCGGTGAAGCTATTTCAACTTCTCCAATCACTGGCAAGTTTAGAGAAAGTTTTTTTGGTAAGGCAATGATGCCGGCGAAAAAAGCCAAGAGAAGGATAACAATATAACGCTTTTGAACTGATGACATATTCTATCTTGGCAGGGCACTGAAACTTTTATAATCCTGGTATTTGACGCTCTACAAACTCGTCTTCACTGCCAACGACCATGACTCTACTCGAGAAGAGCACATCCATAATAAACGGATCACGGCGAGTTTTTCTAAACTCAAACTCTTCTTCATTCAAGATGGTGTAATTAATTTCTCGACCAAGGGCCTCTTGTTCAACTTTCACAAGTGCTTCTAGCTCTGGCAGAACTACTTCACCCACCACTAGCATATCAACTTCTCCCTGGCGGGGCTTGAGTCTTCTCACGAATCGAGAAGAGAACATCACGAACTTAAGTTTCCCAAGCTTGCGTTGGAAACGTCGAAGCTTCTTTCCGAGGCCAGTGCTTTTAGCTACCATTTGTTGCAATTCTTGAAAGAAGACATATCTGGGATTTAGAGAGTAGTAAAGCCGATTGCCTCTCTGCTCACTCTTTAGCATTCCATAGCCGAGCATACGCTCCAGCTCTCTTCTCACTGCATTTATTTCTTCATTGGTTTTGCGGGTAATTTCCCGCACGTAGAACATTTCCTCAGGATTTCCATAGAACAGCTCGACCATTTTGGCCCGAACCCTTGAAATCATGAAGTCTTGTAGTGTGTTCATTGTTAATAGTTTACCTCAGTTGACGTATCAACAACAGAGATCCAGGTTAGTCCGCGAGCCAAAGGAATATCTTTCCCCGAGGCGTCGGTGAACCGTAGTTCTGACTCTCGTGTCTTTTTAGACCATTTACCAGTTATAGCCTGACCATTCTTAAAGATCAGAGCTTTGCCAGTTCCTGTGGTCGTGTAAAGCATGTGTTTAAGCTCATCGATTGGTCCCTTCTCTACAGTGAGAAGAACAATCACGTTGGAGGCAGCAATTTGTTTGCCATCATTCATATCTACATGTGGTTCACCACCCATAGTGCGAAGATAGTTGTTAGTTGCAGGATCGAAGCTCCAACTTACATCATATTGTTTATATCCTGTCCAGAATTCGTGAGAGATATTTCTAACATCACCAGCGGCCGGCACAGAATCTTCAAAGGTCCATGGTATGAAAGCATCTGCCCAATTTTCTGCTGGAATAACCTTACGTCCGTACTTCATTTCAGGGGACATGTTGGTCCAACCACGCTCTTCACCAACAGCCCAAAGTTTCTCTGTGGTAGTTTCCATGGTGTGCTCTGTAGCTACTTCTTTGTCAGCAATTCTATTCTCGTTGCGAATAAAGGTTGGATAACCGATCGAGAATTGGTTTAAGTCATTTTCAAGCGCCCAACCATAGTCAGCAATTTGACCAATGGCGTTAGCTGGTCCAGCCAAGTTTGCGCCACCAACATGGACATAAAGTGGCAAATTAAAGCCAGAAGCGTAGTCGACAAAATATGTTCGGGCCGAACGAATTGGGGCGAGAGTAGTGTCATTAGCCTGTACGCCACAATAGAATAAAGCCATAAAGCGAGTTACTGCTCCTTCCGCCACTAGTTCAAAAATAACATCGGCGTCTGATAAACCAGACTGGGGTCGTGCGTCAGGAGAATTTTCGACCATTACTGCCAATGGTCTGCGCTTTTCCCAAGCATCTCTTTCTTGTTGGGTATAGTAGGCTCCACTGAGTGGACACGCTTGATCTTTGGGATCGCTAGGTTGAATTTCTAGTAAGGTAGAAAGCAAAGTAGTCTCATTTTCATCAACTTCAGAATTCTGATCAGAAACCATTCCTCCTGGAAGGACGCTGCCACTTTTCGCGAACGAAAAGACTCCGTAAGAAGTGACACTTGAGACAACATAGAGTACAAGTGCAAGAATTAATGATTTCTTTGGCATATTCCTTATTTCCTTATAGTAAATGGATAAAAGACAACAAAACTCATTCTAGCCTAAATACAAATAAATGCCAATCAAGAGGAAGGCTAAAAAAATAGTAATGGTGAGTGTCTTGAGAAGATCTTTTTTGATTAGAGGCACGTCGTTTATCAAGGGCTCATCTGCCTTTATGGGTGAAACCTGAGAAATAATACGTCTTTTTTTCTCTGCTCGTGTTCGTCTTCTTTTTTGCATACCTGTCTTTTATACACTAAAAAGCCTGACTACGTCTCGGATAGTAATAATCACAATAAGGCCAAGCAAAGCCACGTAACCACCATAGCTCAGGTAGTACTCCACTCTATGGATAATTTTGGGACTAATGACTGACTCTAAGGCTGTTAAGACGGCTTTACCTCCATCGAGAGGGGGAATTGGCAAGACATTCATCACAGCTAAATTTATAGACAACATAGCAACGAATGAAAGGGCGGTAAAAAATCCAGCAGTGAAAACTCCCATAGTCTTTGCCTGGGAAACAATTCCAACTGGACCGGATAGTTCCGGTGCTAACTTTCCAGAAGAAAACATCTCGCTCATCATATTCCCAAGTAAGCCAACAATGGTGACGCCCAGATTCACAGCTTCTTTTGTACCAAAAGCAATGCCTCTAAATGGCATCTGCCAGGCTGGATAAAACAGCTGAACGCTCTGCTGGAACTGGACTCCTAATGAACCTTCTCCGGCTGGTGTCTCCTCCTCAGTTCGCAAGTAAGTTTCAAACGTCAAATCAATCTCTGGACAAGCAGTCTCCTGACATGGGCCTGATGTGTGAAGAAGAACGGTCTCTCCTCGATGAGCAGTGACAGCTGCTATCACGTCTGCTGGAGTTGAAATGGCGGTTGTTTCATCAGCAATCGTAATAGCGGTAATTTCCGTGTTTGCCTGAATTCCGACTTCGGCAGCTGGTGATCCTGGAGCAACATAGCCAATCCTCACACCTTGAATTTCAACAGGAATACCAAATTTGGTAAAGATCACGGCAAAAGCTAAGGCTCCAAAAAGAAAGTTCACCCCTGCTCCAGCAAGTAAGACAATTAAACGACTAGTTAAAGAAGCTCCATAATAACTACTTTTTTCAGGTTTAGATTTTTTTGAAGGCGAGGCATCTTCTCCAGCCATTTTGACAAAACCCCCAAAAGGAATCCAGTTCAAACTAAAGGCAGTGCCTTTCCAGGTAAATAAGGTTATGGCGCGAGGCGGATAGCCCAAGCCGAACTCTTCTACGACAATGCCGCGCATTTTTGCTGCAATAAAATGACCAAATTCATGAATAGTTATCAAGAAAGAAAGAGCTAGGATTATCAGCACTATTGTCATGGCGTATTTATAGAGTTAACAACTCTTGCTCTTTCTGCTTTACCAGAATATCAATCACTTCTAGCGACTTCTGAACTTTCTTTTCAAGCTCAGCTGTTTCGGCCTCGATATCATCTTCGCTTACTCCATCGCCGCCTTTTTGCTGCTCAATTTGTTTTTTTGTATCGTTTCGAAGAGTGCGGACATTTACGCGTCCAGCCTCGGCCATTTGATGAAGCCGCTTCACGAGTTCTTTGCGGTTGTCTTCAGTCAACGACGGCACGGCAATGCGAACAATATCACCATCTACAATTGGGTGTAAATTCACACCCGCGCTTTGAATGCCTTTCTCAATTGCTTCGAGTAGATTCTTGTCCCATGGTTGGATAACAAGTAAAGTTGCATCTGGAGCAGAAAGGCTGGCCACTTCCTGAAGCTTCATCTTCCCTCCATAAGCATCAATGGTGACATCATCTAAAAGGGAAACCGTAGCCCTACCCGTACGGAGTTTTTTTAGTTCAGTTTTTAGATAATCGAGAGCAGCCTGAATGCGTTGATCAAAGTTAGTAAGTGAGAATGACATGCTGGCATTGTACCAAATACTTCGCAAGGTATACTAGCAGTCATGAAGACAATGCGACGCGCCGCGAATTGGTATTTACAGACATGGTGGGAGAGTATTTCTGATATTGGTTTTTATAAACGACTACAGAAAACTCCTATCTTACGAAGCGTCGGCTTCGCCCTACTTTTCTACGTATTTGTCGCCATTGGTTATACTGCCTGGTTTCAGTTCAACATTAGGCCTAACCTCGAAGCTTCCATAAACCAAACATCAGAAGAACTCATTTCTCAAATTCCGGATGACTTAACCTTCAACTGGGATGGCAGTAAGCTCGATTTTTCTCAACCAACTAATATTACTGTTAAGACCCCAGCTGCCCTAAAAACAATTGTCGGAATTCCACAGAACGTTCTCTCAATATCTTCAGATGGAAAAACAAATGAAAGTCTGATTAGCATATCTCCAACTCGGGTGATTGTTGCTTTTCGTGATCAAGAGCAAGCCTCTAACCTTACCGAGATGTTTACCGAAACTTTTTCAACTACAGGCAAAGAGCTAAAGTCTGAAATCAGCTCTGGGATCTCCTCCATGCCAATAGTCTTGTCAACTTTAGTAGCACTTCTGCCTCTAGTGATCTTTGTGGGATTTTTGCTCTCCAGAGGAATGTTCTTAGTCATTGAGATCATAATGGTCTGGCTGGTGTTGAAGATATATCAGCGAAACAGCAACTTTGGCTATGTTGTTCGCCTCAGCCTGCAGTTGCTTGTGATTGCCGAAATTCCTCATCAGCTTGGAAATATTCTTGGTCTAAACTTACCCTTCTCACTCTTATCATTAAGCTTCTGGGTCTTGCTCGCCTTTGTAGTGCTGCAGCTAGAGAAACAGCCATCCAAGAGATAACACAATAATGCAGGTGTGAAATAGCTGATAAAGGATAGCGATATCTTGCGCTTTAAGCCACTTGACTGAACGAAAAATTGGAGGCTGATACTCACTTTTTGTAGATTGATGAAGCAACCAGTAAATAACTTCATACGCAGATCTCAACGCTAAAAACAAAATATAGAAGCGCAGCAGAAGACTAAGATCTAATTCAGAGGTCAAAAAAACTATGCTGATAAAAAACCAGAATGGTGCCAAAATCAAGGCATCTCCCCAGACATAGATGCCAAGGGGCGTTAAAAACAAGGTGTCGCTGTAAAAAGCTTCATTTTTTGAATATCTAAATCCTAACCAAAAGATGACCGCAGAAATACTGGCAAGTAATAGCAAAAAAATATTAGCCATCGGTGGAACCAAGCGAAATATCATAATCCATAGCAGGAAAAAGAAGCGGTTGTTGATTAGGGTCGGCGTCGCGAAGCTCTGTTTTCAATTCTTCCAACCTTGCTTGCATCGGGGTTCTCGTATCAGCGGCCGTTGGAGTTGGCGTTGGATCTGATTCACCATTTGACACTGGTCCGCCACCACCACTCATTAAAATCAAGATAATAACCAGGAGACTCACGGTAATAACTCCAGATGCAATTAGAATTTTCTTTTTTTTGTTATTTACAGGAACTGTTATCTCTTTTTCAACTTCAATAACTGGCTCGACCGGTTTCTGAGGCGAAGTCACTCTTTCATATAATGGTTCTTCAGCTGAAAACTCTGTTTGATTATACTTGTCAATTTTTGGCATATTATTAGATCTCGCTTCTACCACCCCTCTCTAACTCGTTAAGAAAATCCATTGCCTGTGAGAGTTGCGCGTGTGCCGATGACAAACTCCTGGCTATTTCCGTGTACGAAGAGTGATCTACTCGCTGATTTTTAGCAGTAACGCTGCCCCTGATCAAATCAAGATTATCTCCAATTGAGGCCATCAGCGCATCTGTCTCTCCATAAGCACGCTTGCGCTCCTCTGCCTTTAGCGGGGAAATTTCGATCTCTGCCTGAGCCTTCTTTAGATCAGCATAATAGGTAACTGTCTTATCGTAGACTCGCTGGACGTCAGCAATAACAATTTGGGACAAGGTTTCGTAGGCTGTAGCACTTAGCTCTGGGACTAACAAAGAAAAATCTATACCCGCTCTATAAACAGCCGCCCTGTCCTGAGCTGCAAGGATGACTTCCTTGTGTGCCTTTAACTCACCAATCTGACTCTGTAATTCAGCTAAGGTGTCTTGTTTCATACTTAGCTCCGCTCCAGTGCTGTCAACCAAGCTAGCCGCGAGCAATTCTTCATAAACAATTAATACATCCGCTCTATCCACCATAACCTGTCGCGTTGACACTACAGCAGACTCAAGTGAGGCCAGAGTGTTGATCTGCTGATACTGGGCTTTAGCAAGATAAAAATCACGCTCAGATGTTTTATATTTTTCAAAATTTGCTTGGTAAAGACCGATCAGGCGTTGCGACTCTTCTGTCTTAAATCTTTTCAAAAAAATAGTTTCGGAAGCTTGATCCTGCGCGAATGCAACTCCGCCAGCAACTAAGGCAGCCAGGCAAAAGGCTGCTAGCGTAGATCTGGTCAACTGAGATTTATTGGTTAGCAAGTTCACGGCCTCGAACGAAAGTAATCGCCTCATACATTGACTCAAAAGTTCCAGTATCAAACCAGTGACCTTTAACAAAAGCCACATCGAGACTGCCCTCTTTTAGGTAGACATTATTTAGATCAGTAATTTCCAGTTCACCGCGCTCTGAAGGAGCCAAGTTTTTAGTCTTCTCCACGACTGTTTTGTCATAAATATAAAGACCTGTGACAGCGTAATCAGACTTTGGTTCTGCTGGTTTTTCCACAATTGAAACCGCTCTTCTCTGCTCATCAAACTCAACTACGCCGAATCGCTCTGGGTCTGGAACTTGTTTGGCAAAGACGCGACCGCCCCCTTGAAATGATTGGATTGCTTCAGAAAAATCATCTTCGTAAATGTTGTCACCCAAAATCAAACTGACATCGTCGTGCCTTAAAAAGCTTTCACCAATAATGAAAGCCTCAGCAAGACCGCCGGGCTTGTCTTGAATTTCATAGGTAAATTTACAGCCATACTCTTTGCCGCTACCAAGTAATTTAAGAAAATCTCCAGCATTATTTGGAGCCACAATAATCAACACTTCTCTGATCCCTGCCGTTAGCAAAGTCTGCAGCGGATACAGAATCATGGGTTTGTTGTAAATCGGGAGTAATTGCTTACTAGTAATTGTGGTCAAAGGACGCAAGCGTGTGCCAGAGCCACCGGCGAGAATAATGCCTTTCATATGTTGATTAGTGTATCACCCGTGCTCTAGATCGTCACTAATCCAAGCAAAACTCCTGCCAGGAGCGAGACACTTAAATATTCAAGGACTACATGTAGTGTTAGCTGTTTTGTTTTAGTGTGAGTGACAATTCCCCAGCCGAAATATAAAAACATCAGGCAGGCGATCAGCAAGCGCTGCGTCTCCCTGTCAGGCCAAGCCCGGAGAAACAGAGCGGAAAAACCAACTAGAACCACAACAATGAAACCATAGGCAAGTAAATGTTGATGAAATTGTTTATACATATTAGCCAATCACGCCACCCTTAAAGAAGATGATTAAAATCGCGACAGTCAAGTACAACATGATGTGGCCCAAGTTATCACCCACTGTTCTAGCCACCTGCTTTCTGCGCATAACTATCGCATCGTAGACCAAGGCGAACATTAGAACAACAATTATCGATAAGAAGACAATCTTGGTTAGTTGCAGAGGAGTAATGGCGTTTGTTTCTTCGGTGTAAGTAGTCGAGCGCATCTCACTTGGACGAACTGGCATCACTCCAGTTAAGGCTGTAGCCGTATCATCTGCTTTAGCTACGGGGATCAAAGGTTGCTTATTCGCCACACCTGCCACTTGCCTCAGAGTGCCAAACATTTGCACCACCAAGGTCGTTTCAGAACCCAAAAGCTGGCCATTAATCACTGCCACGCCAATATCTTTATACTCTGGGTTCACAATATTGGCTTTGTGAGTTGGCGACGACATCCAGGCAGAAATCATCTCTGGAGTCGCTTGAAAGTCACGCGCTAAGTTCTCCCCGGCAACGGTGTAGCTATAACCCGAATTTTTAATAAACGACCATGGCTCCGTACCGTCTGGAGCCACGTGGGACCAGTATTGATTCGTGAGCATGTGCTGACCCTTAGCGAGGGCGGCCGCAGATAAACTTGGGTTAATCGTCAAAGGCTCAAGACCCAAAGAAGCTCGGGTCTTATTTGTTTCAGCGACTACTTGCTGCGCCTGAATATCGACGGCATAACCCAAGACACTGCCCAATGGCGAAGTACTGGCCGCAGTCATGTGAACGAAACTAGAAAAGATAATCACTAAGCCGATAAAATTAAAAAGCTCACGAGGGTGCAAAATTCGCGGTCGATGATTGTTTGACCTACGGGGATGAAATAGATGGGCAAGCGTCTCTCTGAGCAGCATGTATTTTAGTATACAGAATTTATGGCTGACACTGTACAGCAACAGAACCGAAGTAAACTAAGACTGTACTTTGTTGGCCACACAAGGGATGAAGGCTGGCAGTGCGAGTTTGTTTATTTGCCATGCCTAAGATCTGGCTTAAGACGTCGTCTGCAGAAGATTCTCTAACTACTTTGTAGTCATTACTAACACCAGCTTTATCTGCTAGATAATCATAAGCACCTTGCTTGTTGGCAATCTGATCAATTAGTCCATTCTCTTTCGCCTGGATTTCTCCATAAACCAGGGCGCCAATATCATCAGTTATTTCCTTTTCTGTCAAAGGACGATGGGCAGCCACAAAAGTGACGAACTGACCATAGGAATCATCAACCATCGATTGGAGAGAAATTCGCTCATCTACCGTCATACGACGAAAGGGATTGCCCAGGTCTTTCGATCTTCCCGCGGAAATATACTCAGTCTCAATGCCACCCGTAGTCTGAACGCCACCAACAAAAGCTCCACCGTCCTGACTGATCACGCCGTCATAGTAACTAACTGGCCCAAAAATCACTCCAATGCTTCCCATAGTTGTGCCATGGTCCGCCAAAATTTCATCGGCACTAGCAGCAACCCAGTAACCACCGGAAGCAGCTAAATTGCTAATATAGGCAATTACCGGTTCGCCAGTCCTGTCTTTATAGTAGGCAACCCCATCAGCAATAGCTTGAGAACCAAAAATTGTTCCTCCAGGAGAATTTATCTCAAGAATCACTCCCGCGACTTCGTCATCATCTGCTAAATCCATAAGCGTTTTCTTAACGTCGTAGCCATAGACCACGGATGACTCAGACAACATCTCAAGCCAGCCACTAGTTGCTTTTTCACCCAAAATCACACCATTAACAGGAATAGAATAAAGCGAATTCGCAGCATCATCCTTGCCGAAAACGACCTTATTCTCTGAAATATCCTCATCAGAAACTCCGCTGCCAATCATTACTAGAAGTCCAATTGAAACTACCGTCATGACTAAAACAGCAAAAATAGCCACCGAGACCGAAGCCCAAATCTTAAAAACAAAAGAGAAAATACGCTTGATGAGTTGCATGCCACTTGACTATATCATATAATCGGCACTCACCGCGGCCCCATCGTCCAGCGGTTAGGACACCAGGTTCTCATCCTGGGAACTGCGGTTCGATTCCGCATGGGGTCACCCATACGGACTAGACACCGTTCCAAAACGGTCACCTTTTTTTAGAAAAAGCTTGGTAAATCAATCCCTGGT
>Ga0051987_10000963_pt1 | contig 15164 bp, 16 predicted proteins | sample CryGey08umfilter_2_FD_58083 | JGI IMG/M metagenome (GOLD analysis project Ga0051987, IMG submission 58083) | Groundwater microbial communities from aquifer in Utah, USA - Crystal Geyser 4/10/14 0.8 um filter | ecosystem: Environmental > Aquatic > Deep subsurface > Groundwater | place: USA: Utah... | reverse complement strand
CTGAATTAGAGAAGTATTAATAGGGGTTGAAGTGATCACTGGCGTTGCAGCTAGTCCTACGGTCATGATGTAACACCTGAGACTGCTCCAGAAGTGGCTTGTTGTTGTTCATTTTTTAAACGTACTTGTTCGAGCTCAATATAGATTTGTGACAATCTGTTGTATTTTGCTACTCGCTCCCCCCTATTAGCTGGACCAAACTTGGCATACTCTGCTCCAGTACCAACCGCGAAATCAGCAATAAAATCATCATTTGTTTCACCGCTTCGATGGGACATGACAATTTGCCAACCAGCTTCTCTAGCTACTTTTATGACATCAATAGTCTCAGAAATTGTACCAACCTGATTTGGCTTGACGAGCAAAGTGTTGCAGTGTCCTTTGGCAATTGCGTCCTTAACTTTTTCTACATTGGTGGCCAGTAGACTATCTCCCACGATCTTTGTTGTATCTCCCAAAGTTTTTGTAACTTCACTCCAGCCATCTAAATCATCCTCGGCAAACGGATCCTCGAGATAAAAAACGTTATATAAGCTTCTTAACTTGTTGTAGTATTCCAGTAGATCTTTGGTTGAGTACGCCTCAGCTCTGTCTCTAAGTGTGTACTTTCCGCCGCTATAAAACTCGCTTGCTGCTGCGTCAATACCAAAGAATAGGTCTTGGGCGAGAGTGTAAGGACTAGATTTAATGGTCTCAACAAGAATTTCAAAAACATCGCTGTTGCTATAAAGATTTGGCGTAAAACCGCCAACGAGACCAACAGAATGAATTGCTCCTTTGATAATTAGCACTTCTTCAAGTTTCTGAAACAGAGTTGTCGCAAGATTTAGTGAATCTGGAAAATCTATATGACTGGCTGGAATTATTTGGAATTCTTGAATATCTAGGTTATCTGCTCCGTGTTCTCCACCATTAATGAGTGTGTAGATACAACTTGGGATCATTAGTTCCCTCATTAACTCGTATTTTTGAAACAGATAATAATAGAGGGGCATGTTCTGAGCCAGCGCGCCAGCTTTACAAACCGCTTGCGAGACTGCGAGTAAGGAATTAGCTCCAAGATGTGATTTATTCGACTTTCCATCAAGCTGAATCATCAGGTCATCTATTTCTTGTTGCATGCCTGGATCTTTGCCGACCAATTGCGGAGCAATAATGGTATTGATGTTATTCACGGCTTGTAAAACACCCTTGCCGGCCATTCGATCAGGATCGCCATCGCGTAACTCGTGGGCTTCGTATTTGCCGACGGAAGTTCCAGTGGGAACACTTGTGGCGACAACCCCACCAGAATCGAGCCAAAGAGTGCACTCTATAGTCGGAATTCCTCGTGAGTCCAGAATCTCGCGAGCGTAGACTCCTTGAATGTTGGGCATAGTACTATCTTACTTCCTTAGGACTCATTGCTCAAGCTCACTGAGCATATTCATTACTATTTCGAAGTCTGCCTTTGCGCAAGTCGCTCCAAGGAGCTCATCTGTATAAATCGTAGAAAGTAAGTGTTTATTTGGATGGTGGAGTTGTAGCAAAATTGGTTTTGCTTTTTTAAGCTCATCTTTGGGAATTTTCTGCAGAGATGTTTTACAGAGTTTAGTTGTAGTGGAAAAATCTGGACCTTGATCTCCCAAGTGATGTGCAATTTCCACTAGATCTATTATTGCTCCAGAGAAGGGAGCGTGCAGAACCTCGTGGAGGTCAATTAAAAGGGCTGGAGTGCTCACCCGTAGCCAGTGTTGAGATGGTTTTTGATCTTTTTTTGTATGTGAGATGTCGCTGGCTAAATGTATGGCTTCATGCATAGAAGTACAATCTTGATGAATTTCCTCCGGCCAATCTTCTAGGACGATTGCCACCTTTGTTAATTTTTGCTTGTTGTGTTTTTTTTCAGGGATTTGTGCCTCAAATTCTTCAACAGTGGTCACAATGAGTTGCGTTGCATCTTTTTCCCAAGTGATGCGAATTTGCTTCAAAATTTTCCTTTGTATGGTCCTGTAAATTTCAAATAGCCGCTTAGCAGTTTGTTTATCAATTACTCTGGTCTTTTGCGATTTTTTTGGAGTCTTCTTCTGAATGAATTTGTCAGAACTTCTTTGGAAGAAAACTTCTTTACTCGCTATCTCAGAGCTGCTTTCTTCTCCAGACTTTGAGAAGAAGTAGATATCAGTATCTTTTTCATGGTCATTTTTATCAGCTTTTACGCCAAGTCGGGCTCTGATTTTCGTGCCATAAATTGATCCTGAGGCTGTGGCTTGTAGCTGCGTCTGGATAATCAATGGATCAGTTAGACTGGAAAAAAATTGAGAATGCTTAGATTCAAGTTTTCCAGCTATCTGGGCTGCCCAGAGACTTTTTAGTGAGTCAAAAATATTGGCATCTCCTGTGATATTTTCCGCTGATCCGGGAATAATCCTGACAAAAGAACCGCCTAGATAATCTTGATAAATTTGGGTAACTTCGGCTACGAATTTCTCAGAAAACTTTATTTTTGAAAACGAATGAAGCAACTGCTCTTCAGCAACACGAAGCTTGACGAGGTCCGAAGAGTCATGAGTTGAACTCACAAAGGACATAAGCTTGGGATTCTCATCTAGAACTTGGCGCAATGCTGTCCGTGTAATGCAGACTGTTGGAGCGACTTCGACACCAGCTTGTTTTGCCAAAAAAAGAAGCTGAATCGCTTCTCCAGTTTCTGAGACAGCGAAGGAACGAACTTGATCAATGGTGAGAATGGCAGACACTTAACCATCTTAGCACACCCTCGAGTTAAGCGTTACTGCTTGAGTTGAGCTTTAAACCAATCAACGACTGGAATTGGGGCTGGATCGACGCGATGAATCAAAGCAAGGTAGTAAGAGACATAGGCCCCAAAAGTCAGGAGTTCAAAGGCTTGACTTAGCTTTGAAGGACTGGTGAGTTTTAAAATTTGGAAACCAACGTCGTTGTTACTGAGGATCTCGCTTGTCAGCGACATTCTTTTCTCATTGTTCTGCAGATATAGATCTGAGTGAACTAAGAGGAAAAATAGGACTTCGTCTCGGTTTTGAGGGAACTGTAAGCCTTCGAGTAAGTGGTGATTTATTTCAGGAATTACTCGATACTCAGAGTAGGTTTTAGCATTTTCGTTTAGCTGATTGGCAGCCACATGAGCCGAGCCTTCTAGATGTTCCGCCACGGTTAGAACTGGAATTCTATTGCTGAATTCGTAGGCAAGAAGCTTGGCTGGATTTTGTTCTGTAGGAATAGCCACGCTCGTTTTGAGATGCATTTTGGCGATAGCTTCTAGAACAGCTGCCTGCTCGCCTTCAGTTACATTGATCAAACCTATTTTTGAGAACAAAGCTATTTGACCAAAGACAGAATAGCCAAGAGCCATACGAGGTTGACTAGAAGGATTGTGAATTGGATCAAAAACTAAAGCCGGTTTGTCAGCTGTTTTGAGAAGTTCTGCTAAGTCGCCTCCTGAAGTGATGCCTACTACCTTGGCACCTCTTTTCAAGGCCTCTTTGGTGGAGCTGAGAGTTTCTTCTGTTGTTCCAGAGTAGCTTGAGGCAACGAACAATGTGTTTTCATCTACAAAAGCGGGCAAATGATAGTCAGGAACAACATTAATTGGCACCTTAATTTCATCTTTAAAAACAGACTGAATTACGTGGGTGCCAAGTGCTGAGCCACCCATGCCGCCGACCACAATGTTGGTTACATCTTTGTATGAAGCATCAATCTGAACCTCGTTGGCCTGTTGCCAGACGTGTTGGACTTGTTGACCGAGTTCTTCGATCGAGCCTCGCATGTTAGATTTGTCTAGCTTAGCTATGCCTTCTTGGTCATCCAAGATATTGATTTCTTCCATATTTACTTCCCAATATTTGATACTAATGAGTTCGGAGCAATCGTGTGAGCAAGCTCTTGGCTCGGATAGACTTGGGTATGATTCCCAACGAGTGTTCCCGGCATTGTCGTGACTCTAATTCCGAGCTGAACGGACTCGCCAGTTATTAATCCCAGACCATTAATACCCGTATTAACTAATTTATCCTTTACCATAACGGTTACGTTTCTTCTATCAAGACGCTTATTGGCTGTTACTAAGCCAGCCCCAATTCGGGTTTTGCTGCCAAGAATACTATCAGAGCAGTATGACTGATGAATTGTTACTCCCACTTGTAATATAGATCGGACAATTTCGGTATATGCGCCTACGACGCAACTTCTTTCAATGCTGCTTTCGCGAATCATAGAGTATTGTCCAATCAATGAATTTTCACCAATATAAGCAGGTCCAACGATGGTGACAAAATCTTTTATTTTAGCTCCGTCAGAAATAATCACTTGGCCTTTTGAGTCATCAATCACTGCTGACTTGGCTATCTGCGAAGTTGGAGAGGTAGAGCTCTTTTTACTTGCAAGTAATTTATTTTTTAGAACCAGCAAATTCCAAGCGTACTTAAGCGTGGGGAGCTCATAACGGCCTTCAATCCAGCGCACATCATTTTCTTGGCAAACTTGGTTTAGAGCAGTCTCAAAGTTATACTCTGCTACATCGATATTACTCAGAATGTCTAACATCTTCTCAGAAAGTAAATAGAGGCTGGAAAGCTTAATATTTGAGGTTGGATTTTCAGGTTTCTCAACTACCTCTGTCACTCGATCGCTGGTTGTTTGTAAAATACCGTAGCGCTCGGGAGTATCTGTGTGAGTGCCAATCAAGACACAGTTAGCTTTAGTATCTTGTTGTTTTTTTATCAACTCTAAGAAAGTATCGGAGGCCGAGACATGGTACGGACTGGCCACCAAAAACTGGCCTTTAAGTTGGTCTTTAACAAGCAAAAGTGCGTTGCCCATGCCAAGAGCTTCTTTTTGTTCCACAAAAATAATTTCTAGATCGAGATTGTGCATTTTAAGCATCTCTCGAGTCTTTTCCGAGTTGTCTCTTGGAGAAATTATGATGAAAACTTTTCTCACGCCGGCTGTGACTGCGTTCCTAAGTAAATTGACAACGAGTGGTTCGCCACAGAGTTCGGTAAAGCCTTTGTGAGGGCCAGAATCTAATGGAAAAAAGCGAGTGTTGTTACCAGCGGCAAGTATTACTAATGACAAAGAACTCATTCTATTTATCCAGTAATGCTTGAACTGATTCCTTCGAAGGTGGGGTATTTTCAGAAATTCTGATAGCGGCAACAGCATGTGCATAGCGAATTGCTTCATCCATTGAGAACTTTTTTTGCCAGGCTTTCAAAAATCCAGCGTTGAAACTATCGCCAGCTCCAACAGCATTTTTTGGTTGAACTTTAAAACTAGGTATGTCATGAATACTTCCATCCTGGTCAAGCCCAATGGCTCCATTTGCGCCACGAGTGACTACGATAATAGGCCTCTTTGGCAAAGACAGCATTTTTTCGAAACCTTGCTTAATACTATTCACATTCCAGATGGTCAAGAATTCTTGCTCGTTTGGGATGTAAACGTCAACATTTCTTACTAATGATTTCACCTGCTCAATGTGTCCAGTATTGACAACATTGCTGATCATGCCGTGATCGAGAAGAGTCAGGACATCGTGTTCTCGCGCACTTTTAACAATGGCCTCGTATTTGTCTTGAAGCATGGTTAGCTTGAAGTAACTACCAATATAAAGTGCTGAGATTTTGTCAAAATAATTTCTCACTACTCGCATGGCGTCTTCACCATCCAAAGCTAAATTGGCAGTACCGGCTGTTGTTTGAATAGTGTCACCTTGAGGATTGGTAAAATGAGAACTGACGTTAGTTTTCACTTCTGGATCAGTAAAAATTAATCTAAGAATATTCTGTTCGTTCAAAATATCAGTGACAATATTTCCAACTCTATCTTGGCCGATTTTTGCGACCAAGGCAGTTTTTAGTCCAAGACCAGAGCCGACCTGCGCAAAGTTTGCTGCAGAGCCTCCGACTCTTAGCTGAACTTCATTTCCGACAGTCTCTGTTTCTGAACGAATGCCAATTTCTGGATCAAAAGGAAACTCTCCGTAGTGAATATCGAGGTAGATGGAACCAAGAGCTAGAGCATCAAAGGGTTTTGTCATAGAGTAGTTATAGCACGTCAGTCGAGAGCGTGAGTGTTGACACCTTCTTGCCAATTAATTTCATCGTGTCCAAGCAGAATGGTTTTTAGTGTTTTTTTCATGGCATCGTACTCAGCCTGTGTCTTGCCTTCAAATTTAACGGTAATGTAGGGCCCGTTCTGTGAGGCTCTGATAATTGCCATCTCGGTTTCAGTATCCATTCTTATACCGTCAATATCAATATATTTAGCATTGGGCCACTGTTTTTCAAAAGCAGTCCGAATAACCGTATCAATAAATGAAAATTTAATTTCGTCTGCTAGACCTAGCTTGATTTCTGGGCTTGAAACATAATGAGCGAGCTCAGCAACCTCTTCAGAAAGAGCATGGTTTTTTCGCTCCAAGTATTGGAGGAGTCTTAGACTTGCATATGCGCCGTCGTCATGCCCGTAGAAATTATCCATAAAGAAGATGTGGCCTGAGAGTTCACCTCCGAATGGACCTCTCTCTTCTTTAAGTTTTGCCTTGATAAATGAGTGCCCGGTCATCCAGACTACAGGTATACCTCCGGATTTTTCGATAGCTTCTGTTACTTGTCTTGAGCAAAGAGTGTTATAAACAATTTTAGAGCCAGGCATAAAGTCTAGAACATCTTTGGCAAATAAAGCGACGATTGTATCCATCCAAAGCACATTACCTTTGTCGTCGACTACGGCCATACGATCACCATCAGAGTCGTAAGCAAAACCGATGTCAGCGTTATTCTCTTTTACGCCCACAGCTAATCGATCTAAGACCTCGACCTCAGTAGGATCAGGAACTCCAAGGGGAAAACTACCATCTAGATTTGTATTTTGTTCAATAACTTCACAGCCAGCATCTCTGAGAAGCTCTGGATAAAATTTTCCGCCAGTGGCATTGCAAGTGTCGACGACGACTTTCCATTTTTTTTGCAAGGAAAAATGCTTGAGAATATCAGCCTTATAGGCAGGAAATGAATCATCCGCTCGGTTTGTTCCTTTTCCAGTGGAAAAATCTCCAGATTCGCAAATTTCTCTTAAATCCTGAATTTCCTCAGTCACCATGGTGTCGGAGTAGCCAACCCCAAGTTTTAAGCCATTGAAATCGCCCGGATTATGGGAGGCTGTAATCATTGCACTCCCTTTTGTTTTGTAATGATAGCAAGAGAAGTAGACGATTTGACTTAATGATAAGCCCATATCAATGGTGTTTATGCCGCCGTCATTCAAGCCAGCAATGAATGCTTTCGCGTATGATTCACCTGTCAAGCGATTATCTCTGCCGATGGTGCACTCTTCTATTCGTCGTCTAGAGAGAAATGTGGCATATCCCCGACCAAGTGTATACATTACGTCCTCAGAAAGGTCTGGTCCCGCAACTCCCCTAAGATCGTAACCACGGAAAATCTTCGAGTTAATTGTATTGACGATTTGGTACATGAGTTGCCTTTCGTTTGGATTAGATTACTCTACATTGACAGCGTAAGCATATCAAGTTCTTGTTCGAGTTTTAGGGTAGCCGTGGATGTTTTTTGCTCTGTGTCAATTTGCAAGAGTTTTTTATGAAGTCCAAGTAATTCTCCCTGGGTGAAAAAGTGAGCTTGTTTTTTCAGCTTTGATTGCACAAAAGGTGCTCCAGCTACTTGACCGCCATCGATAGATGTAAGTAAGAGTCTAGTTTGTCGCGCTAGCATTAAAAAACAAAACTGCGCACCATCCTGTTTAACAGCATCATGCAGAAGATTTAGTTTTTTTTGTGGCGAGGCGTTACTGCCCAATGAGTCGAGCCATGAGAATAAGGTTGTGCTGATGTTGTGTTCTCTATTTAGGGAATTTGGAAATTTCTTTAGTTGAGTCGCCGTTAATTTTTTCTTTTCCCAGAGCAAAACATCACTTGGTGAGGAATTGATGAGCGACACAAGCTCGTCTCTCTTTTTTGAAGTAGGTAAGGAGTGAAGTTCTTCGATAACCACGCATTTGGCAGAATCGAAAAGAGTGTTCGAGCCAAGTTCAGACTCAAGCGAGGATGGACTAAGTTGTTTGGCCTCAAGTTTGAAAATTTCAATACCCCGGGATTGCCTTTTAGAAATTTCGTTTAGAAGAGAATCTCTCGACTCGACAGTGTGATTCCCGTGAAAAATAATTACCGACATTATGCTAAAAATCTAAGTTGAGCGATGAGGTAGCCGAGTAGGATTAGGGCCAGATATAGAATGGCTGTCTGGAAAATTCTCAGAGTTTTTTCAGCTTTAGACTCTCGATGAGGCCAGTGTAGCTTGTGCGTGATGTTCTCAACTTTTGATTGGTGACGATGGAGCCAAGATTTTAACATTACTAATTAGTATAGCAGGTCAGGTGATATGGACACGAAATCTGGCAAAGTCCTTTTGCAGTTTTTTGTATTCAGGAATGTACTCTGCCACAAGACGCCAGAATTCTCGTGAGTGATTGTGATGCGTTAAGTGAGCAAGTTCATGAGCAATTATGTATTCGATGGCTTTTGGCGAGAAATGTACTAGTCGCCAGTTAAGGTTGAGGTTGCCTTGCGAGCTGCAACTCCCCCACCTAGTTTTTTGTTGTCTGAAAGTGATTCTACCCAGGGTCAGTTTATAAGTGTCTGCTAGTTGCGAAGTTTTTGGCAAAATAAAGGCCTGGGCAGTGTTTTTTAGAAATCTTTCCAACGCTTTAGTGTACTCGGGAGAAGTTAAGCTTGTCTCAGGATTGATTACATTATAAATAAGCTTGTCTGCATGTATGCCAAAGCCGATGGGATTTTTCTCATCGTATAAAACTACTTTCGTATATTTTTTGCCAAATAAATAAATACTCTCGGTTGTTTCCAGCTGTTCTCTACCCAATTGTTTCACTCGCTGTTTTTCGATCCAAAATGATTGATCAGAGACGAATCTTTCGATTTGAGTTTGATTCATGCCTTTCGGCACTGTTACTTGAAGGCTGCCGTCATCTAAGACTCTCATGCTGATTGAACGGCCCCAGGGTTTATAAATGATTTTCATTTTTTTATCTTGACGTGAACCTGGAAATAATTCCAAAGATGTCGTAGCTTAAAACATAATTAATCAGGGCTCCATTGAAAATCAGAAAGACTGTAGCCAGGAGTACGTCAATTATCTCTGACTTTAGATCCTTGGCTTTGGAGAGCCTGAGTGCAATGGCGGTGTCGATGACAGTAACGAGTAGAACAACCAACATTTCTGCCACTACTTTTTCTACCTCTACCTGTTGAATTTCTTGGACAGCCAGCATTCGTTCGAGTTCGGGATACTTTGCTAAAAGCAAATGTAGTGCCGAAAACAATCCATAGAGTCCATAAATGGTGAGAAAAACCATCGCTGTTTTCTTCCAGAGGACATGAATCAGATGACCATATGAAAATAAAAGTGATCGCCAGGAAAGATGATGATCCTGAAGAGCTTCGGGAGAATTGGCGACTTGCATGTTTGTATCTTACACGAAGTTTGTGCGCTACAATACAATAACTCTTTTGAGCCGAGATGCTGGAACTGGTAGACAGGCTGGACTTAGAATCCAGTGCCCGTTAAGGGCGTGCAGGTTCGATTCCTGTTCTCGGCACAAAAAAACCCGCCTCTATGTGCGGGTTCTTTTGTCTCAGAACGATTATTCCGGTGAGGAACAAACCTTCTGAGGTATATGTATAATAACATTTACTATAAGGATGTCAATAGGTATCAAACTATTTCACAAATTCTAATAAGTAAGCATCATCCTTTTCCGACTTTCCTAGCGAGCGATCATCAAAGCGCATCTCGGCCATCCATTGGTTTACACTGGCGGCCCAACTGCCATTACTTGAGGGAGTGTACTTTCTCATAATTTGTTCAGGAGTGACTAGGCCTTGGTCGATATAGTTTTGTTTGAGGACTCTGGCGGCCGCACGGAAGTTCTCCTCATAGCTCTCAAATCCCCAGGTACCTCTGGCATGAACGCCAAGGCCTAGGCAGTTGTATGAACCGGGAGGGGTGACTTTACACAGATTGCTCTCCTGCATAGCAATGGCTGGCAGCAGTCTGAAGTCGATATTGTATTCATCTGCAATCTCTACGAGGGTTTTGCCAAAGTAATCGTATGGCTTGAGTGGTGAATTATATCTCTCTAAAAAGTTAGCAACTAATTGACTTCTAGCGTCATTGATTTGCATCTGAGTTGACAACTCGCTTTTTGCGGATTTTCCGTTTAAATTGGCAATACTAACTCTAACAGCATTACCTGGATCATGAGTAAAATCACTCCAGGTGACTCCATCAAGATAAAACTGCATTCCCGCCACGCTGACCAGAATAACTCCAGCTGATAAAAAGATCCATGAAAAGGCAAAAAATATATGTCTCATATATATGCGAATAACTAGTATACCAAAGATTGGCGACCATGGACAATTAGCTCTCAACATGTTATCCTATAATTATATACATGAAAAGACTTTTTACGCTATACATCGCCATCTTTTTTCTTTTTCTCACCACTCAAAATGCGGCTGCTAGAGAGACATCAATTATGGGTATGCATGTTCTTAATCCAGAAGAGTTTTCGGCAGCAAAAAATTCTTTATTAATTGACGGTGAAAATCAAGACCAGTGGTATTACATGACTGTTCCCCTTACCCTGAATGATCTTGAAGATTTGCCAAGATGGCAAAAGCTTTTTACAGAAGCCCGCGAGACACATGTTATTCCTATTGTTAGATTGGCCACCAGATATGAGAATGGAAGCTGGCAGCAGCCAACCCGAAAAGATATTGTTGATTTAATAACATTTTTACAAAAACTTGAGTGGCCAACTGAAGAACGCCACATAATTGCCTTTAATGAAGTTAACCACTCTAAGGAATGGGGTGGCGAAATAGATCCAAATTCTTATGCTGAGGCCTTCAGATTTACTAGTAATTGGGCTCGCTCGCTCAACTCATCGTTCATTGTTATGCCGGCAGCTATGGACTTAGCCGCTCCGAATGGCAGAAGTACTTCCGAGGCCTTCAATTACCTATCCTCAATGTACAATTTCGATCCCGAAATCTTTACCTATGCTGACGCTTGGAACTCCCACTCTTATCCAAATCCAGGCTTTTCTACCTCGCCAACGAAGACTGACAAAATGTCTCTAAGAGGTTTCAAACATGAATTGGCCTTTCTTGCAGATAAAACTGAAAATACTCTCCCCGTCTATATCACTGAAACCGGCTGGGAAGACTCGCGCTCGACGAGACCTTGGCTATCTTCATATTATGAATATGCCTTGCAACACATCTGGACAAAAGATAAGGTTGTAGCCGTCACCCCCTTCATCTACAAGGGCTCCCCAGGTCCCTTTTCAGGGTTCAGTTTCATGACTGCTGATGATCAACCAACAGAACAACTAGACGCCCTTCGCAGAGCTCTGGCACATATTTTTCAACAGCAAAGACTCCTAAGCAGTGTAGAATAACCAGAATGGTTTTTCTTCTTATATCGATTGCAGTTTTTATTTCTTGGGCTTCTTTAGTTTTATATTTAAATAACTTTTCAGTACCGACGAAGTCGACACAAAAATACAAACAGGTCTTGATAATTTTTCCTCATCCCGATGACGAAGCAAAAAGCATGGCTGGGACTATAAAGAAATTTACTGAACAAGGCGCAAAAGTCACTCTACTTTTCTTCTCAAAAGGAGAGCGCGGCAGTCCTGACGCAAGCGAGGATTTGTCCCTGAAAAAGATACGCTCAAAAGAAGCAAAAATGTCCGCCAAAATTCTGGGAGTGAAGCTGATTCATGAGGACTTTGGTGATGGGATGTTGTCGAAGATGCGGGCCAAACTGACTTCATATTTGCTGAAAATCATTGCCAAGGAAATGCCAGAGCTTGTTATTACTTACGATAGATCGGGACTGTACGGCCACCCCGATCACATTGTTGTTTCAGAAATTATCACCGATCTTCACAAGAAGTTGAAAAAGAGTTTTAAGCTTTGGTACATTTCATTTCCAGAAAAATTACTCGCTGGAAAGAAGTTGCCTGAGCATATGGCTGAAGACAAAAACTTTAAGAAATATCGCATGCAGCCAAACATGAAAATTTTCATTGGTCACAGATTCTTAACAAAATCAAAAGTGATTGGTGCCTACAAAAGCCAATTTCCCTCATACGAGCGTGGTCTAATCATTCCTGTCCCGAACGTTATTCTCTGGTCCCTTTTTCCGTGGGAGTATTTTTATGAGGTTTGAGTCAATAATTATTGTTCCAAGACAAGAGATTCTGGAATGCTTGGAATAATCTTCTTTTCCAGCGTATAGGGATGCACAGAATAGTATTTATCTGGGGAAAATTTATCTGGAGGAGGTAGCGTGTCGTCTGGTTTCATTGAGGCAAAGTATAAGAGGGCTCCATCAAATCCGTAATATTTTGGTGCTTCTTCACTTATTCCACATCCTGAGCCATATCTTTCAACGTCAGTTCTTTTGCCATTATCATCCAATAACCATACTGTTCCTTCTCCCCCACAACCATCACCCATCCTAGTTTCTAATAGCAAAACCTTCCTTTTTAAGTCATAATCTAGAATTTTTGTGCCTGAATAAAAACCTAGTTTATTTATATATAAAATATTTTCGTTTACCGGAAAGTCTTCAGTATTAATTTTAATGATAGCTTCGTAGTTCGTATGTGCAAATTGTAGTAAATATGGCTCAACAATAAAAAATAATTCCTTTCCTTCGTCATTCTCTTTCACGTACCAAAAATCTCTAGTTTCAGTTGTTATCGATGATAAGATTCCATGTTTTCTATTTTGAAATCTGTCTAGTAATTCATATGTTCCAGTTCCGTCATCGGCCATGAAGGAAAGTGAATTGCTGAATTTTTGATTGTATTCTTGCTGCTGTAATTCTTTTTTTTCAAAGAAATATTCAATTCCGTCTATTTCTTTCTTAATTGTGTTGATAGTTGGTGGGGCTCCGTCAGATCTTTTAAATTCTACCAAGGGTAAAGTGGCTTCCGATGGAGTGAGATCTGATAATGGCTGTTCCGTTATTTTATTATTACTCGTAAGGAAAAATCCGAGATAAAATGCGAGACCTAAAAGCAGAAAGATAAAAATCATGACAAATACTACCTTCGGTTTGATATTTTTCTTGATGTGAGGAGCAACTTCAGCTTCGTAGTTCATTGAAGGTCATTCTGTCAGTTAAGTTTATAGTTGTAAAGAGCCGTTACTGCAATCTCTCAATTTTTTTCAGAAAAACCATGTTTTCAACAGCCTTAGTGCTAACAATCAAAGTTTTATCGGGATGATGTTTCACTGTTACAAGCGAGCGATCCCGATCTAATTCTTCAATCAGAAGGGCTTCACCTTTTTTAAGTTTTAGATTTCCCCATTGAAAATAGTGTATTGCTTTGAAGTTAGACATATTTTCTTTCGTAAGGAGAATAATCAGCAGATGATCGTTCAAGTTCGTTACTCATAATCAAAAGTGTTAATTTTTCAAAAATGAAGTTAACCACCTCAGCTTTCATTTTTTCTCTCGATTTCGGAATAAGATTTAGTTCATAAGTGAATACTTTACTTTTATAGCTGATAGCGATGTATACCCTTCCGGCCGGTGTGTCATCGTGAAAGGGTCGAGTGTCGCGACTTTCCATAGCGCCTGTTGTGGCAATGGTAATTAGATTTGGTTTACTTTGAATTGATTCAGCCATGGCTATTGCAACCTTCTCACTATAAACAGCACCATAGGCCATTGTTTCTAGTGGAACTCCAAAATATTGTTTTGCATCCTCGTCGTACGCTATATGTCCCCCATCTATCACAGACGTTGCGCCGTGGATTTGAGCAAGAGCCTGAATGATAGCTCCACCCGTACAAGATTCGATTGTAGAGATTCTCAGACCGAGATTCTGCAAAAGATTGACTAGTGACTGGGCATTGTTCTTAGTAGCTGCCTCTATTAATGGCATCAGATTGCTTGTGGCAATATACAAATGATTTTCCAACTTGACTCGATTGCCAGTTATAAATGCGTATGCGTTAGATAAACATTGTTCGGCAATTTCACTTTGTATTGAGATTCTTTCTCCTTTGAAATGAAAATATTGTCCCCATGACTCTCCATTCAAACCAGTAACTAGAATGTATGCCCACTTATCTTTGACATCCGAGCCTATCTCTCCGACAACGCTAATTGCCACGTCATCTTTTCTCGGTTTTAGAATTGCTCTATTCATTGCTGCCGCTGTTTCAGGCGAGTATTCGCCGTATTTTTCAATAATTGAACTGGGAACTCCCAATCTTAATTTGGCTTCGGAAGAATATGCTACAACACCAATCCTAAACACTCGTGTAGATCCACCTATTGTTAGAGCATTCGCGACACTACCACCGCTACAACCTTCTGCTATCGCAATGGTCATTCCTCGTTCTGACAATTCTTTAATTAGTGGCCTTGCAATGTGGTTCGTCTGAGATTCTGAGCCGCTGAAAATAAGCTGTTCTTTCATAGTAATGGGCTGGCCTAGTTTACCCCGAAGTCCCAATTGAATCTAGCGTACCTCTGTTGCGATTCCATTTTGAACTGAGGAGGAATCGGTGGGTAAAATAGTATTGCTATAATAGATGCATGACAAAACTAACAGGAATAACCACCGAACTAATGGTCGATGACATGGAAAAATCTATTGATTTTTATAGAGAAGTATTGGGTTTTAAAATTATTCTGTCTGAACCAAAAAGTGATCCATTTTTTGTTATTTTACAAAATGGAAAAGTAGACTTAATGCTCTATCAAAGAAAACAATTCGCTGAGGAAATTCCCAGTTTCAAAAAAATACCAGTTGGCGGTTCCATAGCTTTGTATATTGGCGTTGAGAATATTACATCATTTTTTGATGATATAAAAAGCAAGGTCAAGATTATTCAACCTCTTCACAAAACTGGTTATGGCTCAGTAGAGTTTTCTTGTGAGGATTACAATGGGTATTTGTTGATGTTTCACGAGGGGAATTAAATATTGCTATATATTGCTCTATTATAACAAGTGAGCCAGCTGGGACTCGAACCCAGGACACTCTGCTTAAGAGGCAGATGCTCTAACCAA
>Ga0051987_10000960_pt1 | contig 15196 bp, 13 predicted proteins | sample CryGey08umfilter_2_FD_58083 | JGI IMG/M metagenome (GOLD analysis project Ga0051987, IMG submission 58083) | Groundwater microbial communities from aquifer in Utah, USA - Crystal Geyser 4/10/14 0.8 um filter | ecosystem: Environmental > Aquatic > Deep subsurface > Groundwater | place: USA: Utah... | reverse complement strand
TCATACGGATCAAGCAGGAGAACGGATATACGCTCTATGACCTATCTAAGAAACTTGATATTCAGATCTCAACCATAGAGAGGTGGTTTAAGACCAAGCGTATTAATAAAGTCTATGCCAGATTTGTTGCCGAGAGGTTGAAGATCGCGTAAACGAACGGTTTTCGTATCTCGTCAACAATGTTATTTTTGTGTTGGATTTATCCAGTTGAATATACAAAAGAATAAGTAGTCTAACAACGGGAGGTTAAGTATGGTTAACGCGGGAGATACAGCGTGGATACTGATGTCGTCGGCGCTTGTTATGCTGATGACCCCGGGCTTGGCATTTTTCTACGGGGGAATGGTCAGGCGTAAGAATGTGCTAAGCGTTCTTATGCAGTGTTTTGTTATTTTGTGCGTGTTGAGTTTGCAGTGGGTGGTGTTCGGTTACAGCCTGTCTTTTCATCCCGGTGATGGTTTTTGGGGAGGCCTTGGCTGGGCAGGTTTGAATGGTGTGGGGTTAGAGCCTTACGCGGATTACGCGGCGACTATTCCTCATCAGGCATTTATGATATTCCAGGCGATGTTCGCTATCATAACACCTGCGCTTATCATCGGAGCGTTCGCTGAAAGAATGAAGTTCTCGGCTTTTCTAATATTTACCATCCTTTGGGCAACGCTTGTTTATGACCCCGTTTGCCATTGGGTGTGGGGTATTGGAGGATGGATAAGGAACATGGGCGCGCTTGATTTCGCGGGCGGGACAGTCGTCCATATTAATGCTGGTATCGCAGCTTTAATGACGGCGTTAGTAATAGGCCGAAGGAAAAATCTAGACAAGAGCGTGCCTTCACCGCATAACCTGCCTTTTGTTGTGTTGGGGACAGCCCTTCTTTGGTTTGGCTGGTTTGGGTTCAACGCGGGGAGCGCTTTGGCAGCCAATGGAATAGCGGTCAACGCGTTTGTCGTTACCAATACGGCCGCGGCTGCCGCGGGTTTAAGTTGGGCGCTAATAGAGTGGATACGTAACGGCAAGACTACGATGTTCGGCGTTGCCAGCGGCGCAGTCGCGGGGTTAGTCGCTATCACGCCGGCAGCAGGTTATGTTAATGTTATTTCGGCCATTATCATTGGCCTTCTTGTTAGCGTATTCTGTTATATCGCGGCGGCTATAATTAAGCCAAAATTAGGATACGATGACGCGCTGGATGCCTTTGGCGTCCACTGCGTAGGCGGTATGTGGGGCGCATTAGCAACAGGGCTGTTTGCTTCCAAGGCTGTTAATGCCGCGGGAAATAACGGCCTGTTTTTCGGCAATCCTCATCAACTATATGTCCAGGCGGTAGCTGTTGGATCAACTTTACTTTATGCTATTGTTGGGACTTTTGTGATCTATAAGATAATTGACGTGACAATAGGCATGAGGGTGGTTGAAAAAGATGAAGACTTAGGTTTGGATCTGACCCAGCATCGGGAAAGGGCATATACTGTATTGGAATAGTAAATAGTAAATAGAATATAGTAGATAGTAAAAACGAGAACCCTAAAGATCTAATGCTTTAACTATAAACTATAAACTATTTACTATTAACTGCTTCTAAGAGGGGGTTTTTATGAAACTAATTATCGCAATTATTCAGCCAAGCAGGCTGGAAGATGTTAAGGAGCAACTTTATCAGGCTGGGGTTAATCTGATAACGGTCTCTGAGGTTCTTGGCCATGGCCGGCAGAAGGGTGTTACCGAGGTCTATCGCGGCGCCAGGGAAATGGGCAATTTGCTTCGCAAGGTCCGTCTTGAGATCGCGGTAAACAAAGACTTTGTTGAACCGACCATAAAAGCCATCATCAAAGGCGCTAAAACAGGCGAAACAGGAGATGGTAAGATATTCGTTCTTGACCTTGAGGATTGCGTCCGTATACGCACTGGAGAGAAAGGCCCTGCAGCTATCGGCTAAAATATTGAGGTCCGGCCTCGCCAATCGGGGCCGAGGCCGGACCTCGGTTATTTGACCTTGACAAAGAAAAAATGGTATGTTATATTTAACAAAATTACGGCACAACGAAGTGCCAAAAATGGTTGAATTGTTTTAAAACGATGGCGTTTTATGCCGATCATCAAATCGGTGTAAGACGTTTTTTTTGTTTGTACCCGCGATGAATGGAGTAGCTTGATGCAAAATATACCTTTCCCTGAGCAGATCAAGGCTTTGTCAAAGATAAGCAAGGCTATTGTTTCCGACCTTTATCTTGAAGATATCCTTCGTCTTATTGTTACAGTTACGGCAGAGGTGATGGGCTCAAACATTTGCTCGCTTATGCTTCTTGATGATAAGACAGGAGAGCTTATTATCAGGGCAACGCAGAGCGTCAGCGAAGAATATAATAAGAAGCCGCCATTGAAAAAAGGTGAAGGCATATCCGGCAAGGTGGCATCTCAGAATAAGCCCATGGCTGTTTTTGATGTGAGCAAGGAAAAAGAATACAAGTGCCAGGATATAGCTAAAAAAGAAGGCCTGCGTTCATTGTTATGCGTGCCGCTCTCAGTGAAAGGAAAAGTCATAGGTGTCATTAATTGTTATACTTCTACCCCGCATGAATTTACCGAAACAGAGATAGAGATATTGACGTCTATTGCTAACCAGGCCACGGTTGCTATTGAGAATACGGAGTTGATGGTGAAGAGCAAGGTAATACAGGAGGAGCTGGAAAGCCGCAAGATAACAGAGCACGCTAAAGGAATACTAATGAGGGATGAGCATTTAACTGAAGAAGAAGCTTATCTGAAGCTTCGTAAATACAGTATGGATCGCCGCAAGACCATGCGGGAAGTGTCAGAGGCTATAATACTGGCATCTGATATGAAGAATATGTGTGATACGAAAAACCCGCGCGCAAACAAAGTTCAAACTTCTTGATGCCAATGTCGGCTACAAGAAGGCGCGCTAAACAACCTCAAAGAGGAGGAGAGATATGAATCTGCAAAGGCCAAACGCGAACGACGCGATTGGGACGTTTAATCGTTCCAAAAATGTAGTGCCCGGTTCAGGCATCTGTTCAAGGTGCTTAGATGGTTGCCGGGGCAATTGTGATGTTTTTAAGGCGACGTTTAGAAGCCGTGAAGTGATCTATCCTGGGCCATTTGGCGAAATGACAGCAGGAGGCGACAAGAATTATCCAGTTGATTATTCCCACCTTAATATTCAAGGGTATGCTTTGGGAGCCAAGGGCCTGCCTGGAGACGCTGTAGGCAACTCCGATAACACAAAATTTCCTGATGTAAATACCGAAACCCAGTATGGCTGGGATTCAAAAGTAAAAATGAGGCTGCCTGTTTTTACAGGCGCTTTGGGCTCTACTGAAATAGCGCGTAAGAATTGGGAGCACTTCGCCATAGGCGCTGCGATATCGGGTATTACACTTGTCTGCGGTGAAAATGTATGTGGTATTGACCCCGCGCTTGAACTGGACAATAAAGGCAAGATAAAAAGTTCGCCTGATATGGACAGGCGCATAGAGATATACAAGAGGTTCCATGAGGGGTATGGCGAGATACTAGTTCAGATGAACGTTGAAGATACGCGCCTTGGCGTCGCGGAATACGTTAGGAAAAAACACGGCCTTGATGCCATAGAATTGAAGTGGGGGCAGGGAGCAAAATGTATAGGCGGTGAAATAAAGGTCAAAAGCCTTGAGAGGGCCCTTGAGCTTAAGAAGAGAGGTTATATAGTTACGCCAAATCCTACGCTTGAGGCTGTGCAGCATGCCTTTAAGGATGGAGCAATAAAAGAATTTGAGCGCCATTCAAGGCTTGGATTTGTTTCTGAGGAGGCGTTTTTAGCTGAAGTAAAGAGATTAAGGGCTCTTGGTTTTAAGCGCGTTACGCTTAAAACGGGCGCTTATTCCATGAGAGAGTTGGCTATGGCTATCCGCTATAGCGCTATGGCTAAAATAGACCTGTTGACCATTGACGGTGCTCCGGGCGGTACAGGAATGAGCCCATGGCGGATGATGGAAGAGTGGGGTATCCCAACATTCTATCTTGAGTCTCTGACGTATGAATTCTGCCAAAAGTTGACAAAGAAAGGTATACGCGTCCCTGATATAGCTATCGCGGGAGGTTTTTCCACGGAAGACCATATCTTCAAAGTTCTTGCGATGGGTTCTCCTTATATCAAAGCAGTTTGCATGGGCAGGGCGTTGATGATACCTGGCATGGTTGGCAAGAACATAGGCGTCTGGCTTAAAGACGGTAAACTTCCTCCTACTGTATCTGATTTTGGCAAGACGGAAAAAGAAATATTCGTTTGTTACGATGAGTTGGAAGAGAGATATGGTAAAGATATGAAAGATATCCCCCTTGGAGCCGTAGGGGTATATTCCTTCTCGCAGAAGATAAAAGTCGGCCTGCAGCAATTAATGGCCGGCAGCAGGAACTTTAAATTAAGCACGATATCAAGAAGCGATCTCATGACTTTAACAAAGGATGCGGCTGATATCTCAGGCATACCTTATGTTATGGAGGCTTATCGTAAGGAAGCGGAGGATATACTTAGCGGAAAAGGTATTGGCAAAGTTAAGTCAAAAGCGGCAGTTAAGAGGTGATCTATGGAAAAGAGAGGATTGTGCAGTGCCTGTGTATTTGACAAAGAGTGCAATTTTCCGCGCAAATATCCTATCTGGGATTGCGAAGAATTCAGCATTTTTTTGCCATCAGGCAATAGAGGCATGAAAAAAAGAATAAAGCCGCTTGCAAGAGCTAGAGCGTAAGTATAAAAAAACAAAGGTGTTTTTTTAACGGACAGAGGCGTCCTTTAGCTGATATATGATCAGAGGACGCCTCTTTTTGTTAACTCAATGTAAAATTTTAGAACAACTCACTGAATTTTTATGAAACAGATCGGTTATCCACCAAAACAAGGGCTCTATGACCCGGCTTATGAACACGATAGCTGCGGAGTGGGTTTTGTCGTCCACATTGGAGGCGAGAAATCCAATGACGTCGTTATCCAGGGGTTGACGATATTAAACAACCTTAGCCACCGCGGCGCTCAGGGAGCTGACCCAGAGACAGGAGATGGCGCGGGTATTTTGATACAAATTCCTCACGAATTTTTTAAAGCTGAACTGGCTTTATCAGGCGGAGAGCTTCCAGCATTCGGTTCTTACGCGGTTGGTATGGTTTTTTTTCCGCCTAAAGCAGAAAGCGCCCAAGTTTGCAGATCTGTTTTTGAAAGGGCAGCTGGCAAGGAAGGTTTCAAGGTGCTCGCCTGGCGCGACGTGCCTGTTGATAATTCGCGTATCGGCTTAACAGCAAAAGAAGTTCAGCCTGTTGTAAGACAGGTTTTTATATTTAAGCCTGGTTCTGTAAGGGAGCAGTCAGATCTTGAGCGTAAACTTTATATCCTGCGCAGGCTTATTGAAAAAGAGGTAGCTGCCTCTTCTTTAGCTGACAAGAGGTCATTTTATGTTTTAAGCCTGTCTTCCCGGACGATAGTTTATAAGGGCCTGCTTATGACCGGCCAGTTAAAGTCTTTTTACAAGGATCTGTCTGATGAGCGGTTGGTGAGCGCGCTTGCCCTGGTGCATTCCCGTTATTCAACGAACACTTTTCCAACATGGGACTTAAGCCAGCCTTTCAGGCTATTGGCCCATAACGGAGAGATAAATACTTTGCGAGGTAATATTAATTGGATGAGCGCGCGGCAGGCGAGCCTGGCGTCATATCTTTTTGGCGAGGATATCAAGAAACTTTTCCCCGTGATAGTTCCTGGAGGGTCTGATTCGGCGGCCCTGGACAATATGGCTGAGTTTCTTATCATGTCTGGCAGGCCGATTGAACACGTAATGATGATGCTTATACCGGAAGCCTGGGAAAACGACGCGTCTCTGGATGAAAGCAAAAAAGGATTCTATGAATATCATTCCGCTTTGATGGAACCGTGGGACGGGCCCGCGGCTGTCGCGTTTACTGACGGCGTTTCTATCGGAGCTATATTGGACAGGAACGGCCTGCGCCCGGCGCGATATACCATCACTAAAAAAGGCTTTGTGGTCATGGCCTCGGAAACTGGTGTTTTGGGCCTTAAGCCTGAAGAGATCATTTGCAAAGGCAGGCTGCAGCCAGGCAAGATGTTCCTTGTAGATACCTGTCAGGGGCGTATTGTTAGTGACGCGGAGATCAAAAGCAAGGTTTCCGCGTTAAAACCATATAGCCAGTGGGTGAAAAAGGGCGTTGTGCGTTTGGAGGAGCTGGCCGCGAAAGAAGATCATCGGGCTATTAAGGAAGATGAATTGCTTAGGCATGAGTTGGCTTTTGGCACGACGCGTGAGGATATAAAGATCATTATGGTGCCTATGGCTGAAACCGCTTCTGAACCCAGCGGGTCTATGGGCTCTGATATGCCGTTAGCTGTATTATCAGATCATCCTCAGCCCATTTACAACTATTTTAAACAATTATTTGCCCAGGTCACTAATCCACCCATTGACCCTATCCGCGAAGAGCTGGTGATGAGCCTGGAAGGTTTTCTGGGAAGACAAAGAAATTTGTGCGAAGAGACTGAAAAACATTGTGAACTTATTAAATACAAACAGCCCGTGCTTCTTAACGAAGAACTCGCTAAGCTGCGGCACATTGATACTAATGGCTTTAGGGCCAAGGAGCTTTCTATTGTTTTTGACGTAAGTAAAGGCTCTTTGAGAATGGCGCTGGGCCGCCTTTGCCAAGAGGCTTCTCAATGTATCAAAGAAGGCTATAACCTTATTATTTTAAGCGACCGCGGCGTTTGTTCTCAAAAGGCGGCTATTCCTTCTCTTTTGGCCGTTGGGGCGGTGCATCATTATCTGCTCCGGGAAACAACGCGTATGCAGGCGAGCATTATTGTTGAAACAGGGGACGCCAGGGAAGTGATGCATTTTGCTTTGTTATTGGGCTATGGCGCCAATGCCATTAATCCATACCTTGCTTATGAAACGCTCCTGAGCCTTTACAAAAAGCGTGACGCGTTCATAGGGTTTGACAAAAATAAGATCATTGCCAATTACATTAAAGCCATAGATAAGGGCCTGCTCAAAGTATTTTCAAAGATGGGCATATCCACTTTGCAGAGTTATTGCGGAGCCCAGATCTTTGAGGCGCTTGGTTTAGGCAAGGAAATTATAGATAATTATTTTAGCGGGACCTCTTCAAGGATCGGCGGAGTGGGCTTAGAGACGATCCAAAAAGAGGCGCTTTTGCGTCATTACAGAGGTTTTCCTGAAAGAGAAGCCCAGGAGTTATCTTTGCCTGTGGGAGGCTGGTATCAATATCGCAAAGGCGGAGAATATCATTTGTGGAATCCTGATACTATCACGGCGCTTCAACAGGCTGCGCGCAATGAAGATTATAGCGAGTTTAAAAGATTTGCGGAGCTTATTAATAACCAGGAAGGCCATTTGACGACATTGAGGAGCCTTTTGAGGTTTAAGAAGGCAAAGCCTATTCCTTTAGAAGACGTGGAACCGGCTAAGGATATAGTAAAGAGGTTTGCTACAGGAGCCATGTCTTTTGGGTCAATTTCCAAGGAAGCGCACGAGGCAATGGCTATCGCTATGAATAGGTTGGGGGCTATGAGTAATTCCGGAGAAGGCGGCGAAGACCCGGAGCGTTATGAGCTTTTGCCTAACGGCGATTCAAAAAGGAGCAAGATCAAGCAGGTCGCGTCCGGAAGGTTCGGCGTAAATAGTTTTTATCTGGCTAACGCGGATGAGCTGCAGATAAAGATCGCCCAGGGCGCTAAGCCGGGTGAAGGCGGCCAGCTGCCAGGCCATAAAGTGGATGTTGTCGTGGCGAAAATAAGGCATTCAACTCCGGGCGTGACGCTAATATCTCCGCCGCCGCATCATGATATATATTCTATTGAAGATTTGGCTCAGTTGATATTTGATCTGAAAAATGCTAATCCTAACGCGCGCGTCAGCGTCAAACTTGTTTCGGAAATAGGCGTAGGTACGATCGCCGCGGGTGTTGCCAAGGGGCACGCCGAAATGATCCTTATATCCGGCTATGATGGCGGCACGGGCGCGTCACCTTTGTCGTCTATTAAACATGCTGGGTTACCTTGGGAACTGGGCCTTTCTGAAACGCATCAGGTTCTCGTGATGAATGGTTTAAGGGGCCGCGTGCGGCTGCAGACTGATGGACAGATGCGCACAGGAAAAGATGTTGTGGTAGCCGCGATGCTTGGAGCTGAAGAATTCGGATTCGCGACAGCCGCGCTCATTACTCTTGGTTGCGTTATGCTCAGGCACTGCCAGCTGAATACTTGCTCGGTCGGTATCGCGACACAAGACCCGGCGCTTCGCTGCCGTTTTAGGGGCTCGCCGGAATATATCATCACATATTTTACATTTTTGGCCCGGCAGGTCCGTGAGATAATGAGTGAACTTGGGGTGAGGTCTATGGATGAATTAATAGGCCGCGTTGATATGCTTGAGATAAATGACGCGCTTCGCCATTGGAAATCCGAGGGAGTTGATTTTTCAAATATTCTTTTTAGTCCGGAATTAAAGCCGGGCGTTGCTGTGCGGCGCGCGCAATCTCAGGATTATGGGTTGGATAAGGTGCTTGACCTGGAACTGATCCAACTGGCCAAACAGGCCTTGGAGCGCTCAGAACCAGTTAAAATCGAGCTTGATATCAGGAACACTAATCGTACTGTGGGCGCCATGCTTTCCGGTGAAATTTCTAAACGTTTCGGGCAGAAAGGGTTGCCAGATGACACTATCCAGTTATTTTTTAAAGGCACGGCAGGCCAAAGTTTTGGAGCTTTTGGAGCGCGTGGTTTAAGTTTTTATCTTGAAGGCGATGCTAATGATTATTTAGGAAAAGGGCTTTCAGGCGCCAAGATCGTAGTCGCTCCCCCTAAAGAAGTTGTGTTTAAGCCTGAAGAAAATGTCATTGTCGGCAATACTCTGCTTTATGGCGCGACCGAAGGAGAGGTTTTTATACGCGGTATAGCGGGCGAGAGATTTTGTGTCAGGAATTCCGGCGTCCACGCCGTAGTAGAAGGCGTGGGTGACCACGGTTGTGAATATATGACAGGCGGCCGCGTTGTCGTTATTGGAAAGACCGGAAGGAATTTCGCGGCGGGCATGAGCGGCGGTATCTCATATGTGTATGATGCTGACGGCGGGTTTAAAACCCGCTGTAATCTCGGTATGGTGGAGTTAGGCAAGGTTACGCAGGAAAAAGACATTAAGACGATCCGCGCGCTGCTTGAGAAACATCTGCGTTATACTGGCAGCAGTGTAGCTAAAAATATACTTGATAACTGGAAGAAAGAACTTAAGCGGTTTGTAATGGTTATGCCTTTGGAATATAAGCGTGTTTTAGGGCAAATTGAGATAGTGCCTATGGGGGTCGATATGGAGGCTTCGGATGGGTGATGTAAAAGGTTTTTTAAATAAGAAAAGAGAAGCGGCCGGTTATAGGCCTGTTGGCGAACGCACCAGGGATTTTCGTGAGGTTGAACTGCTGATGCCTGAAACAAAGTCTCAGGAACAGGGTTCGCGTTGTATGGATTGCGGTGTCCCTTTTTGTCATTACGCTTGTCCTGTGGGTAATGTAGTCCCGGATTGGAACGACCTGTTATTCAGAGGGCAGTGGCGCAAAGCCGTTCTTATCCTGCAAGCTTCCAATAACTTTCCTGAATTTACAGGGCGCGTTTGCCCAGCGCTTTGCGAGTCTGCCTGCGTTTTGGGGATAAACGACGACCCTGTGACTATTCGGCAAAATGAGATCTCTATTATTGAGTGGGGATTTAAGGAAGGGGTTATTAAGCCTTTCATCCCGAAACTTAAGACAGGCAAACGCGTGGCAGTTGTTGGTTCCGGCCCCGCAGGCTTAGCTGTCTCTCAACAGTTGACGCATGCCGGTCATGACGTTATTCTTTTCGAAGCTGACGATAAAGCGGGAGGGATCCTTAGGTATGGTATCCCGGATTTTAAATTAGAAAAGTGGGTCATTGATCGCCGCCTTGGCCTGATGAAAGAGGAAGGCTCGAAAATTGAGACTGGGGTCCTGGTCGGCAAAGATCTGCCAAAAGAAAAGTTGTTGAAAGAATTTGATGCTGTGTGCCTGACAATCGGTTCGCGCGCGGCGCGCGATATAGATGTTCCTGGCAGAGGCCTAAAAGGTATTTATTTCGCCATGGATTATCTCATTCAGAGTAACAAAGTAAGCCAGGGCGTTAAGATCTCAGGGGACGAGCTTATCACCGCGAAGGGGAAACATGTTGTTATTATAGGCGGAGGAGATACAGGCTCTGATTGCGTTGGCACAGCTAATAGGCAGCGCGCTAAAAGTGTGACACAGATAGAAGTATTGCCTAAACCGCCGTTATGCAGGGCAAATGATATGCCATGGCCTACGCATCCGAAGATCTTAAAGACAACAAGCTCTCATGAAGAAGGTTGTGTCAGGAAATGGGGTATACTGACTAAAGGATTTATCGCAGAAAATGGCAGCGTGAAAAAACTGCGAGCGGTCCAGATCGATAATGGTATGAAAGAAATTCTAGGCACGGAGTTTGAATTAGAGGCGGACTTAGTTATTCTTGCTATGGGTTTCACGCATCCCGAACACAGCGGTTTGGTAGCTGACTTGGGCTTGTCATTATCCGCGCGCGGCGCCATTTATGTGGATAACAATACCATGACGTCTAAGGCTGGTATTTTCGCGGCAGGAGACGCAAGCCGTGGAGCGTCACTAGTAGTCTGGGCTATTTATGAAGGCAGGCGCGCGGCTAAAGAAATAGACAAGTATCTAATGGGCTCAACTGACCTGCCATAGCCTGTTAGGAGCTAAAGCAGGGTACTTTGTTTTCCTGTATGAAAGTGCGGATATCTGCTTTTGAAATGCTTCCTACCTCGGTAAACTCTAATCCTATGCGGTAACGTGGAGAATAAGGTTCTTTGGCGGCCCAGGTTATCCTTGCGATACCATATATTGGCTGCGGCCTGTTCTTTAGTTTTACCTCAAAATGCAGGTGTGTGCCTACGGGCACGGGCCCGTCCACTATAAAGCTTACACCGCCTTCGCTGATATCGCAGGTTACGCTGTTAGTAAAACGGCTTGAATTAAGAAAACGATATTCAATAGGAGAGGATGTTTTTATCCTGCGGAATTGCCTGCGTTCGCTGCCTGGTTCTTTAATAAAAAAAGCCACAGTAAACCTCCGCGTTTCTTGAGGCCCGTGGCTAGTTAAAACATAACATATAATCCCAAATTTTACAAGTGTGCGAATTTGATGTATAATAAGCCAAAGGAGCGCTACCCCAAAATTTACCGCCCTCGCTTCGGGGTTAACCTTGAGTGGAATGGATACCTACAAAAGGCAAGATCAATGTCTATCGTGACAAAAAAAGGCGACCTGGGTAAGACGTCCTTATTTTTAGGAGGTGTTGTGGCTAAGAATGACCCTCGCGTTGAGTTTGAGGGCGTGCTTGATGAACTTTGTTCATATCTTGGGGTTTGCAAAAGCCTGGCCAAGAACTCTGTTGTTAAAAGGCAGCTTGAGTCAATACAGAAGGACCTTTTCGTGATCGGCGCTGAAGCCGCTACTGCCTCGCGTTTCTTAAAAAAACTCAGCCGCCGCGTTTCTAAAACTGACAATGAACGGCTTGAGAAGCTTATAGAGGAGATCGAGGCTAAAAGAAGGCCTCAGGACCGCGTATTCATATTGCCTGGTGAAAACCTTGTTTCAAGCGTTTTGGATGTTTCCAGGACCATTGCCAGGCGCGCTGAGCGAAGAGCGGTTAGTCTTACAACCAAAAGTATATTAAAAAACCCCTACATCCTCATATACCTTAATAGGCTTTCTGATCTGCTATATTTATTGGCCAGAAAGTGTGAAAGATAATCCCATCATTATAGCAGCCAAAGCTATCATATTTGATATGGACGGCGTGATCACCAATAGCATGCCCCAACATTTTATAGCGTGGAGAAAGATATTTTCTGAGGAAGGTATCCGCGTTACACATCTGGATGTTTACGCGCGGGAGGGACAGCCTGGCAAGAATACCGTGCAAGAGCTATTTAAAGCATATGGCAAGCCTTACTCGCCTGATATTGCCAAAGCTATTCTGGAAAGAAAAGAAAGATTATTCAAAAAGATAGTCAAACGCCGTTTTATACCAGGCGCGCGAAGTTTCTTAAAGTGCCTGGCTGAAAAAGGTTTTACGCTTGCGTTGGTCACAGGGACTTCCCGGCACGAGGCAAAGAGGATGCTGCCCGCGTATATCTGGGATCTATTCAGTGTGACAATAACGGGTGATGATGTCACCCGCGGCAAGCCTTTTCCCGAGCCTTTCCTAAAAGCTTTAAAGAAACTTTACCTTAAACCGGATAAAGCTGTTGTGATAGAGAACGCGCCGTTTGGCATAGAGTCTGCCAAGCGCGCTGGTTTGAAATGTATCGCCCTCGCGACATCCCTGCCTAAGAGTTATCTTAACTGCGCGGATCTGGTATTTCCTTCCTTAAAAGAGCTACAGAAGAAAGTATCCTTTCAGAGACATTAAACACGATTGACGCTCACCATTTTTATTGATAAGATAAGGCATTGAAATATGAAGAGATACGAGTTTATTGAACATACGGCGGATGTAGCTGTCAAAGCCTACGGTGGTTCGTTAAAAGAACTTTTTGCATCTGCCGCTTTGGCTATGTGCTGCGTGCAAGTCTCAAAGAAAGGTAACCGGCCCGCTCCCGCGTTAAAAGAAGCCATTATAAAAAAAGAAGAAGAGGAGTTAGAAGATCTGCTGAAGAGCTGGCTTGACGAACTGCTTTTTTATTTTTCATCCCAGCGTCTTATTCTTCATAGGATCAAGGCGCTTGTCATTAAGGAACATGCGCTGGAAGCGAGCGTCTTGCTGGAGGCTTTTGACGAAGATTTTTTTGAGAGTAAGAATGAGATAAGGGCTGTCACTTATAATGAGTTAAAAGTGGAGAGGATCAGGAATAGGTGGCAGGCGCGCATTATTTTTGACATATAGATGCCGAGGCCCGGCCTCGAGAAGACTAGGGGAGAAAATTATGCTGGATATCAGATTTATCAGGGAAAATATACAGTTGGTCAAAGCGTCGCTTGAAAAAAGAAATAATAAGTTTAACTTGGATGAAGTTATAGCGCTTGATGAAGCGCGGCGTAAGATACTGTTGGGGTTAGACGAGCTGCGCCGTCAGAAGAACGAGGCTAATGACGCTATTACCGCCATTATTAAAGAAAAGAAAGACCCGAAAGGAAAAATCGATTCTATGAAAGGCGTGGCAGTTAAAATAGACGAGCTTGAGGCGAAGCTTAGCGTCAGCGAAGAACAGCTTTCAAAATTATTAATGGCTATACCAAATATCGTGCATGAGTCTATACCCGTTGGTGACCCAAAAAATAACAAAGTAGTGCGCCAGTGGGGAGAAGTAAAGAAGCTGGATTTTCAGGCGCGACCTCATACTCAGATATGCGAATATCTGGATATCGTTGATTTTGTCAGGGGCGCTAAGCTCACTGGGTCTAATTTTATCCTATATAAAAAGGCAGGCGCGCGTTTAGAGCGGGCGCTCATAAATTTTATGGTTGACCTGCATACATCAAAACATGGTTATCAGGAAATGTGGCCGCCGGCATTGGTTAATAGGGCGAGTATGACCGGCACGGGCCAGCTCCCGAAATTGGAAGATGATGTGTATCGTTTAAAAGACGAAGATCTTTTTCTTATCCCAACTGCTGAAGTCCCGGTGACGAATATCCACCGTGATGAGATATTGGATGAAGAGGCGCTGCCGCTTTGTTACACAGCCTATACACCGTGTTTTCGGCGTGAAGCCGGCTCCTATGGCAAGGATACTAAAGGTTTGGTGCGAATACACCAGTTTGATAAAGTGGAGATGGTGAAATTTGTCAAACCACAGGATTCTTTTAACGAACTTGAGAAATTAGTGGCTGATGCCGAGAGTGTCTTACAGGCCTTAGGCCTGACTTATCGTGTTGTGATGCTTGCTTCTGGCGATATAAGCTTTGCTGCGGCTAAGTGTTATGATCTTGAGGCTTATGCCCCGGGGTTAGACGCGTGGCTTGAGGTTTCAAGTTGTTCAAATTTTCTGGATTTTCAGGCGCGCAGGGCGAATATCCGTTACCGCGGCAAAGAAACAAAAAAAGTTGATTTTGTCCATACGCTCAACGGTTCAGGGGTAGCGCTCGCGCGCACGTTCATTGCTATTTTAGAGAATTATCAACAGAAGGACGGCAGCGTCGTTATCCCAGGCGTATTGCGTCCGTATATGGGAGGCATGGAAAAAATTGAAAGATAAATTTTTAAGCATCTTAAAGTTTATTTTAGCGGTTTTGTTTCTGCCCATTGTTATCAGCATCACAGTCTCATTCTTAGACAGCCTGCGGTCTATGGACAGCGTTGTATGCGCGGCTTTCGGCTGGGGTGTCGTAGTTTATCTTATATTACACATCCTTCTTTATGAGCCGTCCGGGGTCTATGATGCCGGTAAAAAGATATCAGAGAAGGCGCTGACATTTTTTTCTCCGCTGGTAAAGGTTGCTGGTTTTTGCGTGCCCATTTTTACTATTTTATCTTTCGCGGCTTATTATATCGCGTCTTTAATATGGAAAGAGTATAGCCTTCTGCCTTATTTTGCTTTTCTGGCATCTTTTACTCTGACAATGCACCTTGTATTTACGGCGAATTCATTAAAGCGTAAACAACCAGGGGACTTAAAGGAGAATTATTTTTTTTCTATCTTCATTATCTATATCGTAAATATTCTTATAGTCGCCGGCGCCTTCGCGCTTTTAAGCCAGGAATTTTCATTCTTGGATTTTGTCAAAAGATGCGGCGAAGCCGCGGCAGCGATCTATACCGCGTCATTTCGTCAGTTGTTTGATGTAGAACATAGGCCTAGATAGGAATACTCCTTGCTTAAGCGCCTGCAAATTTTAAGCTACATACTTAAAATTTGCTACGCAAGCGTCGGAGTCAATTTTGTTGGGTAGAAATACCTACAATATGCAAAATTGAGGAGAGTTGGCCGAGTGGTTGAAGGCGCGCGCCTCGAAAGCGCGTTACTCCGCAAGGGGTACGAAGGTTCAAATCCTTCACTCTCCGCCATCTTGCTGCCTCTGGCAGCAAGAGGCGGATGCCGAAGCCTCTGGCTTTGGCGCCGTTAC
>Ga0051987_10000959_pt1 | contig 15198 bp, 13 predicted proteins | sample CryGey08umfilter_2_FD_58083 | JGI IMG/M metagenome (GOLD analysis project Ga0051987, IMG submission 58083) | Groundwater microbial communities from aquifer in Utah, USA - Crystal Geyser 4/10/14 0.8 um filter | ecosystem: Environmental > Aquatic > Deep subsurface > Groundwater | place: USA: Utah... | reverse complement strand
TGGTTCTTCGCATATGGGGCGATGATATCACCCCGTTGCGTTAGATTGTTGAGACTGCCCCTATTAAAGATCTGAGAACCGCCACAAATATTCCACAACCTAAACTTGACCTATGTAGGCAATGGGAGTGAGTCTACTTTCAACGCGGACAAGCCCTTCTATCAGACCCAAACAGCTATCCAAATCGCGATAGCAGTCCGGATTCTCCTTGCGGATCGACATGTCAGTTATGCCGTCGGGTATGTAGACCCTCTGCCTCAAACTATCAAAATCAAAGGATTGAGCATCTTCTGACGACTCTCCACGCGATTTTATCCTACCAGTGCCGTGCGACATGCCATTCAGCGCAAAGGACATCATCTCCGTTCCTGAGACCAAAACCATATCTCCGTCCATGCTGGACGGTATAACTGTCATGTCGTTCGTATCCAGACGTACTGCACCCTTCCTAATAATTACCGTGCCGTCGCCACGCTTATACAAGTTATGAGGCTTATCCAGCACCAACTCCAAAGGTCCGAATTTCCTCTGCAGGATTTCGGCGATGGCCGTCCGATTTGACTTGGCCCAAGAGGTCACTTCACTAAACTTCTTATCGAACTTCCCCTGCGACCCGACTAGTCCTTCCAAATCCCGCCCCTCGTCCCTGGATCCTGTATGGACCACAAACAGAACACGTTCGTTCTCATCGCTGACCGCATCGATGAAATGGTTGCCCGACCCCAAGTCACCTGGTCGACCGCTATTGCGATTGGCCTTAATTCTCCGGTAGACCTCGTCCCAATCGCCTCTCCTATCATCAAACTCTTCCCAGTCTAGGCCGGACTCCAGCACCTGCATTCCGCAGCCGACGTCTGACAGGGCAAATTTTCTCCAGTCCGACTGAGAAGATTCCTTAAACTCGACACAGCATCCGGTCGGCAACGGCGATCTTCCTGGGCATAGGTCGGGTAATAAAATCACCTGTTCCGCCTTCAGGTCGCCAGGAAACCAATGCAGCACCTCACTCAAACTTTTGCCGGAAAAATTTTTGTATTTGACTCCGTTGACCTCCTGAGCTTCAAAGTTAGGTCGATCAACATCACGACCGGAAACATCGTAACGATCGGATCTAAAGCCCTCATTTCTACGCATATCCTTATTTAATAAGTCGAACGGCTGTGCCACCTTCGACGCTACCTCACGTGTGACCGATCGTCGTTAAACGACTTCAGCCTCTCTAGAATAATTTCTCGAATCCTTTCGACTGCCCGATCCAGACCGCCGTCCGGATTATCGACGATGAAGTCGAACTCGCCGGCTGAGGCGATCTCGTCCTTCACGGCATCCAGACGCAATGCCAGTTCACGTTCGGTCATCTTGCCGCGCTGCCTGATGCGATCGATATTCTGATCGAGCGGCACAGACAGAAAGACGGTCAGGACATTGGGAACCTTATTCTGAAAAGCGCGCGCACCGACGTAGTTGACGTTGGCCAGCACCACCTGATGCCTTTCGAGCAGCTCGTCGAGCAGTTTGGAGGAAGAACCGTACAGGAAACCGAAGTGCTCGTCCCATTCGATCATCTCACCGTCCGCCACCCGACGCTCAAACTCCTCCCGACTTAGGGAATAACGATCGCCATTCTCTGCCTCGCCTGGTCGCAGAGCCCGAGTGGTGAAAGTACGCATCATAACTGCATCGGGTAAAACCTCGGATAGCCTCCTGATGACGGTTGTCTTGCCGCTGCCGACTACCCCGATGATGACGACACAGATTCCCTTGGACATAGTCACTGAAATTTCACCTGTTTATCGCTGAGCCGACGTCTGCAGCCGGCCATGTGCCACCAGCTTACAACGCAAACAGCATAAAGACGACCCTTATCCGAACCAACAAACCTGTGGATGACACTACCTCGGCCAGCCGTTAAGCTTCGAGCGAAAATAACCGCCTGCCGTATGCCCAAGTTCACCCTGGAGGAGCGCGCAATGCTGAAAAGGTACGTCAGCTCGGCCACGGACGGTGTCTTCGCCGTGACCGGACTCGCCGGACTGACCGGCGCGATCTACGCCCGCTACAGCCGAGCGCCGGGCGGCTTCCGCGAGACCCTGCTCAAAGAGTTCATTAACGAAGGAACGATCGACGCCCAACGCGCCCAGAACCTGATCGAGCGCGTACTGATTGCCTTCGGCGACGACTCTGTCGGCGAACTGGAGGGTGCCTACGTCTCGTTCGAGGGCATCTCCATGCTGGCGACCAAGGAACTGGAGGACCGACGCATCGGCGGCTCCCCCATCGAACAGTCCACCCGCTACGTCTTCTACGACCGCCGCGACGACGACGGAAACTGGCTCTATGTCCGTCCCGAAGGCGTCATGGCCTCGCCGTACGCCACGGCCTACATCGAGACCATGGACTTCATCTTCTCGACCTACGCCGAGCTGGCCGAACCGATGCAGGAGCACTACCGGGGCATCAAGCCGATCGAGGGGGCGGAATACGACATCAACGGCGACGGACACAAGGAACGGCTGGCTGAGCTGACCGACGCCGGCGAAATCAAGGCCTTCCGCCAGACCTACAGGAACGACATCCGCACCAAGGCCTGCGACACCCTACGCTACCTGCTGCCGCTCGCGACCAAGACCAACGTCGGAATGTTCGGCAACGGCCGCTTCTTTCAGGGACTGATCTCCCACTGCCTGACCTCCGACCTGCCGGAAGCGCAGTCATTGGGACACGGAGCCCATACGGCGCTTGACCGGATCATGCCGTGCTACGTCAGGCGAGCCAAACGAAACGAGTATCTGGCGGGGGTTCCCGCCCGCATGCGTCAGTTGGCCGATCGACTGTTCTCCGGACGGCAGCCCGACATGTCCATGGAGGTCAGACTAGTCGACCGCGGAGAGCAGCAGGTGGCTCTTCGTCTGATGCGGGACGAGGCGGTCCGGGACGTCATGCAGGACGAGGCCGACATGCTGACCCTGTCGCACATGCTCTACCCGTATACCAACCTGTCGCTCGATCAGATCCGCGACCGAGTGCGAGGTCTGAACGCTGCGGAACGCGAAGAAGTGATCAATGCCTACATCGGCGAGCGAAAAACCCGACGGGACCGTCCGGGCCGAGCCTTCGAGGCCGGCTATCCCTATACCTTCGACCTGCTCACCGACTGGGGGACGTACAAGGACCTGCAGCGCCACCGCATGACCACCCAGATTCGGCAGAAATTCTCTCCCCTGCTGGGCTTCTCCATGCCGGCCGACCTGATCGCAGCCGGATTCGCCGACCGGGCCGACGAATGTCACCGCCGATCGGTCGCCCTGTACGAGCTGCTGCATGCCGACTTCCCGGAAGAGGCGTCCTATGCCACTCTGCACGGCTCGAAAGTGCGCTGGATCATGGGTCTGAACGACCGCGAGGCCTTCCACCTGATCGAGCTCCGCACTACGCCACAGGGACACGCCAGCTACCGAAAGGTCGGTCAGGCCATGCATCGGGCCATCGCCGAACGGTCACCGTGGCGGGCTGCGGCCATGTCTTTCGCCGACCATAACGACTATCTCTGGGCCCGCGGCGACTCGGAAGCCCGGCAGCGAGTCCGCGAAAGGGAGCTGGAAAAACAAACGACTTAACTCAAAAAAGGAGGAAAATATGACGACTAAGGGTAAACTCATCGTCATCGACGGGACCGACGGCTCTGGCAAGGCCACCCAGACCAAGCTGCTCATTGAGCGCATGAAACGAGAGAAGCTGCCGGTCGAAACCATGTCCTTTCCGCGCTACGGCACGTCGTTCTGCGTACCGATCGAAGCCTACCTGCACGGCGAGCTCGGGCCGGCCGACCAGATCAACGCCCAAACGGCCTCGCTCTTCTATGCCATTGACCGCTGTGCAGCCAAAGGAACGCTCGACACCTGGCTTGCGTCTGGTGTCAACGTAGTGCTGGACCGCTACGTCACCTCAAACATGGGACATCAGGGCGGCAAGATAAAAAGTTTCGAGAAACGAGCTGAGTTCTTTCGCTGGGACGACGAGCTGGAGTTCGTTCGGCTGGGACTCCCCCGCCCGGTCCTGAACGTCATTCTGCATGTGCCGACTGCAACGACCTTGCAGTTGGTCGACGGCAGGGGCAACAAGAAAGACATGCACGAGTCGGACCCCGATCATCTGCTGGCGGCCGAGCGGACCTATCTCGAGATTGCCGAAATGTTCGAGGGGTTCTCGCTGATCGAATGCGTCGAGAACGGCCAGTTGCTGACCGTCGAACAGGTGCACGAGCTAGTCTGGCTCGCGGTCCAGCCGGTGCTGGTCGGCCAGACGGCAGCGACAGTTACCACCTAGACGGACCAGACGAAATCAAAACCTACGACTGGAGACGGCGGTCGAACCTACGGCCGTCTTTTTTTGCTATAATCCAGAAGTAAGACGGATCAAAAAAATAACTGTACCTCAATGTCACAACTAATCGGTCCGGGTGACATCATCGTCGTCTCCTGGCAGAACTTCCGCCGCAACTTCCAGTTCTATGCGGAAATGGTGGTCTGGACGATGCTCCTTAGCCTGCTGCAGTGGACCATCTCCGTCGTGCTGCAGACCTACGTACCGGACAAGATCACGCGGCTGATGATCTTCTCCGTACTGTCGATCCCCAGCTCGCTGGCCTTCCTGGCCATCTACGTCACCACCATCGACCTGACCGTCAGGGGACTTTCCGGCGAGACGCTCAGCATCCGCAAGTCATTCCTCCATGGCCTGCGTCGGCTGTTCCCGCTGCTTTGGGTGTCGTTCCTAGTTTCGATAGCCGTCTTCGGCGGTTTCTTCATGCTGTTCGTTCCGGCGCTGATCTTCCTGATCTGGTTCCGGTTCGCGCCGTATCACGTCATGGCCGACGATGAACGCGGAACGAGCGCACTGAAGTCCAGCCGCAATCTGGTCACCGGACGATGGTTCGCCGTACTCTTCCGGGTGGCAGTTCCTTTCGTCTTCTTCGCCATCGCCGCCTCGTTCGCGCGTATGCTGGTCTATCTGGCCGTCGGTACCGCCATGGGCGACCCAAGACTTTTCTTTGGACAGGTCGCGGACGCCGACCAGCTGTCCCACCTCCACACCCTGATCACCGCCATCGTACCCCAAGCCATCGACAGTCTTGCCGTCGCCCTGTTCCTCGGAGCCGACCTGGCCCTCTGGCTGGACCTCAAACGGAAGGGCTAGGGTCGATTCGAAAAACGGCGGCCGGGCCAAACGGCCCTGTTTTGACTTGATCGCGAAGGCTTGCCAATCAACCGCTCAAATGCCATCTTTACCGGGAAGTGGCAATACTCATTAGTGCCGTAGAAATGGCGAGCGCTGGCTGGGATGCAATGTGCTCGACTGGAGCAAATCGCGAAGCGATGCGTACTGCTAACGTACGCTGAGCTAGTGATTTGCGAAGTCGAGTGCAGTGCGCCCAGGTCAGGGCTCGCACAAGAAATATGAGATTGGAACCTGTAATCGGGCTAGAAATCCACGTCCAGCTAAAGACCGAATCGAAGATGTTCTGCTCCTGCCCCAACTGCGGGGATCTTGAGGCACCGAACGTCAACATCTGTCCGACCTGCACCGGACAGCCGGGTACGCTGCCGAACATCAACGCCAGGGCAGTGGAGATGGGCATGCTGATCTCGTACGCTCTAGGCGGAGAGGTAGCCGGAATTTCGAAGTTTGACCGCAAGAACTACTTCTACCCTGACCTGCCCAAGGGCTACCAGATATCGCAGTTCGACCTGCCTGTATCGCAGCACGGCAAGCTGAGCATCCGACTGAACGAGGGACGCGATGGCGAACGCGAGTTCACCGTCGGCATCACGCGCCTGCATCTGGAGGAGGACGCGGCCAAGCTGCTGCACGTCGACGGCGGGGACGGCAAGTCATCGCTGGTCGACTTCAACCGAGCCGGCACTCCCCTGGCCGAAATCGTCACCGAACCGGACCTGCGCTCCCCCGAGGAGGCCAAGGCCTTCCTGCAGGAACTCAGACTGATCATGCGTTACCTGGACGTGTCTGACGCCGACATGGAAAAGGGCCAGTTGCGCTGCGACGCCAATATCTCGCTGCGTGAAGTGCCAGAAGACCCAAAGAACGAAAACTGGTCGACACAGCTCAACCCCAAGACCGAAATCAAGAATCTCAACTCCTTCCGGTCGGTCGAGCGGGCGCTGGAGTTCGAGATCAAGCGGCAGACCAAGCTCTGGCTCGACGGACAGATACCGTCAATCCTGGCCACCCGCGGCTGGGACGACGCCCGGGGCGTGACGGTCGAGCAGCGCACCAAGGAGGAGTCGAGCGACTACCGCTACTTCCCCGAGCCGGACCTTCCGCCGATGGACCTAACCGATACGCGCGACCGTCTGAGCCGGACGGTGCCAGAGCTGCCCGAAGCCCGACGCCGCCGCTTTGTCGAACAGTACGGCCTGACCCTGGCCGATGCGCGGACCTTCTGCGACCAGCCGGACCTAGCCGACTATGCCGAGCGGGTCTTCTCCGAACTTGATGCCTGGGCGGCGAGCGTCCAGTCCGCCGGCGGACAGGCACTGACTCCAGAACGGGCGGCCAAACTGGTCTCCGGCTGGGTGCTGACCAAGCTGAACGGAGTGCTGTCGGCCCACAAGCTGAGCCTCGAGACCATGAAGGCCGGTCCGGAGAACATGGCCGAGCTGCTGACCATGATCCACAACAGCCAAGTGACCGGAACCAACGCCCTGCTCATTCTGGAAGAGATGGTGCTCTCCGGTGCCGACCCATCACAGGTCATGGAAGAAAAAGTCCTCGGTCAAATGGAAAACCTCGACGAGCTGCGCGAGGCGGCCAAGCAAGCCATCGCCGACAACCCCAAGCCGGTCGAGGACTGGTGCGGAGGCAAGACCACGGCCGTGCAGTTCCTGGTCGGACAGGTGATGAAGGCCACCCGCGGCAAGGCCCCGCCGGAGGAAGCTAGACGAATCCTGGAAGAGGAGCTGAGCAAGCTCTAATTAACAACGGTTGGTCCAAGACAACAATCAGCAATACAAAAAAGACCCGACTTGCGTCGGATCTTTTTTTCTTTGCTCCTAAGCCTCGCTCTTGGGCAGAATCTTGAACATTCCGGTTCCGCAGGCCGGGCAGATACCCTTCATCGCCGGACGTGTTCCGCCTCCCTTAGCGGGCATCGCGACTTTTTCTGCGTCCTTCATGGGCTGTTTAGCCTTGCACTTGACGCAGTAGCCGATGACCTCTTCGGCCCTGACGATTTCTTCGGCCATAAGTTTCTCTTTTAGAGAATAAATTCTGCCTTTAGACTAGCACATAAACCGTTTTTTGGCTAGTAAAATCCAATAAAGACGGGCCTCTTCTTTACCTTCAGGAACTGTGCTGAAACCGTATGTTAGAACATTTTTGGCTAATACAAGGCAATTTTAAAAATTCAGCCGATAAACCTTCGGACCAACCCCTGAGCCCGGGAATCGTCCCTGACCCACCTGATCCTGGAATCTCGCCGCAGCCAGGTCAGTTGACGACGAGCATAGTGCCGAGTGTCCCGCTTAATGAGCCGGAAGGCCTCCTTTAGGTCGTATTTTCCGGAGAGGAACCCGGCCAGTTGGGCGTAGCCGAGTGAGGTTGCGATTCTGGAGTCCGAACCGTAACGACGGAACATTCGTTGGGCCTCCTCGACCAGTCCGTTGTCGGCCATCCAGTCCACTCGAGCGTCGATTCGACGGTAAAGTTCGTCCCTGGAACGATCCGCTCCCAACTGCAGCCACTCAAACTGCGGCCGACCCTGTCCCTGCTGTTCGGAGAACGGACGACCGGTGGCCTGCTGCACCTCCAGCGCCCGCACGACGTACCGACGGTTGTTCGGACTGATGCGCCCGGCGTAGTCGGGATCGACCTTCATCAGCCGTCGATACAGCTTGGCCGTGTCGTGCTTTTCTAATTCGTCCCTGAAGGCGTAGTTCGGTGCGACTTCCGGACCGACAAAACTGTCGACGACCGCCCGGACGTACAGGCCGGTGCCGCCGACCAGGATCGGAAGCCGTCCGCGCGAGGCAATCTCCTTCAGTCGCCATTCTGCCCGCCGATGGTACTCGGCCAGATCCAGCGGATGTCCGGGTGATTCGCTGCCCAACAGATAGTGCGCTACGCCGTCCACGACGTAGACCTGTCGTCGACCATTGCCGTAACTCTTCCATTTTCCCGTCGGAATGTCGGTACAGATCGCCGTGCCGCGATACAGCTGCCGCGAATCGGCCGAAACGATCTCGCCGCCGAACTCCCTAGCCAAAGCCATGGCCAGTGCGGTCTTGCCCGAGGCGGTCGCTCCGACCACGGCCACAGCTCTGGACAACATCTCGCCAGTCGACCGCTTTCCGATGGCGACATCTCTTGCGGTTCTGACTGCGGTCATAGGCAAAAACTCAGGAAATCAACAGACCTAGACTATCTGCCCATTCAGCACCCAATCCCGGGCCGTATCGATTCGAACCATAACCGTCCGCCCGATCAAATCCGAAGAACCTGGAAATCTAACTGCCTTCATATCCCAAGAGTTGCCCGAACAAACGCCGTCCCGACGGCAGGCTTCGACCAGCACCGGCACCGACTGACCGACGTACTTCTGATTTCGCCGCCTGACCGTCTCCTCCATGAGGTCATGCAGCTGACGCCAACGTCGTTTCTTCTCATCGCGAGTGACGTCATCCTTAAAGGCACGCCAGGCCGGAGTGCCGGTCCGCGGGCTGTACATTGCGAGGTAGGCGATGTCGAAATCCACCTCACGAAAGAGCGAGACCGTCTCATCGAACATCTCCTCGGTCTCGCCGCAGAAGCCGACGATGATGTCGGTACCTAGGCAGATCTCCGGCTTGCGCTCGCGGATGCGACGGATGACGTCTAAATAGTCCGCTCGGCCGTACTTGCGGTTCATCTTCCGCAGCATCTCGTCGCTCCCCGACTGGACCGGCAGGTGCAGATAGTTGGCCTGCTTGGGCAGGGCCAGTGCATCGATCACCTGTTCGGTCATGCTGTTCGGATGCGGTGCGGTGTAATGAATGCGGCCGAAACCATCGAACTGATTGATCTCCCAGAGCAAGGCCGCAAAGTGATCGGTATATGGGTTGCCGGCGGAAAAGCTCTCCGGGTCCGACGCCCGGTAACTGTTGACCGTCTGACCCAGCAGAGTCACCTCGGATACGCCGGCCGCAGCCAAGGCACGCACTTCAGCCAGAATGTCGGCAGCCGGACGGTTCTTCTCGAGGCCGCGGGCATAGGGCACCACGCAATACGTACAGAAGTTGTTGCAGCCGGTCTGGATGCTGACGAAAGCCTGGTGCGGACTGGAGTAGCGGGGGGCTATCTTCAGATATTCCTCCGGTCTTTCGCTGACATCGGCCTCAATCAGTCCCCTCTCGGCCAGCCATTGGGGCAAATGCACCATGTCGGCTGTGGAAAAGAACAGGTCGACATCCGGCAACTTGACCCGAATCCGCCCGTCAGTGTCGCGTCCGGCCATACAGCCGGTCACGCCGACGGTCAACCGTGGATTCGTCCGCTTCAGTTCGGCCAGTTCCCTCACCTTGCCGAAGACCCGATCCTCGGCAGTCTGGCGGACCGAACAGCTGTTTAAAATCACCAGATCTGCCTCCTTCAGGCGATCGACCTCCTGCAGGCCCAACGAGTCCAAAAGCGAGGCCAGACGTTCGGAGTCCGACTTGTTCATCTGGCAACCCAGCGTGACGATATGATACTTGGCTTGTTGCATGGGAAGTGTCGTCAACGGCAAAAATCAACCGCCAGCATAACTGTCCGTCACCGGTTAGTCAATCTGAAGCCGGTCCCAATATCGACCAGACAAACGACAAAAAATGGCTAGAAAATAACCTATTTTAGGCAAAATTATTGACAAAAGACAGTTTTAATGCTATCGTAAGGTCAATTTTAATCTTATTTTCAAACCGTCTATGGTCACCTCAAGACGGCCAAAACCTACTAAATCCAAACCTATGGGAGAACGTCTCAGACAAATCGGGCCTGAAGATACCGAAACACCCGATGACCAAGCTCGTCGTCAAGCCGAACAACTCAAAAGAGCCACCCGGGAAACGAGCGATCTGCCCATGCCAGCCTCCGACGAGGGTGAAGTAGAGCTGGACGAAAGTGACTTAATGGAGACAACTGAGGAAGAAATAGCTTCCGAGAAGTCTCGAAAGGCAGATCTTCAGGAACATCTTCGACAAGAAATTAAAAAAACCATCGACAGAAGCAAAGCTAGAAAGACTGCGGCGGCACAGACCGAAAGGGACCGTCGAGCCATGAAAAAAATAGCTGACGAGATGCAGAATCGACAGGTCAGCGGCAAAACGTCTGACAAAGCCAGGCTGCAGCAGGTTGAACTTAAACGACAGAGGGAAGCTGAAGAAGCCGAGCGTCAGGCTGCCGAAAATCAGCGTCGAGAATCAGACCTACTCAACGTCAGGGAAGCGCTAAAGCAAGCCGATCGTGCCGAAGAAGCTGCCAAAAAAGCTCAACAGATCATGGACGAAATCGATGTGCAGGAACGCAAGACAGCAGGCATTATCAAGGGCAAGGAAGACTTCGATCGAGAACAGGCCGAACGACAGCGTCTGGCACTATTGGAGGCTCTGGATAGAGACGAACAGGCAGCCGCGGCCGAAGAGTCCGAACGACAGCGTCTGGCCCGAGAAAAAAGGGAGGGCATCATCGCCGACAAGGAAGCATTTGATCGAGAACAGGCACGAAAAAAGGCGGAAGTCGATGCCGAACAATCACAAATCAAGGGCACGGAGCAATGGAAGCAGAGACGAAACGAGTCTTTCGTTGACAGTCAGCTGATCAGGGAAACCGCTCTCAGACATGAGCAGCAGGGCGTGAGCGAACGGCAGAGTGCAGAGATGTCCTTTCGCCTTGATACGCTCAACTCATTGACCGCTGACCTTCATGCAGCCGGCATATCGGATATCGACAGCTATCGACAAGAGATGGAAGCCAATCCCCGTGAGGCCATGGCCCACACCAAACGGATGTTCAAGGATCCCGACTTCCGTCGGCTCTGGTCGTCCTATCTGGATACGGAGGCCAAAGTCAAAGTTGATTCCTACCTGTCTGGGCATAGCGAACAGGCCCCGCCGGAAGTCATGCGAGAGTTGTCCGACGTGACGGAAGATGAGATCGATGCCTCGCTCGAGGCTGGCCTAAATCAGGCTCTGACGCCGGAAGAGAAGGCTAAGCCGGAAATAGCCAGAAAGTATTGGGACATCAAGCAGCTGATCGACGAAAAAGAAAATCTGCGCAACCAGATGGCCAAGATGACCAAACCGTTGAATCCGGAAGAGGTCAACCTTGCGCTGGAGCGGCACAGCTGGAGGGACCTAGCGCTCATCGCCAAACACAGCCTCAAGTTGGTCACCGATGGCGCCTACCGAAAACAATGGCAGAAGCTGGAGACGGTTCGCGGCAAGCTCAAGGATGCCAGGAAGGAAGTGACAGCGCTGGAGAAAAAGATCGTCCGCTAGCCAAATCAGATTCGATCCACAGCCAAAACGCCGGACTTCCAAATCCGGCGTTTTGTGTTGGAAAAATCTCGACCTCAGGTCCATAATAAAGAAGAGGCGAAGTTCAAGTTGCTGTTGCACCACCCGACAGGTATTGATGAAGTGCCTCGTTGGGCGTCAGATACCCAAGCGACTTCCGGGGAAGGCAGAAGTAGGTCGGTATGCCGTACTCCTCACCAAGAACTCCGTGCCTCGACCCCTCACTCCCGTTGTCGAAGGCCACACTCCGCACGAACCGGTGTGGCAGGGTCTCGGCCGTCCGGCGCAGGGCATGCAGTGTCTCCACTGCAGTGCGGTCCGGGCACCAGGAGAGGCGACAAACTTTGAGTACCCGATCGACCTGGACCGAGAGAAGCCCCTTCGTTGACCGCCAGACCATCGAGTCAGACTCTAGGTGTCCAGGCAGACCATCCTCCGGTCGCTCCGAGATGGGGATTCGACCCTCAATCTGCGATGTTTTGGGCTTCCTGCCCTTGTGGGAGAACCGTCTCCGACGCCCCGTCCAGAGGTATTTTGAAAGGCCACCGAATTTGCCTCCACCCTCGTACAACCATCGGCATGTCGTCTCGTGGCTTATTGTCACACCCTGCAACTCCTTCGGCGCAAGCTTCGATGCTGTCCTCCCTGCAATCTTCCCAGGCGACCAGCCTGCGCGTAGTCTGCCTTCGACCCAAGCTGCCAGATTGGGATCACGGTCGAGTCTGCGCCCTCGTACCCGCTTGGCTAGTCGTACAACGGACCGCCCATGTGCCTCGGCGGCCAGGTACCGGCCATACCGTCCCCGGTTCCTCCTGACCTCGCGGGACAGGGCTGAATGGTCCCTACCCATTTCCCGGGCTATCCGTCGGAGACTCCATCTTCCAAGTAGACGTAATTCCAGGAACTGCCTTTCAGGCAGTGAAAGTTCCCTGTGTTGCATGTCGAGTGGCATCATGTTCTTAGGACCTAATCCTGCCACGGGTGGTGCAACGAGTATAGAATGTCGCGAGTCAAGGGCAGAGTTGACTCCCAGGCTCCAAGCTGCTACCTTTACCAGTCCAAGCAAGTCGTCCGCAAGACGACAAGCAGGAGGATAAAATGAAAAAAAGAAAAAACTCTGGAGCTAGGATCATTAGCCTAGAGCAGAGGAAAGAGGATAAATCCCAACTGAGGCGGATAGAACAGATACCAATGACCTTCGTCTCGACGATCCACCTGCGTCTAGGGCTGATTGTCGGTCACACGACCGAGACCGAAAAGCTGTTCGACTGGATGGGCCGGTGCCGCTGGCAGGTGCTTCACCTGAAAACAAGAAAAAAAGCGTCCACCGGAAAAAACCCTATATGGGATGTCCTGTGTATCGAGGAAGAGCACTACGAGCGGCGACTACGATTGCGGATTAACATTGATCTCTATCCCCTCTTCCCGAATATCGGCGAGCTGGACATCGGCGAGCTGTTCCGAATTCAGTTGGAGACCCCGTCCGGACTCTGCCATTCCTTCCGTAACATTCCATTCCATCTTGAAGAAGATGGAGAAACATCTGAAGGAATGGGAAATCCCTTCTGGGGGACAAGGCGGAACCGCCCGAAACAACGACCACCATACCTGAAGGTGGTCTCATGACGGAAATTCTTCCCTTGAAGACGCGCTACGGCGCGTTTCTTTTTTGTCTACGTACTTGCTCAGATAACCAAAAAATGCTATAATTTAAGCGTTAATTCACTACAATTGAAACTTTCAAAACTATGGGTGCAGAACAGCCGTTCAATCAACCTCAAGAGGTTAGTGACGCTGACAGGAAACAAGCGATGAACCTCACCGAGATGAGAATGCCGGTAGAACTGACCGTCACCGAAAACAAATACTTTCAGGTTCTGACTGACAGAGATGGCGGTTATCTGGAGGTCGTCAAGAAGTCAGAAGGCCAAAAGCTGCTGGAGGAAATGAAAGCTGAGCCAGAAAAAAGAGCCGAGGCGGCAATTGAACTAGCCCAGACCAACTTGGACATGCTGATCCGAACGCTGAAGAATCGCTTTCAGATCGATGACCCGGAGGCTTACCTCGATCAGCTCAGTTTCTCCTGGACCGCTACGCTCGGACACATAGCCAAAACGGCGGCAGATCCGGAGTTTAGGACAGTCTTCGATGACTACCGCCGACAGGCCGATTACCTGACTGAAGCGCAAGCGGAACTTGAGGTCATAAGGAACGGGAAGACGAACCCAGAAGCGAACCTAGCACGCCAAATCGCCAACGAACGAACTTATCAAATCAAGAGAGCGGCTCTGAGAGCCGTCCGAGGAAACCGCAACGACAGTGGCTCCTCGTCCCCGACACTCGGCACTACGGGACACGGAAAATAATCCTTAAAAAGAAAAACCGGCCTATGTGGCCTGTTTTTCTTTTCGGAAAAACTTACGCAAGGTCTTCTCGACATCAAAACACCGACGACCTAACAAGATCGTCAGTGCCTTTCTGTCTTTCTTTCCTATGTACCTATAACTCAGCCGAACGGTCGGTCAGCACTCTCTTCACCCGACCGACGAACTCGGCATAGGGCAGCTGAACCTCCTCCTTCTGTCCGCGCAGACGCACAGTCAGATCCTCCAGCGACTTCTCCCGGTCGCCGATCACCAGCATGTACGGCACCTTGGCCTTCTCGGACTTGCGGATCTGATAGCCGACCGTCTCCTGTAGCTCGTCGAAACCGACGCGAATCCCCTCTGCCTCAAGCTGCCCAACCAGCCGGCGGCAGGTGTCCCAATGGTCCTGGCTGACCGGTATCACCTGCACCTGGACCGGCGCCAGCCAGGCAGGAAATGCGCCAACGTAATGCTCGATCAGGATGCCCATGAAGCGTTCGATCGATCCGAGCACAGCCCGATGAATCATGACCGGCCGGTGCTTGGCTCCGTCCTCGCCGGTGTACTCGAGTTGAAACCGCTCCGGCAGGTTGAAGTCCAGCTGACAGGTAGCCAGCTGCCACTCGCGACCGATGGCGTCCTTGGCGATGTAGTCGATCTTCGGTCCGTAGAACGCGGCCTCGCCCACGCCCAGCTCGAACTCGTATCCCTGGTCGCGGATCGACTTTTCGAGCATAGACTCGGCGCGCTGCCAGACTTCGTCGTCGCCCAGATAGGCCTGCCTGTTTTTCGGGTCATGCACCGACAGGCGCAGGCGCAGCGGCATGCCGAAACCCTCGTAGAACTTGCGAATGATCTCCTGGACGATCTTAACCTCCTGCTCCACCTGGTCCATGGTGCAGAAAACATGTGCGTCGTCCTGGGTGATCGACCGGACGCGCGACAGTCCCTGCAGCTGTCCGGTGTTCTCGTCACGGTAGACGGTCGTCACTTCGGACATGCGGATCGGCAGGTCGCGGTAGCTCCGCGGAGACGAGGCGAAGATCTGGGTGTGATGCGGACAATTCATCGGCTTGAGCACGAACTCGTCGTCGGTCTTCTTGCTGCGGACATGGAATAGGTCGTCCTCAAACTTATCCCAATGGCCGGAGGTCCTGTACAGGTCAGACTTGGCGATGTGCGGGATGTGAACTCGGCGGTAACCGACCGGAACCTGAAGCGACGAGACATACCTTTCCAGCTCCTCGCGCACGACCGTCCCCCGCTCGGTGAAGAGCGGCAGGCCT
>Ga0051987_10000948_pt1 | contig 15242 bp, 19 predicted proteins | sample CryGey08umfilter_2_FD_58083 | JGI IMG/M metagenome (GOLD analysis project Ga0051987, IMG submission 58083) | Groundwater microbial communities from aquifer in Utah, USA - Crystal Geyser 4/10/14 0.8 um filter | ecosystem: Environmental > Aquatic > Deep subsurface > Groundwater | place: USA: Utah... | reverse complement strand
AGTTTTCTCGTGCTAGCCCCCGGATTCTCAGACTTTTGCATTCTTTCATGCAATACTTCTTTATCTGCAGGTTTTCCAATAGCAATCATGTGAACAATATCATAATCTTCAGGAATTTTTAATTCTTCTCTAGCTTTCTCAACATTGTATCCAGCCATTCCATGAACAACTAAACCCATGCTCGAACCTTGCAAAGCTAAATTCTCCCACGCCGCTCCTGCATCAGACAGATGATTTCTATTTTCTTTTCCATTATCATCAGTTTTTTTAGCTAATAACACTGCAAGTACGCCCGCATTATTACACCACGTCTGATTGAACTCACTTAATAATCCAAAAAATTTATCCCAATATTCTCCATCCTTGTGCGCATAAACAAATCTCCATGGTTGTATATTTGATGAAGAGGGCGCCCATCTTGCAGCCTCAAATAATCTCATTAACTCATCCTGGCTAATAGAGTCTCCACTCATGGCTCTTGGACTCCATCTATCTAAGATTAAATCATGAATGGGATAGTCAGATTTCCTAATTTCACTTCCTTTGGTATATTCCATAAAACATCTAGAAAAATAGTCTATTTATAACTTATGAATCTACTTCTTCCCGCCAATAACTTTCTTACCCATATACGGCTGTAAAACTTTAGGAATCTTTATACTCCCATCTTTCTGTTGATTATTCTCTAAAATTCCAACTAATGCTCTTGAAGTAGCAATAGCAGTATTATTCAAAGTATGAACAAATTTCTTTTCATTATCTTTGTCAACAAACTTAATTCCCAACAACCTTGCCTGTGCATCAGTCATGTTAGTTACTGAAGTAATTTCATTGTATGTCTTATCTATAGGTCGCCAAATTTCCAAATCAGCCCCTCTCGCCTTCAAATCACTTAAGTCTCCAGAACAAGATTCATTCTCTCTGATAGGAAGTTCCAACTTCTTGAACAATTCCTTTGACAACTTTAATAATTCATCATAATACTTCCATGAATCTTCAGGCTTGCAGATAACAACCATTTCCTGCTTGTTAAACTGATGAGTCCTATAAAGTCCCTTTTCATTTATTCCATGACTTCCAACTTCTCTTCTAAAACACATTGAATATGCAGTTAATTTGATAGGTAAATCCTTATGATTTAACATCTTTCCCATATACATTCCAATCAAGGGATGTTCAGATGTAGCAATTAAGTACAAATCCTCTCCTTCAATCTTATAAGACATGACATCAATCTCCGCCTTTGTCCAAACTCCCTTTAATACATCAGAACGAATCATCAAAGGAGGCTCAATATACAAATAACCTTTTCCAGTCATAAAATCTCTTGCATAACTTATCAATGCTTGATTCAGCAAAGCTAAATCTCCCTTAAGAACATAAAATCCGTTTCCAGAAAGGTCTGCAGAAGCGTTAAAATCAAGCCATCCATTCAGCTCTCCAAGTTCAATATGATTTTTTATTGGAAAATCGAACTTAGGTGGCTTTCCAATCACTTCCCTAATCTTATTTTCTTTATCACTTTTTCCAATTGGAACGTCTTTATAGATTATATTTGGAATCTCTATAAGTCCTTGCTTTATTTCTTCCTGCAATTTTCCTGCTTTCTCATCGTTCTTAGCAATCATTTCAGGAATTTCCTTTGCTTTCTTCAATAATGATTTAACATCATTTCCCTTCTTCTTAGCCTCGCTTATCTCCTTAGAGATAGTATTCCTTTCAGCCCTTAAAGAATCATTCTCACCTTTAAGCTTTCTCCATAAAGAATCTTTCTTAATAACCTCATCAACAAGTTTTATTTTCTTGTCCTGAAACTTCTTCTTAATGTTTTCCTTTACAATTTCAGGATTCTCCCTAACAAATTTTATATCAATCATATAATCTATGAGTAAATCAGTTATTTAAATTAATTGCCCCACAAACAAGCAAAAAATAAAGGTAAATAAAAAATAAAATCAACAAAAATTACACTGAACCGCCTTAATCTTCGTCTTCGTCTTTGTCTTTTTCGTCTTTTTCGTCATCGTCGTCATCACTATCGTCTTCGTCAGTGGATTTATCGTCTTCGAAGTCTTCTTCTTTATATGCCATAAGATTTTTACCTCCTTGGATTTATCGCATAAAACTATGGCGTTTTTAAACTTTTCCAATCCAAAAGACCAGTTAAAAGAGACAACAAAAAATTAATAAATAAAACATCTGCGAAAAACCTTTATAAAGATTATAAACCTAACACTACTATGAGTTTGGAGGCAATACAAGCGGGATTTATTGAAGGTTATAATCAATTTATTTCTATAATTCCTGCAAACTACCAACCCCTCATCAATCTTCTTGTCTTTTCCCTGTTAATAGTAATCTATGCTATATTCACGTGGCACTTTTACAGAAATTTGTCTAAAAAAGATTTGCTAGCCTTAAACTTAAGTAGATACAACAGAACAACCCATCCCTTAATGAATAAGTCCGTTGCTGCATTACTTAACATAGTTGAATATATAATTATTCTACCCTTTCTTATTTTCTTCTGGTTCGCAACTCTTGCATTAATAATCCTCATTTTATCAGAAGGAAAAGCAGCAAGTCAAATCATCACAATTGCCGCATCGATAGTAGCAGCAGTAAGAATTCTATCTTACTATTCTGAAGATTTATCTAAAGATTTAGCAAAGCTCTTTCCATTCACAATGCTGACGATATCTCTGCTAAGTCCAAACTTCTTTTCAATCAATAGAATAGCCTCATTCCTTACAGAACTTCCAGGCTTTTTCAATAGCTTGCTTTATTACCTCATACTCATAGCATTATTGGAATTAATTCTTAGAATAATTGATACGATAATAAATTTATTTAATAGTGATGATTCATCAATACCTGTGCCTAAGCCAGAAAAATAATCACTCCCCAAAATCATCCTTCTTAGGATGTGTATGCCCTTCTAAAGTTCTTTCATTCAAATCTCTTACGTGATGTTTACCCTCATCAAATAATTTCTTAGTATCGAAATTATATTTCTCAAGCAAATGGGAAATATGGTCCCCTCCCAAGAAATGAGGCATTATAACATACGCAGCCCCAGCCCGATATAAGTCAAAACTGTCATCTATAGAATGGGATGTAGCAATAAAGGGAATCTTTTTTCTTCTCAATCTTCCCAAAATTCCCAAATTTACATGCTTAGCAGGAATAGTCGAAACAACAAGTTCTAAATTATCTAAATTTAGTTCATCCAAAAGAGCTATGTCATGGGCATCCCCATACATGCAATTTATTCCTCTTGCGGCAAGATCTGAAATAACAGCAGGATTATAATCTATTATAAGATATTTCTTTCCAGATTTCTTGAAGGATTTCAAAAGACTAAATCCAATACGATTATACCCAAAGAGAATTATTTGATAATCATTCTTGCTATTTGGAGAAAGATGGTCTATTTTTTTCCCCTTCCTTTCAAAAATGCTCAAAGGTTTGGCAAGAAGATGATAGAGTTGCTCATTATATTTTATGAAATAAGTTGACCCTGCTATTGTAATCATGCCAACGGCAATTGCAAAAGACAGAATCTCTGGAGGAATATGTCCCAAACCAACGCCTAAAGCAATTAAGATAAATGAAAACTCACTTATCTGAGCGACAGTTAATCCGCAAAGGAAGCTGTTTCTCTTCGTATATCCCATTAGACCCATAATAACCATCACAACAAATGGGTTTCCTATAAGGATGAATAATGAGAAAACAATTAAAGGAATTAAGTATGCAGACAAATCACTCAAAATCATTTGAGAACCAAGCCAGATAAAGAAAAGAATAACGAAAAAGTCTCTCAAGGGACTCATTTTAGATGCGATTTCATATCTATAGGGAGAGAGGGAAAGAGCAATTCCAGCAAGCAAAGCACCCATTTCCATTGAAAAGCCAAAGTACTGAAATAAAGAGGCAATACCAAAACACCAACCTACAGAGAAGAGAAGTAAAAACTCATTTGAGCTTGCAATCTTTCTTGTAAATGGAGGAAGAATGTAAATCCCTATAAAAAATAGGCCTGCAATAAGCAAAATTCCTTTAAGAAAAACTGGAAGTATTTGTTGTAAAAAGGGAGTTTGATTTGAATATGAAGAAACCGCCATCAGAATTATTATCGCGACAAAGTCCTGAACTATTAAGAACCCTATAGAAATTTTGCCATATAGAGTATCAAGATCCTTCTTATCAGACAAAAGTTTAGCAATAATAATCGTGCTACTAAAAGTAAAAGCAAGAGAAACATAAAGAGAAGTTGACGTTGAAAATCCAAGTGCCTGGGCTATTCCAAATCCTAAAATAGAAGTAAATGCAACTTGTCCAATTCCAGTAACCAGAGAAACCTTTCCAACTTCTTTAATAACTCTAGGATTTAAATTCAAACCAACTATAAAAAGAAGAAAAGTGATTCCTAATTGTGAAAATATTTCTATTGTCTCAAAAGATCGTGTAAGGTTAAGAAAAGAAGAACCCACTAAAATTCCAGTAACAATATAACCAATAAGTAAAGGTTGCCTCAAAATTTTCACAACTGCCGCTGCAGCTACTGCCACAATTATGATTATACTTAGCTCAAAAAAAATCCCTTCTACTGCCATTTATCCTCTTTATTATTGATATAAAACCCAATCCAATTTTATATATGTTGCTATTTTATGAATTTTTTATCACTTTTGTTTGAGGAATTTAGAATTAATAATCTAAGATTTGCAGTGCAAATCTTTAAAAACCAACTTTTTCTCTAAACAAGATGGCAAGAGTTAGAATAAAACTAAACAGTATAGACATTAAAGCCCTAAATGAGATAATCGGAATGATAAAAGAAATTGCTGACAAATCAGGAGTTTTGATGCGAGGTCCAATACCTTTGCCAACAAAGAAGATGAAAGTAACAACTAGAAAATCTCCCTGCGGAGATGGCACAGCAACATTCGACAGATTTGAAATGAGAGTTCACAAAAGAATAATTGACCTACCAGCCGAAGACCGTGTTCTGCATCCAATAATGCACTTAAAAATTCCAAGATCTGTTCAAATCAAAATTGAGATGAAAGAATAATTCTAATAATCACAATTAATCTTATATACCTTAAGCCTTCAAGCAAATTATGCAACCCAACATGTCTGCGGCCCTTACAATAAGAGAGAACAGGCTTCTAACCATCCATAACAGCAAACATGAACCAGTCAGAATCGAGCCTCCGGGAGGAAAGAGAAAAAGCGGGAATCTCTATATGACTGTGTAGTAAGAGAGAACTTTGAAGAACTTGGAATAACAGTAAAACCTCGCGAATTATTTGGAATTTATGATACCCAAAGCCCTGAAGGGGATTTCAGAGTAGCAATGTATTTGACCGACCTAATTTCAGGAGAGCCGGTCATACAGGATAAAGAAAAAGCAAATCACTCTGCATTCGGATGGTATGATTTCGAAGAATTAACGAAGTTTGATGAAAGAGGATGGTTAGTTCCAAACTTAAAAATAATTCTTCCGGAATTAAGGGCGCAAAATCTTATTTAGCTAATCCACGATTTTTTAGGATTTCTTCTCAACAAATCCGCCCGCAACCGTCAATGGAGCCTTAATCGTTTCTTGGGGATTATAATTCTCAAGAGTAACATGCTCTGGCTTAATATTCTCCAAAGTTGTCGCTTCAGCACTTATCTTAACCATCGGAAATTCTTTTGGCTCTCTTTTCAATTGTTCCTTAACTTGTTCAAAATGATTCTCATAGATATGTATATCTCCATAGGTATGAATAAATTCTCCGGGCTCATAACCGCAAAGATGCGCGAGAATCTGAGCAAGCAAAGCATACGAAGCAATATTAAAAGGCACTCCAAGAAAAGCGTCACAGCTTCTCTGATATAACTGCAAAGACAACTTACCATCTCTAACACTTACCTGATACATATTATGGCATATGGGAAAACGCAGAGCCTCATCCGGCTTTGCCATCCTGTAAAGATATTGTGGGTCCCATGAGTTGACTATCGCATTATGGCAGTCAGGATCTTCAACTATTTCATTCATAACCCATTTCAACTGGTCAATTGTCCTCCCATCTTTTGCAGGCCAATTCCTCCACATCTCTCCATAAATATACTTGAGAGTTCCATGTTTCTCAGCAAACTCATTATCATTTTTTATTTTATCTATAAATTCCTCTTTTGTTATCTCCTTAGCTTCGCCCTTTTCAACTAATTTCCTATAAAGTTTGTAAGGATAATCATCCCAGATGTGAACGTTATTATCAACAAGATATTTGATATTCGTCATCCCTTTCATAAACCAGAACAACTCATGCAAAACCCCTTTCCAATAAACTCTTTTAGTAGTCAGCAAAGGAAATCCTTTAGCCAAATCAAATCTAATCTGCTTTCCAAACAAGCTGTATGTGACAACTCCAGTCCCTTTATCAGTCTGCTTCACTCCTTTATCAAGAATTTCCTGAAGTAAATCTAAGTATTGATATTCAGGATGCCTCTCTAAACTGGCCTCTTTTCCATTCATCCTACTTCCTAAAATCAGGATTTTATAAAGATTATTGCACTATTTATTCAAAATCAATAGGAAGGCCATCAAGAGGCCTATGAAGAAATCTCGCAGTTTCAAGCTGCCTATCTGCAATTTGATTACGTGCTGAACAAACTTCAGAGCTTTTCTCAAAACCAAAAGCATCAGCAGAACTAAGTCCCAATTCCTCCCTATATAATATCGGCCTTTTGTCAGGGCTTGAAGCCCTAAGTCTAACACCATAAGAAAAGTCTATCACGCTATCAGTATCTCTTACAAGGAGGATCTACCTTTATATATCCAACAGCTGAAAAAGCATAATCAGAATCAAGCCTTCCTGTCTGACTTGCAAAATCATCAAAGCTTCTGCATCTTACAGGAATTCTTTCAGCTATTTTTCCCAAAATGCCCATAAAAAAGATTCCTTTCATTCGTTTATAAAGATTTATATAATTCCCTCCCAAATTATTTTTATGTCAAAATTAGAGATAAAAATCAAAAAGCTTAACCCTGAAGCTAAAATCCCAATCCATGCAACTGCAGAAGCAGCAGGCTTCGACATCTATTCCCTGCAGGATATAACTCTGCAGCCAGGAGAAACAACAAAAGTATCAACAGGCATCGCGTTTGAGATTCCAATTGGCTATTACGTCAGAATAGAAGACCGCTCTGGCATGGCAATGAAAGGAATCCATAAAGTCGCAGGAATCATAGATTCTGATTACAGAGGAGAAGTTTGTATAGTATTAATAAACACAACTAAAAACCCTTACAAGATAGAAAAGCACGACAGGATTGCCCAAGGGATTTTAACGCCGGTTCATCAGGCAATATTTACAGAAACCCAAGAGCTTACAGAAACCCAAAGGGGTGAAGGCGGGTTTCATTCTACCGGCAAGAGATAAATTTCCAGGAAACATTATCTGAAAACCTCATTTTCCAGCTTATTAAGGGCCAAATTTTTCTATTTATTTGAGGCATTTTTTTCAATATTTTTTCTCATTTCTTTTAGTAAATCTAATAATGAATTTCCTAAATCATTACGATAAAAAATTTCTTCCTTAAGTTCCTTTTTTTCATGAGAATAAATTTTCCACCCAACCCCTTTATCAGGATTAATAAAAGAATCTGCTACCCCATCATACAATGTTTTGTCTCCACCAGATTTTTGAAATTTTGCTAATGGAACCCTAACTTTTGAGAAGATCGTTAAAATCTCCTTAAGTTTTGTTTTATTTTCATCTTCTAAGAAATTCCTTTTTTTATTTAAGTCATTTAGAAACCTGATTAATTCATAAGCCCCTAAAACCCAGAGTTTAGAAAGAAGCAAATATCGGCGTTTTCTTTTCAAATCTTCTTCCAATATTGGATTAATCTTTATGTTTGAAAATTCTTCAATTAATTCAATATCCAATTCACCTAATGCTTGGACTTCACCAAGTAAAGGCATTTCAATATTCATAAATGCAAAAGAACTATTCATCCATTCAAACTGTCTATCTTTTTCCATAGCATTTTTATAAAAGATAAGTTTTTAAGTTTTGGTTTATTAAATTAATAATGGCTAAGGAAACAAAAATTTCTTTTTGGAAGATAATGCAGAAGAGCATATTAGGGTTTGGATTTCCCATGATGATATTTTATTTTCTTATGATGGTCTTTTTCGGAGCACTAGATGAAGGGCTATATACACTATCCGAACTTTTATTCTTCGGTTTTCAATTAGGGGTTTGGTCAGGGATAGCATTTGGATTAATAATGTGGCTTATTTTTTTAATAAAAAACAAGAAATCTAATAAAAAATAAAAAAAATCCTCTAATTTTTTCTTTCTAAAAAATAAACAAAAAGCAGGGCAATCTCTCAAAATTGAATAGCCATTGCCCCAACCTCTCCCACAATAATCCTTAAATAATCCCCTCCTAAAATACATTCATGCCGGAAAATAAAAAAGAACTAATTATCATCGCGGGCGTGGCAAAGAACAACGTAATAGGAAGCAAAAACCAGTTGCCATGGCACATCAAAGAAGACTTGAAGAGATTCAAAGAACTAACCTTCGGAAACCCTGTAATCATGGGCAGAAATACCTACGAATCAATCCTTCAAGCTTTGGGCAAGCCTCTTCCAGGAAGGAAAAATATCGTAATCACAAGCAATGCTAATTATCAAACAAATCCAGAAACTTTAATAGCCCATTCTTTGCAGGAAGCAATTCAAAAAGCATACGAATCATCTGACAAGGCATTCATAATCGGCGGCCAGCAAATCTATCAGCAGGCAATGCCCTTAGCAGACAAGCTGGAAATAACGCATATCCACAGAAGCTTTAAAGGGGATGCCAGTTTCCCAGAAATAAAAGGAGAAGACTGGCTCGAAACGAAAAGAGAGGAAAAAAAAGGAGAAAATCTGGACTTCTCATTTTCCACATATAAGAAAAGACCTCAATCTCTAAAAGTAAATAAAAATGGAATCTTCATCGCATTTGAAGGAATTGACGGTTGCGGAAAAAGCACGCAGATAAGAAATCTTGTAGAGCACATTTTCAATAAAAGCAAATACAACCATATAATTTTAACAAGAAATCCTTACAAAAATATGAATATCCGAGATATTTTACATCAAGATTCTGATCCTTACTCACAAGCAGAAAAACTTGCGGACTTGTTCATAATAGATAGAAAACAGATGGCAGAAGAAATGGTGATTCCTAACTTAGAAAAAGGCCATTTCGTCTTGTCTGACAGATATAAATTATCTACAATAGCTTATCAGACTGCACAAGGATTAAACATGCAACAATTGATAGACAAACAAAACTCTCTCCCAGACCCAGATATAGTGTTCATAGTAGATATCTCTCCAGAAGAAGCCATAAGAAGAATGAAAAAAGAAGATATTTCAATTAGAGGAAAAGAACATAAATTTGAAGCAAGTATAGATTTCATAAGAAAGTTAAGAGAAAATTATCTAAAAGCTAAAGAAATGTTAAAAGACAGAAAGATATTCATAATCAACGGCGAAAGAACAAGAGAAGAAATCACTGAAGAAATATGCAAAATTTTTGATATGGAAATTTAAAATCCATTCCTCTCAACAAGATCAACAACTTCTTCCCAGTTTTCTGCGTAATAAACACCTCTAATTTCATTAGCATATAATCTTATAAACAACATTTTTCAAGCCTATAGATGAGTTGCACAGGTCCACTTGATCCAATCCCTACTTCGGCAATGTTAATTGACCGAATTGGAAAGCAAAGAGAAATCCTTATGGTAAAGCATGGACTTAAATCGAATCATAAAAATAGAATTCTCGGATTACCTGGGGGAAAATCTGAAATAGTCTACGCAGAAAAAAACGGAAGAACCGAAATAATAGGTAGAGAAAATTCGATGGATACAGTAATAAGAGAACTTTGGGAAGAAACAGGGTTGGAGGCTAATCCTTCAAAAGTTTATCCTACAGATTTCATATGTTTCGCAAGAATGAATCAGAAATAGCACATGATGAGACTATTTGTATGCACAGACTATTCAGGAGAATTAGGCTCTAGAAGTTCTTGGGAAACCCAGCCTTTATGGATTCAATACAACAAATTACAGTCTATAGAAAAGGGAGGATGGCTAGAAGTTAATATCTATAAAGCAATCAATCAAGGATTAGAATTCTTAGATAATTTAAGACAGAATTAATAGAATGGATAAAGCTGACACAACGCTCCAATCTCAAGATTAATTATTCTTTTTAACTCGTCATTTTTATAATCTTTTATAACATCAGCAATCCACTTTCCAACTTGTTCCATTTCTTTTTCTTTCATGCCCCTAGTCGTAAGAACAGGAGTTCCCAGTCGCAATCCACTTGGCTTAAATGGCGTTGATTCATCGTAAGGAACTGAATTAGCATTACCACAGATACCAGCTTCTTCCAAAGCAACTGCAACCTCGCGTCCGAGACCAATTCCAAAAGGACGCAAATCTATCAACAATAAATGATTGTCGGTTCCATTTGTAACCAACTTAATTCCTTCTTTCATTAAACTATCAGCAAGAGCCTTGGCATTCCTTACAATTTGAGAACTATATTCTTTAAATTCTGGCTTCAAGGCTTCCTGAAATGCAATCGCCTTACCTGCGGTATTATTATTGTGAGGTCCTCCCTGCATTCCAGGGAAAACAGCCTTATCAATATCTTTCGCGTACTTTTCCTTACACATTATCAATCCTCCGCGAGGTCCTCTCAAAGTCTTATGAGTGGTTGTAGAAACAATATCTGTAAATGGAAATGGCCCCGGTATAACGCCGGAAGCAACTAAACCTGCAATATGCGAAATATCTGCAAGATGTATAGCACCAACTTCTTCTGCGATATCTTGAAACTTTCTGAAATCAATCTGTCTTGGATAAGCCGTAAGGCCGGAAATAATCATCTTCGGTTTTTCCTGCAAAGCAATCTCGCGTATCTTATCATAATCAAGTAATTCTGTTTCCTTATCAACTCCATAAGAAACCTGCTGATATATCTTCCCTGAAAAATTAACTGAGCTTCCATGAGTTAAATGTCCACCACAGGCCAAGTCTAATCCAAGAAACTTATCCCCTGGTTTCAAAAAGGCAAGAAATACAGCAGCATTTGCAGGACTCCCAGATAAAGGTTGCACATTAGCATGTTCTGCCCCAAATAATTTCTTAGCTCTATCGATTGCCAATTTCTCTATCTCATCAACATGTCTGTTCCCTTGATAGTATCTCTTGAAAGGATAACCTTCAGAATATTTATTCATTAAGACTGAACCACAAGCTTCAAGCACAGCAGGGGAAACATAATTCTCCGAAGGAATCATATTCAAGACGTTCTTCTGCCTTTCCAGTTCTGCCTGCATATGCCCATGCACTTCAGGATCCGCCTCTTTCACATGTCTCATATCATATCTTGATTAAAGAGGTTTTAAATTATTATGGTGATGAACTAATACGGCCAGGACATTGGAGACTAGATACAAAGAGCCTGCGACTAAAATTGTGCCTTCAGGAGCCATTTTCTTTGCCAGCTCTATTGCTCTGCCAACATCTTTCTCAACAATGATATTCTCATTATGATTTCTGACAACTTCTGCCAGCTCTTCGGCAGGCATTGGCTTGAACCTGCCCTCCGTAACAATAATATTCTCAAATAAAGGTGTAATCATCCGGCTCATCTCATCAGCGGGTTTATCATTAGACATGCCAAGAATAAGGGCCTTCCTATTCCCAATACCCTTAACAAATTCAACCAAAACTTCCATTCCAGCAATGTTGTGGGCGCCATCTAATATTATCAGAGGATTTTTACTGACAACTTCTAACCTGCCCCTGATTATTGCTTTTTCAAGGCCATTTCTTATGATGCCCTCGCCAATATCCATTTGCCTGCAAACAGCAATGGCAAGCAAAGCATTTCTAATCTGATGCTTTCCTAGTAATTTAGTCTTAAACTCACTATCAACCAATCCGGAAGTCTTGAATCTCTGAAAATCTAGGTTGCTCTCAACAGACTCTGCACTAATGACCTCATCAACAAAGATTAATTCGCTTCCGTTCTCCTTGCAAATTTTATGGAAATAATTCGTTATTTCCTCATCTATCTCAGCAGTGATACAAGGAACTCCTGGCTTGATAATCCCTGCTTTCTCTCCTGCTATTTCCAATTTGGTCATTCCAAGCCACTTTTCATGGTCTAAACCTATATTGGTGATGACAGAAAATTCAGGGATGATAACATTAGTGGCATCCAGCCTGCCTCCCATTCCAACCTCAACAACAGCAATATCGACTTTCTGCCTGGAAAAGTGCATAAAGGCCAAAGCAGTAATAAATTCAAAGAAAGTAACATCAATATTATTACTATCAACAACTTCTTTTAATTCAACAATCAAGGATTCCAGTTCCTCATCAGATATCATCTCTCCATTTATCTGTATTCTTTCATTGAACTTTTCAACATACGGGCTTAGGTACAACCCGGTTTTAAGCCCGGACTCCTTTAATATGGAGGAGATCATAGAACTAGTGCTTCCCTTTCCATTGGTTCCTGCTATATGGATGCTCCTGAAATCTTTATGCGGATTTTCCAATGCCTCCATTAGTTCAGTTATTTTTTCAAGGCCGAGTCGCACACCAAATCTCTTCAACCCTTCAATATACTCGATATTCTCTTCCAGCATGGTAGTTCCATCCAGGGTTAAATTAAAAATCTTTCTAAAACAATAATGCTTAATCGCAACCCTTAAAATCCCTTCATTCTAATCATCTGCAAGCCGGAGTTGGGCAGTGGTAGCCCGCTTGCTTGGAGAGCAAGTTTCCTCACGGATATGCAGGTTCGATTCCTGCCTTCGGCGTTTAAATCCGGGTCCGGGCATACCCATCATCCATATAATCATTAGTTGTTTTCTACACTCGTAAAGACTATAATTTAACCATCTTTTATATCAAAACTAAATTTATAAAGAGGACAAAGTTAATTATCTAGATGTTGAAAAAGAGGAGACTTAATTTTATTAAAATCTTCGGAGTTTTGACTCTCGTGTTTTTATTCAGTCTATTAATTTATATGGTTTTTCACATTGATAAGCCAAATTATATGCTCTCTCCAGATAATCAAAGAGAATTGGAATGGCCTGTTCCAGCACAAGGTTACGATTGGACGAACTTCCTTAATAACTGTGGAAACTTAATTGATACAAGTCAAGGTCAGTGTGGGAGTGGAATATGTGAGGAAGAGAATGTAAAATGTGAGCCAAATATCCCATCAGTCAGACTTTGTGTTGAACCTCTGACAAATTATAATCTACCAGTGCCTTTTGGAAAACATGCTTTCTTAAGAATACAACCATGTGGATCTGAGAATACTTATGTGGCCGAAGATGTAGGGCGTCCTGATGATAGTTCTAACTGCCCCCTAGCAGGTAAAGCTAGATTAATGTTTAATGAGGATAATACTGAAAGAAATCGAGAAGAGTGTGAAAATGTAATAATTCCGGATACATATCCTTCTTGTCAATTTACTAGTGATATGTACTGTATCTCAAATGAATTATCAATGAATTATGATTCTGTTTGGGATTTGTTAGGGTCGAATTGTGGAGGATATGCTCAATTTTTAATTAATTGCCTTGGAGGTAAATCTCCTTCAAATCCAAACATGGGAATTGGATGTAACTTTAAGCAACGACCATTTTTTGAAAGAGCTAATCCGAATGTAAAACTAAGTTCTGACGAAGTTTGCAAGAATATCAAAAAATCATGTAATATAGATTTAAAAGAGTACGGAGACCTTTTTGATTCTAAATGTAAGGGTGGGTGTTGCAAAATACCAAATACTGAATGTAAATACTGCAAAGATGGGGGTCCGTTTGAAAAACCTGGGAGCAAGGCAAAACTAAAATTAAATCTTTATAAAGCAGAATGTAGAACTGATTCAAACTGTGAAAATCCAACATTTACTTATAAAAGGATTGCCTGGAGAGAAATAAAGTTGCAAAAAACTTCTACTTGTGGAACCTGGCAAACGAATGGCGGGAGCGGATATGGGACCTGTCAAGATAATGTCTGGGTTAATAAATTACCAATTAGTGAACCTAATGATATTCCTCACTGGGAATATGGTCATAATTCTTTCAGTAATGGTTTTGTGCCTGGTGAGGTATGGGAGTGCGGATGTCCTCAAGATTTGCTTATTCAAGATGTAAAATACGAACAATCCTGCAATAACTTTGTAGAGAAAAGAGCAGTTGTAAGGGGTCTTGGGGCTCCTTTTGTCACAACTGCAGAAATATTCGTAGATTCAAAAAATATTGATGCTTGCTTTGCTAACTCTGAAGATATAGCTAACTAGACTACCTAGAAACATAACCTAAATATATCTCCTGTAAATCCTCTTTTGAAAGTTTTTCAAAGGGATGTTCTGAAAAACCCCACATTATATTTACAGAATTAATTTCTCCATCACTTCTTCTGCCTTTTGCATTTAGAATAACAGGAAGGTTACCATTTTCTACATAGCGTTTGTCATCCGTTAGAGTAAGAAAAAATTTATTTCCTCTGGCTATAGTACTTACTTTAAATTCATCTCCATTTATAATAGTCTCTCCAAACTTACGATCATGATACGGGCCTTCATAACTAGGGGTTGTGGAACAACCAGATAGACTTGAAACAGTTAATACTCCTGCGACAATTGCTCCAAGGGATAAATTTCTCATTATATCACTATTAAGTAGTAGTTTATAAAGTTTTGCTTGTGTGAGGCTTACTAGAAGGGATAATAACCTATCACTCCAATATATCATACGCTGGGTCACTCTGGATTAAAGCGTTTAAACCATATCTTTAAATCCCTTTAAAATGAATAAAATCATGGCAAAAGAGCCAACATATACCGATATCAGGAAGACTTATGATGGACTTGCTAAAATCTGGGACTTTGTAGCAACGCCTATGGAATTCTTGTTTGGCATCAGCAGACTGAGAAAACAGCTGATGAGAAGAGCCCATGGAGAAGTCTTGGAACTCGCTGTCGGAACAGGAAGAAATTTTAATTATTATGATAAAAGTTGTTCGATAACTGCCGTTGATTTAAGTCCTGGCATGCTAAAAAGAGCAGAACAAAAAGCCGAAAGACTGGGCCTGCAAGTTGAATTAGGTAGGGGGAGTGCCGAAAATCTTG
>Ga0051987_10000944_pt1 | contig 15288 bp, 12 predicted proteins | sample CryGey08umfilter_2_FD_58083 | JGI IMG/M metagenome (GOLD analysis project Ga0051987, IMG submission 58083) | Groundwater microbial communities from aquifer in Utah, USA - Crystal Geyser 4/10/14 0.8 um filter | ecosystem: Environmental > Aquatic > Deep subsurface > Groundwater | place: USA: Utah... | reverse complement strand
TAATAAACTATCTCTTAATTTTGCTGCTTTCCTGTCCGAACAACCAGGACCACCTCAGAAGAAGTTGAAAATGAGTATCAAAATTTAAATGGTTATCAGCTAGAAGGTGACGCAGATAAATTACTTAAAGGTCTTGGCTTCTTAGAAAAAGATCTGGTCCGTGACCCTAAAGAATTTTCTGGTGGCTGGCGTATGCGCCTAGAACTGGCTAAAGTTCTTGTAAATCAGCCAGATGTTTTAGTATTAGATGAACCAACAAACCATTTAGATTTACCCAGTTTGATGTTCTTAGAAAATTATTTAATCAACTTTAAAGGAACATTGTTATTCGTTTCACATGATCAAGATTTATTAGATCGGTTGGCAAAAAAAGTTTTATATTTACGCGATGGCAAGATTTCTGAATATACAGGAAATTTTTCGTCTTTCTTGGAACAGCACGCCTTAGAAAAAGAACAAGCTGCAGCACAGCATGAAAATATAAATAAAAAAATTGAACATAATCAAAAATTTGTTGATCGTTTTGGTGCAAAAGCATCTAAGGCGACACAGGCGCAAAGTAAACAAAAGGCTGTGGATCGTTTGAAATCTATGCAGTCAACTATTGAAGTTGAAGGCAAGCAAGCAGCGCCGCACATTAACATACCAATTCTAAGGCAAAGTGTTAAAAATGTTTTAACACTAGAAGGTATGACTGTTGGTTACACAACACCATTAATTAAAAAAATAAATCTTATGGTGCAACGTGGGCAAAAAATTGCAATTATTGGTGCAAACGGTATTGGTAAATCAACCATCTTAAAAAGCCTAATTGGTGAAATTTCATTACTTGATGGTAGCGTTAATCATGGTGAAAATGTTCAGTTGGGTTATTATGCCCAAAGTCAGTTAGATCAATTAACCTTATCAGCCTCAGCTTTTGATAATGTATTAGAATCTAATGGTTTGTTGACTGAAGGCGATATCAGAAGAATTTTAGGAAGCCTTTTGTTTAAAGATCAAGATGTTAGAAAGCCAGTATCAGTTATGTCTGGCGGGGAAAAAAGCCGAGTTGGCTTAGCCTGTATGATTGCTAAAAACGCAAACACACTTTTAATGGATGAACCTACCAACCACCTTGATTTGATTTCACAAGAAAATTTAGCAGATTCCTTGGTTAAATATGCTGGAACACTTATATTTGTAAGCCACGATCGCCGATTTATTAACCGTATTGCAACGCATGTTTTAGGTGTTAAAAGTAACGGCCAACATCTTTTTGTGAAAGGTAATTTAGATGCCTTTTTTGAAGATGCCGAGCGCTTAAATTTTGATTTAATGCAATAACACACGTGTTTTAATAGGCGCATAATTTGCTAACAAATATTGGAAAATGACAGATTTGTTGACTTATTCAAAAACATGGCAACACCTGACGTTGGCCTAAATAATGATGTTTTTTTGCACCATTTATAAGTTTAAAAAAATGCACGATAAATATTTAGGCTTTCAACTTATTTGTAGTAGAATGAAGGCAAATATAGAAAAATTTGAAAATCTATGACTTTTGTTATACAAGTTGATGCATGAAATAATCCTAAAATCATATCTTGTTGGTGGGGCTGTTCGGGATAGGATCTTGGGCATTCAAAATAGTGACAAAGACTATGTGGTTGTTGGGGCAACAGAACAAGAGATGTTAACTGCTGGTTTTGTAAAAGTTGGTTCTTTTTTTCCTGTATTTTTGCATCCAAAAACGCAAGAAGAATATGCACTAGCAAGAACTGAAAAAAAAACCTCAGTCGGATATCAAGGTTTTTTCTGTCAATATCATCCAAGTGTGACTTTAGCAGACGATTTAAAGCGTCGTGATTTAACCATTAATGCGATTGCTTTTGATGGAGAAAATTATATAGATCCTTTTAATGGTCTTGCCGATTTAAAAAATAGAATTTTACGTCCGGTAAGCAAGGCTTTTAAAGAGGATGCTATACGTGTCTTGCGTTTGGCGCGCTTTAAGGCAAAACTTCCTAATTTTAAACTTCACGACTCTTTCTACCTCTTTATTCAGGACATGAAACAAAGTGGGGAATTAAATAGTTTGCAACCAGAACGAGTACGTACAGAAATGGAAAAAGCTTTTAAAGAAAGCAAGCCATCTCTATTTTTTGAAACACTTAATGTGCTAGGTGTTTTGGAAATTGTTTTTCCGGAACTACATGCCCTTATTCATGTAGCACACAGGCAAAACACCCCAAAAGCAGATGCCTTTACCCGTACAATGATGGTTCTAGATGCTGCACGTCAGCAAGGTGCAGATAATACGTGTTTATATGCTGCTTTATTGCATAATTTAGGGAAAGGGATACCGCGACATGTTGAATCCGCAACAAATAGCGTAACACTGGTTAAAAAATTTTTAAAGCGATTTGGCATATCAAAAAACACAACCTTTGTTTTAAGTTATACACAGTATCATTTTCAGATTGATTGCTGTCAAGAAATGCCTTATGAACAAGTCATCGATTTATTAGATAGCCTTAAAATTAAAAAAACGTCAGATACAAATTTTCAAAATTTAATTACCTGTTCAAAAGCCTATACGTTAGATCACATGAATGCAGACCACAGTCAAACAGATTACCTTGCAAAGTGCGTTCAAACTATAGAAAAGTTAGATTTTTTTGAAATCACAAAAAATGTTAAAAATGCAAACAAGGCGGCTTATGTCAAGCAAGCGAAAATATCAGCGTTGAAGAGTAGCTCGTGATTTTGCCCTTTATACAGATCAACAGATGGTGTTTTATAAGCAATGGCTAAAATACGAAAAAAATAGGTGTATGACTTTTTGTTTTACCTATAAGTAAGATCAATTGTCGCATATAATATTTTCAAATAGGGCAAAACAGCGACAACACGGAATAACTTTCAACAGATGCCAAAACTGCGGTTATATCAAGTACGCCATTACCTAAAACACAGTAAAATTGACAATATTTAAAATTCAAAGCCATTAAAAACGAAAGCTATCCGTAATATCAAACTCATAATGTCTGATCAGAAGCGTCAACAACACATATAACAATCATCAAATGCACTGAAAAATAGCATTTAGCGCAAGCGCTGTCTGCACTTGCATTAAAAAATGGACCAATATGCGGCGCATTAAAACCAATTACTCAAACGGCAGCTCAGCAGCATAATAAGATGAAGGGTTAAAAAAACAATCAACCAGCGATTTAAGAGGTAAAGATAAACCCCTGGCAAAGCCTTCTGTATTATTAATTCTTACAAAATACCCCAAATTTACTATTATTTAGCGATCCTAAATGCCCTTCTTGAAATATTTTTTTACCTTGTTAACTTTTTATTAACTTTTATATGAATAAAATTAGATATTAATTCATGTCAAACTGTATGAGAGTATATTATGATTTTATCTAAAAAGAATAACACACTGTATCTATTGATGTTGAGTACATCAATAGCATCATTTTCAACAAATCAAGCTGTAGGGTTAACACCCGGACCGGGTGAACAAGCCGAGTTTGATGAAGATAACAACGATCCTATTTTTTATGTGCCTCAAAGTGCTCTAAACAACGATGGAAATTATACCGGAACAGGTGGTGCTTATGGTTATGGTTATGCATATGGATATGATGGGTATGGTTATCAAGCCTATAATGTTGATTATCGTGATGGGGAGTATGTTGTCCTTAATGCTGCTGGAGATGTGATTGATGATTTTTCACTTTCAAGTAATATTACTAATGATATTGTGAATGCAAATATAGCTGCCTTTGATTCCTCAAAAGCTTCTGTAGAGGTTAACACAGAACACCTTCGTGATGCTTTTAGGGGAAGTAAATATTCTAAAAACAAAGGATTTTCTTTGTTTACACCTAGGAAAATATCAAAAAAAGAAGACAACATAACAAAAGCACAATCTGTTTTAAAAGCTATTGGTGAAAATGGCCCTATGGAATTAAAAACAGATCAATATAGGTTGTGGGTAGCACCTTTTTCTAGCCAAACGAACGTAACGGGTGAAAGTGCATCAAGAGATTGGTTACTTGGCATTCTATCTGGTTTTCAATATGATAATAAAAAATATAAATATACACTAGGTACCTTTGTTGGTTTGCATGTTGGTAATAACAGAAGTAAAGTAACGAAAGAAAATGGCGACAATATTACTGGTGCTAGCCTTGGTATATATGGTTCTTATGGAGCCTGGGAAGGTGGCCGTATTGACGCTATGTTCATGCATAATCCCAACAAAATATCTACTTCAAGGCTTACAACGCAGGGACTTGCTAAAAGTGATAAAGACTTAAATTTGAACACGTTGAACTTACAAACATCCCATGTATTTAAAATACCAGGCGATATTTGGTCTGTTCGTTTGAATTTGGGTCATGTCTATACTGAAGATAAAACAAGCGGGTATACAGAACGTGGGGCTGGGGCCGCAAACTTTAGAAAGTCAAGCGAAACAGGCAAGTCATATGAGGCATTAGCGGGAGTTGGTGTACGTTGGAACAACAGTGGTGAAGAATGGCGCACACGTATTACTGGCGTGTATGAAATAGGAAAAGAATATTCAAAAACAGGTTCAGGGTCCCGCATTTCTGTTGGTAATAATTTTAGCACGACACTTAACGTACAAAATTCGGCTAAGGGAGAAGTTGCACATTATGCAACTTTATATACAACCATCAATAATAGCTCAGGTTGGAAGTTCTTCCTTGGTTATAACGGAACATTTTCGAAAAACACTGTAGGCACTGCATTTGCTCTAAAAGGTGAATATCGTTTCTAACGATCATGTATTTTAAATAACAAAAAATAGTTATGCACCTCTATTTATTAGGGGTGCTTTTTTAATAAATTTCAGGTAAATCGTATGAGTATATCTATGTTAAAAAAAATCATACTCTTAAGTATCGTATTTATTCGGTGTTATGCCAGTTGTGAGTATGACGATGCCTTAAGTCAATTTTTATCCCATACGCATTTTCGTACAATAAAACTTGTCAATCAATTGGACGACGTGCAAGAAATGGAAATCAATTTCAGACAATGGCGTCAAGTACAACCCAGAGAAAATATTTTGATAAAGGTAAATATTAACAAAAAAATCATTTATAAAAGTGAGGCATACACCTCAGACTTTATGATCAAAAACGATGATTCTACTAAAAGTTTAGATGTTTGCCTAGAACATTTCTTATTCTTAACATCTGTGCCTCAAACACCGATACAATTATCTATGTTAAAAAGTATAAAAAGAAAGGGGACTTCTGATTTTCAGTACAAATTAACCCTACCTACAGAACATGAATATAATCCCATGAAGCAAACACAGCCGTTAATTATAGAGTTTGTTCCTGCTTCAGTGCCCCTGTTAACAACGCTTATGCCCTGTGATCAGAATCGGTTGCGTGTTATTAATATGCCAATGCCTGCATACACCTGTTATTTTCGTGATGGTGTATTGCCGCACTTTAAATGTGGTCATGTGGGTCCTGAAATTGCTTTTCAAAAGTCATATGATGATACCTTATCACGCATACAAAACGTAACATCAAATAGTACCTTAAAAATACCATTGGATATTCATACTATTTGGATTACAGACAATCAAAACCCTAAAATGCCAAGTGATGCATGTTATGATCTTTTTTGTGAAACCACAAAAATATGCACAACACAAGAGGGTTGGACGCATCATATTTGGGTGCACGATAAACGACACGTTCCACAATATCCCGATTTAAAAAGACCTGTTATCATTCATGAAATCGGGGACGCTTTTCAAACACCTGCCTTAAAACCATTTGAAACACTTTACTGTCAGTCTGTAAGTGCCAAAAATTATGGCAAAGCATCAGATATTGCACGTTTGGCTATTTTATATAAGCAAGGCGGTGTATACCGTGATACTGACTTTTCGTTTATTAAAACGCCAAAAGACCTACATAAAGCATGTTCTTTTTATACAGGACTTGAAGGAGCAGAAGGGTTAGCCCCTTGTAATGCCATGATAGCAAGCGGGCCGCAGCACCCGGTATTAATGTTGTACTTAAAAATCATAAGGGATAATATGGTAACGCCACTTGGTCCCTTAACTATACTAAAAAGTTTGCCGCACGAATATAATAACTTTATTCATAAAACGTTGTTTGAAACAGGGCCCTTTGCCTTTGCAGCCGCGTTATATATGTCTGTAAATGATCCTGAATTATTAAGCGATATTTGTATTGCACCATCGCCTGTATTTTTTCATTTAGCATATAAACATGATGGAACAGAAAATTCAACATGGCCGTGGATGGCCCTTGGTAAGCATTTACACAAACAAGATTGGTGCCCAAAACCAGCTATATAGAGATTTAAAAGCAGTACTGTAAAATTTCTAGCATAGAAAAATTGCCCACTTTTCATTAATCTAACTAATTTTTTTATCCGTTTTTTCGTGTTGCAGAAACATTATTTTTTTTTTCAATAGAACAGCTATATATAATGTCTCGTTTTATATTAAATGAGCTATACATCGTTAAAAATAGCTGCTTGATGCGTACCCACTGCCACAATTACACTATGCGCAGGTATCACTGTTTTTTGATCATTTTTTTCAACTAAAACACCTGTTACTTGCTGCTGATCGTCAACATTAAATTCTAACGGTGTTGATTGTTCTAATAGAAATAGGCCTTCTTGAAAGGCATGACGCACTTCATCTGGATTAAGTTTGACCGCTGGAGAATCTTTGATTGCCTTGCGGTAAATTATCGTGCACCCACCCCATTTTTGAAGCAAAGGAACAGGATCAAATCTTACTTTATTCTCCTGTGCTTTTTGCTTTGCGTTCTCCAATTCCTCAGCATGTTTCAACCACATGTCAAGTTCGTCTTTCTCATTTTTAGAAAGAGTGCCCATCAAATCTGCATATTGATTTTTCTTTTTCAAATCTTGAATACGCTTTTTCATAGATTCTATTTGTTTTAAATAATAGGCTTGTGCCTCTGTTGCAGCGTCAATTGCAGTAAGGCCTGCACCAATCACAACTATTGGCATATTAATTGTCAAACAGCTTAAAGCATTATCTTTAAAAGCACTGGATAGCTGTAAGCCCATTAAAAAGTCTGATGCTAAAAGCACACCCTTTGCAAGTTCATTTTTAACACCCATTAATCGTGGCGCGCCAGCGCCTGTACACAGGGCAATATGATCAATACCATGTTCAAAAGCGTTATCTGCTGTTAATTGTGTACCAAAGTATACACCGCCCTTTAAGGTATATAAATGATTGCGCTCTAGTAATAAGCGAATCAAAAATAAATTGTTTTTATCCCACCTAACTGTAATGCCGTATTCAGCAACACCGCCAAAACCAGATACCAATCGTTTGGATAAAGGGTTTAAATAGTGCTTAATATTTTTTATTGGTTTTTGTCTATTTAAAAAAAGGGGTTCTAAAGGTTCAATTTTAACGCCGTCAACTGCTAATACATGAACGCCTGAACGCATTAAATAATGGGCTAAACCAAAACCTGCGGGCCCCTGCCCGACCACTAAAATATTTTTATCTTTTTCTTCTAATGGTAAGGGTTGTTCAAAATTCAACGGGTTCCATTTAGTAAGCAAACTATAAATTTCAAATCCATAAGGAAGATCTAATACTTCTCGTAAAATTTCATTTTCAACACCTGGTATATCAACTGATTCTTGTTTTTGATAAATGCACGCTTGCCGGCAATCGTTACAAATGCGGTGCCCTGTTGCAGGCACTAAAGGGTTATCAACACATATTATTGCAAGTGCACCAAGGCTATAACCTTGTGTTTTAACCTCTGCCATTTGTGATATTTTTTGGTCTAAGGGGCATCCTGTATGCTCTGTATTTTTAGCATGACCTTGACGGCAAAAATCACGATCTTGATGGTGGCAAAAAATGCAATAATTTGCTTCATCATGTGCCTTCTTAAAACTATGCCCAGCATCCGTTAGATCAAACCCTTGTCGTTTTGCATCAGTTGTTTTTATAGATAACAAATTTGTTTTTTCGACACCCACTAATTGCGTTAGAAAAATGTCTTGTGCCGTCATTTTAATGGGGGCTTTAAATAAGCTGGAATTTTTATGTTTATCCTTACCATCAGCACTATACATAGCCCAGTGTACGTATTCTACATAAGGGATGAGAACGTCTTCATATGTATTGATATCATTCATAAAAGGCTGGATAGCATTAGAAAATAATAAATCAAAATCAACTGACGGCACCACATTAAAGGAAAGGCTTGGCTCTATTAAGGGTGTGTCTATTTTTTGCCTCAAGGCAAAGCGCTGCACAAATGTGCGTTTTATTTTAGGAATAATAGCAAAAGTTTTATGACGTTCCTGATTAATTTGCACCTGCTCTGAAATATTAAATAAATAACCAATAAAATCTTCTATATAGGGTGCTACATCAACATAAAGCTGCTTTATCTCAGCCTCACTTAATTTACCCACATAGGCTAAACTTAATAAATTGTGTAGGTTTAAATTGCCATCTTTTACATAGTTTAAAAACGTCTTGTGAATACGTGTTAAGCCTTTTAAGGCATATAAATCTTTAAATTCTAAATCAAAAGATAATTTCATCTTAAAAATCGGCCATTTATTATGTCTTTAAACATAGCGTTATTATATTGAATATAGCATTTTTTTAATATAAAAACGTGTAAGGATTACCTATTGGGTTTTTTTCAAGAATATGTGCGCTTAATTTTGCACGCTAAAAAATAGATGCCCGTTTGATACATATAAGCAATACCCCAATACAGTTTTCGCTTTAACGCCTCTTAAAATAAATCGATCTTATTTATTTTATAAATCTTTAGATACTAAAGCTTGGACAATTCACAATTAATTCAGTACCTTAAAGTAGAAATAAGTATTGATATGACAAGGGAATAGAAACAATGAAAAAGGGCGTCTTACTCTTAAATCTTGGCACACCTGATGATGTAAAAGTAAATTCTGTTCGCAGGTATTTACGTGAATTTTTAACAGATCCACGCGTGATTGATTTACCATTTTTGGCACGTTACATACTTGTTTTTTGTGCAATCCTACCGTTTCGCCCTTTTAAAACGGCTAAAGCATACCGTAAAATATGGAAAGAAGACTCTCCGTTAAGAATTTTCACACTTAAAACAAAAAAATTACTTAGTAAACAGCTAGATGATAGCTATCACGTAGAATACGCGATGCGCTATGGCGCACCTTCTATTGCGTCTATTGTAAGCAAATTTCAAAATTGTGATGAACTAACAATACTACCATTATTCCCACAATATTCATCTGCTGCCACCGGCTCAGCCATTGAAAAAACATTAAAAGAAGTTGGCAAATTGTGGAATATTCCAAATATTAAAGTTATCAGCCAGTTCTATAATGACGATGGCTTTATTCATGCAAGCACTCAACATATTCAAAACCACATAAAAGATCAGGAAACATTTATACTGTTTAGTTATCATGGTCTGCCCGAAAGGCATATTAAAAAAAGTGGGTGTACATTAATGTGTAGTGGCAGCAAGCAATGCCCCAAAATATCTGATAAAAACACGTGGTGTTACCGCGCGCAATGCTACGCTACAACGCGCCTTATTTCAGATAAGTTGGCACTAAAACCTGACACTTTCATGACATCATTTCAATCAAGACTCGGTAAGACACCATGGATACAACCCTATACGGACCATGTGCTGCAAGAATTAAGGCAAAAAGGTGTTAAAAATTTAACCATTGTTTCACCTTCTTTCGTTGCAGATTGCCTTGAAACCTTAGAAGAATTAGCGATTCAACTAAAGGAAGAGTGGATCGCTCTTGGTGGCACATCCTGCACTGTTATACCTTGCCTCAACACAAACACTTTATGGATAAATGCCTTAAGCGCTATGATTAAAAAAGGTGGCATAATGGCTGAGTCTTTAAATGATAGATGTGTTGGCGCGCAAGTATAGACTTTATCTATCCTATACTTTTGTAAAATTTAAAAAAATAAGAAAATCGTATGGCTTGTTGCTTTAAATCCTGAATATGATTATGTTCATGCGCCAATATAAACAATGATTCTATATCTGTGATGCGCTCTTTTACAGCAGCATCAAGTTGTTTTATGCCCTCACAATCATTATTAAATTTTAAATCCATAAGCTTTTCCTGCATGGAAAACACTTCTTGCATTGTATCCATATTGTTAAGTGTCTTGGACAAGTTTTCAATACAATCAAGATTATGCAACTTTAAAATAGCGTTCAAACAACCTAAAGGTGTTTTTAGTTCTGAGTATAAAGTTGATATTTTAGCGCTTAAGGATCGTGCTGCCTGTTTTTCGACGGGGCAGATATGCTTATCGGGATGGCACAATAATTGAAGACGTTGAAATGCTTTATCAAGCGCTGCACTATTAATATTTAACTGGGGCTTTAAACCAAAAAGATCAAAGGGGTTGTTTACATTCATTTTATATTACCCAAACCTTAACGCTGCAGATCCCCAGGTAAGACCGCCACCAAGTGCTTCAAGCACAAGTAAATCTCCTGCTTTTATTTTACCATCTGCAATACCTTTATATGTGGCTAAAGGAATAGTTGCTGCAGATGTATTTGCATGATCAGCAATCGTCATGATCATTTTTTCATAAGGAATATGAAAGTGATCACAAATAGATTCTAATATACGTTGATTTGCTTGATGTGGAACAAACCAGTCCACATCGTTTACGGATAAATTATTGGCGTTCAATGCAGTGGTTACAGCCTGGCCAATTTTTAAGATCGCATTTTTATAGATAAGCTTTCCATCCATTTTAATATAGCCATATTTATTCGTGCAGTTGCTATCATCAACATAAAGCGATTCGTACTGCATACCGTTAGAGAATAAATGCGTTGAGAGAATACCTTGATGGGGTGAATAAGCCTGTGCTTGTAAAACATAAGCACCAGCACCATCTCCAAATAAAACGGCAGTTGTTCGATCATGCCAATCAACTAAGCTGCTCATGCGATCGGCACCGATTACAACAACTGTTTTGGCCCCTCCTGTTTTGATAAAATTATCTGCTGTGCTTAAAGCATATATAAAGCCAGAACAAGCTGCCTGCATATCAAAAGCAAAGGCATTGTTTGCTTTCAATAGCGCTTGAACTTTAACGGCAGACGCAGGAAAGGCATGATCTGGCGTTGACGTTGCAAGAATGATCATATCAACATCATCAGGCTTAATATCTGCAATTTCTAGCGCTTGTTGCGCGGCTTTATAGGCCATTTGTGCAGTGGTTTCATTTACCCCCTCTGCAATATAGCGCTGTTTTATGCCAGTTCGCTGGGTTATCCATTCATTGGATGTATTCATCTTTTTTTCAAGATCAAAATTCGTCACACATTTTTGTGGCAGGTAGTGCCCACAAGATAGTACTTTTGAACAAAATTGATTCACAAGCTTATGTATCCATCATTAATTGTTTTTCGATACGTTCTGGTAATTTATTCTTCGCCATTTCAATAGCAACCTTTATAGCATTTGCAACACCGACTGCATCGCTATCGCCGTGGCTTTTAATGGCAATTCCGCGCAAACCTAAGAATGGCGCGCCATTGTAGTAGCGTTTATCAACAATTTTATAGGCCTTCGATAGAGATTTTTTACACAAAAGGTAACCCAGCTTGCTAAGAAAAGTATTGGAAAAAGCATCTTTTAATAAGTGCGTTATTAACGTTGCTGTACCTTGTAGGGTTTTCAAAGCAATATTTCCAGTAAAACCATCGGTTACGATGACATCCATTTCACCAGTAGCTATTTTATTACCTTCGATAAAACCTTTATAGTTAATACTTTTATGGGCTTTAAATAACTGTGCAGCTTCTTGAACAGCCTCTGTTCCCTTCATTTCTTCAATGCCGATATTTAAAATGCCAATTGTAGGTTTTTTGATACCAAGATAGGCGTTTATGTAGATGGCCCCCATTAATGCAAACTGTAAAAGCATTTGAGGAGAACATTTAATGTTTGCCCCCAAATCAAGCATCAAGGACAAGCCTTTCGTTGTGGGTATAAAGGCAGGGATTGCAGGGCGTAAAACCCCCTTAAATGTTTTGATATAAATTTTTGATAGCGCCATAAAGGCACCCGTATTAGCGCAAGAAACAACTGCATGTGCATCACCTGTGGCAACTGCCTTTACCGCTGAACCAAGGCTTGTTTTAACCCCTAGACGAACAATTTGCGCAGGCTTTTCATTATTAGATACGGAAAGGTCTTTATGAACAATGGTGCAGTGTTTATAAAGCAAGGTTTCAAATTTTAAATATGACCTAATTTTATTTTCATCACCAAACAACAAAAAATGAATATTATGATGATGATTTTCTGATAAATAAAAATCTAAGGCTAATTTGACACCTGGTATTATTTTAGGCGGACCATAATCGCCCCCCATAACATCAACTGATATGGTTATTGTCATGACCCTGCCTAAACTTAAAGTTAGCTAACTTTAACCTTTATAATTTGCACACCTTTATAGTGCCCACAAGCTTGGCATACATGGTGTGGACGTTTTGTTTCACCACAGTTTTTACATTCTGTGACTGTAATATCAGCTAAACCATCATGAGAGCGACGCATACCGCGACGGGATTTCGATATTTTCTTCTTTGGAACTGCCATTTAAAACTCTTCAAAAATTAGTATTTTCATTCATTTATAACTTGTTTTTCACTAAAAAGCAACAGAAAACGTACATCTTGTAGAGTCATTTAAAAATAATTGACGGATTCTGACAGATATATTTTACAACTTTTTTGTTAACATTTTTTATGTATAAGTTAGTATTAATGACGGTGTTAGTAGCAATTCTTACAATAATAATCACTATCAAGGCATATTCAGTTGATATTTTTTTGAGTAAGCCTAACAGTTGTTACGAGGTTAGCTATTCTGCTCAAGAACCCCCACAGTGCAAACACCTAACGCTACTGCATTAATAGATACTTGCCCATCATACCCAAACTATGCGTCAAAAAATATTCCACATTTAGACAAATTACAAAACGATGAAAACAAGAATAAAGCAGAACAAGCAACAACAATAAGCTATGTAGAAAGCGAGAAAAATAGCAATTAATAAAAAAAAGCCTTGAAAACATGATTCAAGGCCCTAAATATTAAAATGATTCTGTACTTATTGGACAGGATACGCTATATAACACATAAATTTAGAATGGTGTTGTTTGTCAAGCTTTGTGCCAAGCAGTGCTTTGCGACCATAGATTACAAGAAGATGTTTTACTGCTAAGAATTTATTGTTATTTTCAGGATCTTGAGTACGTGTTGGCAAGGTTGCATAAGTTGTCATAATTTCATTTTGCGGTGTTTTTTCAAATGCTTTAATAGCTTTGGTCACTAACGAGTATGGCATACCATTAAATTTTTGAACGTGTTTACCTAAGTTTCTAGGGTCAACATCAACAGCCACTTTGTAGTCTTGAACACACGTTAAACGACCACCTTCAGACAGAACGCCACGTACAAAGTTTTGTGAATATGAATTATCAGATGGCGCGCTGATTTGGTTTAATTCATTGAAAACTTTTTTAATATCGCCACCAGATTCTTGAATATACCCAGCCAAACCATCCATTTGCGTTCCTGCTTTTTGAATAATCGCAGCAGGCCCAATTGCAAAAAATTCTTTTGCCTTCGTATCACTTGAATGCTCTACATCCTCATGATTATTATGTACAGTGCTACTACAGCCTGTTAATAAAGCTATAACAGATAAATTAATAAGTGCCTTACGCATGCGCGTTTCCCTAAAACTAAGTATTATCTAAATTTTAAGCTTTATTTAATTTAAAATCAAATATAATTTTTATCATATTTGAAATGATTTATATTTTTTCTATCCACTCACATCTATACATAAAAAGGCATAGTCAACAATTCATTATATATACTGATACCGAAAAACCTTGATTTTTTTGCATATTAAATTATAAGATACATCTCTTGATTAATGTCATCATAAAACATCAACAAAAAATTTTCTAAACGTATCTTACGCCTTTAGCAGCAAGCAAACTTTTAGAGCAAGGATGAATATGAAAAAAAGGTATTGATACCCCTGCATCCATGCAAAATATGCACACAACAATAACCCATAGTCTACTTAAAACAGAAAAACAGCCAACGATAGGAGAGCTATAAAAAAAGGAGGACAAAAAGCCCTCCTGATAATTTAAAAATATTATAAAAATTAACGTTTTGAGAACTGGAAACGCTTACGTGCTTTTGGTTGACCGTATTTTTTACGCTCAACTTCACGGGCATCACGAGTTAAGAAACCACCTTGCTTTAACGACCTGTGTAAATCAGGTTCAAAAGCAACAAGTGCCTTACTTATTCCATGACGAACGGCTCCAGCTTGACCTGAAAGACCACCACCTTTAACTGTGCACACAATATCATATTGATTTTTGCGATCAGTTATATCAAAGGGTTGTTGTAAAAGCATTTGAAAAACTGGACGTGCGAAATATTTATTTCCCTCACGTGTGTTAACAAGCATTTTACCAGAACCAGGTTTAATCCAAACACGGGCAATAGACGATTTTCTTTTACCTGTTGCATAAGCTCTACCTTTTTCATCAAGCTTTTGTTCGCGCTTTTCAGCTTCTATTTGTTGAACAGCAACTGCCCCTTTAGCAACATCAGCTACTTTAGTGTCTGTTACTGCAGATTTTAAGTTATCTAAACCAATTTTATTTTCCATAATTAACCTCTTTTCGCATTTTTAGAGTTAAGAGCAGCAACATCTAAAACTTCTGGGTTTTGCGCTGTATGTGGGTGATCTGATCCAGGATATACACGTAGTTTCTTCAAAACTTCGCGCCCTAGGGGGCCACGTGGTATCATACGTTCAATTGCTTTTTCAACAACACGCTCTGGATGCTTGCCGGTTAAAATTTCTTTCATTGTACGCTGTTTGATTCCACCAGCATAACCTGTGTGCCAGAAAAAAATCTTATCTGTTAATTTTTTACCAGTAAGATGAATCTTTTCAGCATTGATAACAACAACATGGTCACCACAATCAACATGTGGTGTGTAAAATGGTTTGTTTTTTCCACGCAGATGTGTCGCTACAACGACAGCTAATCGTCCTAAAACGATATCTTGCGCGTCAATTAAAATCCACTTTCTTTTAACGTCTTCTGAACGAATAGACTTGGTTTGCATTTTAAG
>Ga0051987_10000943_pt1 | contig 15293 bp, 12 predicted proteins | sample CryGey08umfilter_2_FD_58083 | JGI IMG/M metagenome (GOLD analysis project Ga0051987, IMG submission 58083) | Groundwater microbial communities from aquifer in Utah, USA - Crystal Geyser 4/10/14 0.8 um filter | ecosystem: Environmental > Aquatic > Deep subsurface > Groundwater | place: USA: Utah... | reverse complement strand
AGAAGGAAAACCAATTGCAAAAATTCAAGATAATGATGTTATCTTTTTTTTCAATGCACGTAGTGATAGAGCGCGTCAGATTACCAAGGCATTTGTCCAAAAAGATTTTGTGAAGCACAATCCTGGTGCATTTACACGAAAGAAATATCCCAAAAATATGCGCTTTGTGGCAATGACAGATTTTGGCCCTGATCTTGATTCTGTTCTTACCGCATTCCCAAGTCCTGATATAGATCATAGTCTTGCAAAAGCAATAGGTGAACATCGTAAGCAACTCTATATTTCTGAAACAGAAAAGTATGCGCATGTAACATACTTTATCAATGGTGGTTATCCAGAGCCTATTGACGGTGAAGTCCGAGAACTTATCAAATCACCAAAAAAGTATTCGTATGCGGATCAGCCAGAGATGCATGCAAAGCAATTGACGGATAGAATTGTTGAATATATTGATGCGGGCACGTATGATTTTGTCACCGTTAATTATCCCAATGCCGACATGGTGGGACACACAGGCGATTTTACTGCTGCAAAAAAAGCAGTTTCGTTTTTGGATGCACAAGTAAAAAGGGTTGTGGATATTGTACTTGAGCATGATGGCCAGGTGCTTATTACTGCAGATCATGGGAATGCAGAGCAAATGATCAATTTTAAAACGGGTGGTGTGCTTACACAGCATACCGCTAATCCAGTACCTTGCATCTTGATAAAAAAGTCAAAAAAGAGTATACCTATGCATACTGGTAAACTCGCTGATGTAGCGCCGACATTACTCAAAATGATGAATATCACATCCCCAAAGGAAATGACTGGTCGCCCATTATATTAATAGAAATATTTGAGGAGGAACGAATTATTTGTAGATTAGGATTATGCAAAGACCAAAACCAACAGTTCTTGCCATCTGTGATGGATGGGGTATCGCGCAAGATAGTGAGGGAAATGCGATTACCCGTGCAAAAACACCACGCATGGATGTTTTTACAAAAGAATATCCTGTTATGACACTGTATGCTTCTGGCAATGAAGTTGGTCTTCAGTTTGGAGAAATGGGAAATTCAGAAGTTGGTCATTTGAATATCGGAGCTGGGCGCGTGTATTACCAGACATTGCCGCGCATCAATAAAAGTATTTCAGATGGGTCTTTTTTCGCAAACGAAGCACTTCGTGATGCAATAGAAGCGGTTACAAAGAACAGTTCGACACTCCATATTATGGGACTTGTCGGTCATGGAAATGTGCATGCCAGTCAGGAACATTTGTTTGCTATTCTTGAATTGGCAAAAACAAAAAAAATAAAGAAGGTGATGATCCATGCATTTCTCGATGGACGTGATAGTAAGTTTGATAGTGGAAAAACATTTATTGCAGAACTCGAGGCAAAAATGAAAGAACTTGGTGTCGGGAAAATTGCAACATTGGGTGGACGATATTGGGGAATGGATCGTGACAATCGTTGGGACCGCATTGAAAAAGCATATACGGTCATTGCTCTTGGAGAAGCATCTGTATATTTTCCTTCTGCCTCATCTGCTATTGATGCATCGTATGAAAAAAAAGTGTACGATGAAGAATTTGAACCCGTTGTTATTGGAAAAGAAGGAGAGCCAACTGCACGAGTGTCATCTGGTGATGCTGTGATCTTTTTTAACTTCCGTCCGGACCGTGCAAGACAACTCACGCAGGCATTCGTCTTACCGGCATTTGAAAAATTTAAGCGAGCATATATTCGAGATGTGACGTTTGTTACCATGACAGAATATGAAAAAGAGTTACCTGTCTCAGTAGCATTTCCACCAGTAGTCGTTCACAATTGTCTTGCTGGAGTATTAAGTAATGCTGATTTGTCACAGTTTCATATTGCTGAAACAGAAAAGTATGCGCATGTGACGTTCTTTCTCAATGGTACTGTTGAAAATCCTTTTCCCAGAGAAGACCGAAAAATTATTTCGTCGCCAAAAGTTTCCTCATACGATCAAGCACCAGAGATGTCTGCTGCGCTCATTGTAAAAGAAGTTGTACGCGTGATTGAAGCGGATCTGTACGATGTTATTATTCTCAACTTTGCGAATGCCGACATGGTAGGACATACAGGTGATCTCGCTGCAACAATTGCTGGTGTTGAAGCTACGGACAAAGCGCTTGGTATTATTGCAGATCATGTATTATCAAAGGACGGTCTTCTTCTTATTACTGCAGATCATGGAAATGCTGAAGAAGTCATTAATCTTGAAACTGGTGACATGGATAAAGAACATAGTACAAATCCTGTTCCATTTTATATCATTGGCAATGAATATCGTGGAAAGGCAGGCCCTGCTGGTGACCCACCAGAAGGTGATCTTTCTCTCATGCACCCAGTCGGCATGCTCGCAGATGTTGCACCGACGATGTTGAAATTGCTTGGTGTTGAACAGCCACCAGAGATGACAGGAAGAGCATTGATGTAAGATACATAATAAAAAGATTGAAAGATTAAAAAAATTCTCCTCATTAAAGGAGAATTTTTAATCATCTATTTGTTTATTTCTTCAACGCGTCTAATCTGTATTTCACTTCTTCAATCACTTTTTCTTCTACTTCTCTGACTGACTTCTCTCGCATGGTGACTGATGCACGCATGTCATCTCCTGTTGGATTCAATGATTTCAAGAGTGCCTTCGCATCATAGCCTTTTGTTGCGTAGAGAATGCTGTGTATGGTATCATCTCCATTTGCGTGCTCGTGAGTGAGGAGGATAAGTTTTGCTTCTGGAGAATAGACAATGAGTTCATCGACGATATCGTAAAGCGATGATTCTGATGCTCCTGTTTGAACGAAGATATCGCGTGACAATCTTGTCGCTACGAGATTGAGATTTTCATGTCGTTCGAGTTGTGCGAGTGCTTCCCCCCAAAGTTTGAGTGAACCAATGGTTTTCGTACGATACAAATTGTGAATAATATATTGTCGGTCTGCACCAAGTGCCATGAGTGTGCTTGCCGTACGGAGTGTTTGTGGTTTGACATTTTCTGCTGTGAAGCTGCGTGTGCTATCGATCATCGCGGTGAGGAGTGCTGTCGCAACTTCTTGTGAGATATGTTCTTCTCCGAGTTGTTTGAATATATCAAAAAGTAATTCGGCAGATGTTGCTACGGTGCTATCAACGATATTGATCTGTCCAAATTGTTCATTTGCGATATGGTGATCGATGTTGATGACTGGTTCGGTATAAAAAAGATCACTATTGTTTCTATAGGTTGCTCCTAGTGATTCGAGATCTGGTGTATCAACGACAAATATTGCATCGTATTTGAAATCTGTCTGTGCGGTTGTAATATGTTCACGCGCAAGTGCTCCGTGTTTTGGTGTGATGTAGATACGAAGTTTTTCATCCTTTACATCATAGCTGAGTTCTTCGACACCAGTATTTTTTACATCGATGGTCAATATAAATTTTTGTAAATGAGAAAAATTATTTTGGAATGATCGTGCAATTTTTAGAAATTGCAATTTGTCCGGCAAGACAAATCCATCTACCACAACATCCACACGTTTTCCCTGTGCGGTCAGAAAAGCCATGAGTGCAGCAACGCTCCCGATAGCATCGCTTCCCGCGTCTTTGCGGAAGGTGATGAGGAACTGCTTTTTTTCAGTGACGAGGGTATGAATTTGTTGGATGGTTGAAAGTGCCATAATACTATGCCCTCTATGAAAGAGATGAGGACAGTCAAATACTATAGCGGATTATTGCAATTCTGTCAACGGAGCCAAAAACTTGCGTTTTCATCATATTTTGGTAGTATGGGATGTATAATGACGATGTTTCAGATATCTGTATACGTTTTTATGAAAGAACTTCCAAAGGCATACGAGCCATTCAAATACGAAGAAAATATTTACAAACACTGGGAAGAGAGTGGATTTTTTAATCCAGATGTTTGTATTGAAAAAGGTATTACTGATAAGGATGCAGAGTCGTTTAGTATTGTCCTTCCTCCGCCAAATGTGACAGGGACACTGCATATTGGGCATGCGGTCATGCTTGCTATCGAGGATGTGATGGTTCGCTATCATCGTATGAAAGGTGATAAAACACTCTGGGTGCCTGGGACAGACCACGCAGCGATCGCAACACAGGAAAAGGTAGAGCGCATGCTCTGGAATGATGAAAAGAAAACTCGTCATGATCTTGGTCGTGAGGTATTTTTGAAACGCGTGGAAGATTTTGCGCAGGATAGTCACGATCGTATTGTAAACCAAGCAAAACGCATGGGGACTTCACTCGATTGGTCTCGAGAATATTATTCTCTTGATGAGGATCGAAATCTTGCCGTCCGCACAGCATTCAACATCATGTACGACATGGGACTCATCTATCGTGGAGATCGCATTGTCAATTGGGATCCAAAGATGCAATCAAATGTGTCAGATATCGAAGTTGTCCGAACAGAAGAAAAAGCTCCTTTTTATTATTTTCAATATGGTCCATTTGTGATAAGCACTGCGCGACCAGAGACAAAATTTGGTGATAAATATGTCGTCATGCATCCAGACGATGAACGATATGCTAAATACAAACATGGCGATACCTTTGAATGTGAATGGATCAACGGAAAAGTAACAGCAACGATTATCAAGGATGACTCGGTTGATCCAGCATTTGGAACTGGTGTTATGACGATCACACCATGGCATGATGCAACAGATTTTTTTATTGCAGAGCGTCACAATCTCGAAAAAGAACAAGTTATTGATTTCGATGGAAACCTTCTTCCTGTAGCAGAAGAATTTGCTGGCATGAATATCCTTGATGCGCGACCAAAGATTGTAGAAAAATTGAAAGCAAAAGGATTGCTCGTAAAAGTGGATGAAGAGTATGTGCATAGTATTGCGACAAACAGTCGTGGTGGTGGACTCATCGAGCCACAGATCATGAAGCAGTGGTGGGTTGATGTGAAGAAAAAATTTACACTAGAACATTCACATATTGAAGGCATTACAGACGGGCAAGATGTGTCTTTGCAAGAATTGCTTCAACATGTCGTGAACACAAAACAGATTCAAATACTTCCAGATCGTTTTGAAAAACAATATTTTAATTGGGTAGATAATTTACTCGATTGGTGTTTGTCTCGTCAGATTTGGTATGGGCATCGTGTGCCTGCGTGGTACCGAGGCGATGACGTGTATGTTGGTATTGATGCGCCAGAGGGTGAAGGCTGGACACAGGATTCTGATACCCTCGATACGTGGTTTAGTGCTGGCATGTTTAGCTTTTCACCATTTGGTGGTGTAGAAGGCAAGAGTGAAGATCAAAAAAATTATCACCCAACAAGTGTCCTAGAAACTGGCTACGACATCCTCACATTTTGGGTGGTCCGTATGATTCTCATGACCACTTGCTTGCGTGGCGAAATCCCATTCAAGACCGTGTATTTGCATGGGCTCGTACGGGATGAACAGGGGAGAAAGATGAGCAAGTCACTCGACAATATTATTGATCCACTCGATGTATCAGAAAAGTTTGGGACAGATGCGGTACGCTTGTCGTTGATGGTTGGTTCGTCACCAGGCAATGACTCAAAACTTTCTGAAGAGAAAATTGGATCATATAGAAATTTTGCGAATAAGTTGTGGAATATTTCTCGGTTTATCTTGATGAACATTGAAAATCCTGTTACTGATGTTAAGCGACCAGAAGCACAGACATTATCTGATGCTTGGATACTTGATGAATTGAATTTGGTAATTATGCATTACCATTTATATATAAAGAAGTACAGTTTTTCTCAAGCAGCTGAGTTATTGCAAAATTTTACATGGAACACATTAGCTGATTGGTACCTTGAGATAGCAAAAATAGAAGGAAATAAGTCTGAAATCCTAAATTTTATTCTCAATAATTTGCTTAAATTGTGGCATCCGTTTATTCCATTCGTTACTGAAGCAATTTGGCAGTCTGTTTATGAATCTGCTGAAATGTTGATGGTTCAAAAAATGCCATTATTTGATAAAGAGCATTTTGTTGAGGGAGCCAATGTTCAAATGCATGGCTTTGGTTTAATTAGAGATATCATTACCAACATTCGTTCACTCCGTTCAGAAAAAAATATTGAGCCAGGAAAAGAAGTGGGTATTGTTATTGTTTGTGGTGAAGAACAAGCAATGCTCGATGAAAATGCAGTGTTGATTAGAGGATTGGCACGTGTTGGATCCTTGACTGTTACCGGAGACGAGAGTGCAAAACCAGAACAAGCAAGCACAGCGGTTGTTGGGAGTATAACACTGCATCTTGATCTCGCAGGAGCGATTGATGTCGATGTAGAAAAAACACGTCTCCAAAAAGAAATCGATCATGTATCACCGTATGTAATGCAACTGGAAAAGAAACTTTCAAATAAGGAATTTGTCGACAACGCACCAGAAGCAGTCATCGCTGTTGAAAAAAAGAAGCTCAATGACGCAACACAAAAGCTCACCGCTCTACAAGAACAACTCGCGATGCTATAATAGATGTCTATGTCAACGCTTACGGAAGAACAAAAAATTGCCTTTACCACGGATTCTGATAATGATGGAACTCCTGATATTGTAGATAATAAAGATGAACTGATGCGTTTGACGGTATCTCAACATGGGAAAAGAAATACATTTTTGGAAAAGTCGCTGTCTTCTCTGGTGTTTCGACTTATGGGGAAAAAGACTGTTGGTAATATGTTAAAACAACTTGTGCTACAAGACAACGCAAGAGAGAAAGGAAAACAATCTCAATCACAAACTCAAAACATGTATATAGGGAAGGGCATGTGGTCTCGGATGAGTGAGAGTAAAAAAGAATTGATTAGGATTTTTATCATTCTCGATATAGCAGTTATGCTTTTTGCATTATATTATTTTTTTGGAAGATAACGTATGACAATTTCAACAGATAAAAACAAAATTATTGAACTTCTTACACGCGGTGTAGAAGAAATTATTGATCGCAAACATCTTCTTGAAAAACTTGAATCTGGAAAAGAACTTCGCGTGAAACTTGGTATTGATCCAACAAGTGCAAATATCCATTTGGGACGTTCTATCCCACTTTTGAAACTTCGTGATTTTCAGGAACTTGGGCATAAAGTTGTGTTTATTGTAGGTGATGCAACGGGTGTCATAGGGGATACGTCTGACAAAGACAGCGAACGCCCGATGCTCACTCGTGAAGATGTAGAAAAAAATCTCGCATCCTACAAAGAACAAGTCGGGAAAATTCTTGATCTTAAAAAAATAGAATTTCGGCACAATTCTGAATGGCTGAACAAACTCAGTTACGAAGAAATAGGTGAACATGCAAATGTGTTTTCTCTTGCAGAATTTATTTCGCGAGATAATATTCGTCGTCGACTGGAAGCTGGTACTCGTGTATCTCTCCGGGAAGTGCTTTACCCACTCATGCAGGGATACGATTCTGTGGCAATCAAAGCTGATGTTGAACTTGGTGGAACAGATCAGCGATTCAATCTTCTCGCAGGACGAACACTCCAGGCACACTTTGGTCAGGAAGCACAAGATATTATCATGAATCCTCTCGTCGCTGGGACAGATGGACGTAAGATGAGTTCGAGCTGGGGCAACACGGTCAATTTGACTGATGCACCAGACGATATGTTTGGAAAAATCATGAGTGTACCGGATGATCTTATTATTCCATACTTCACGTACATGACGCGTGTGCCAATGGAAGAAGTTGAACAATATACACAAGCGATGAGAGATGGGGCAAATCCTCGAAATTATAAAATGCTTCTTGGTAAAGCGATTGTGAGCTTTTATTCTTCCGTAGAAGATGCAGAAAAAGCAGAGGCAAATTTCATCAGTACATTTACAAATAAGCAAGTACCAGACGAGATGCCTGATCTTGCTCCAATGAGCGCAAACATTGTAGACGTTCTCGTTGAAGCTGGTTTTGCGACGAGTAAAGGAGATGCTCGTCGCGCGATTGACGGCAATGGTGTTCGCGTAAATGACGAGGTAGTTTCTTCTTATGATGTTGCAGTGACTTCTGGTGATATTGTAAATAAAGGAAAACGAAGTTTTATACGGATTGTATAACTTGATATGATGAAACAGATTGAAAGTCAACTAACACAAGTATTACAAGCCATTGGTGTTGAAAAGGTAGAATTTTCTACCCCTCCAAATTCTGAGATGGGTGATATCGCATTTCCCTGTTTTTGGTTGGCAAAAAAAGAGGGAAAAAGTCCTACTGATGTTGCAACTGAGTTAGCAATAAAATTCAATGATGCCTTTGCAAAAGAAGACATGATACAATCTAGTCTTATCAAAGAGGTCAAAGCCTTTGGACCATATGTGAACTTCTTTTTAGATGGTGCAGAAGTTGCGTCATTTGTATTGAATGGTATCACTGAGGAAGGTGAACAGTATGGTATGCATACTGAGGGCAAGGGAAAACAGGTGGTGATTGAATTTGGTTGCCCAAATCCGATGAAAGTGTTTCATCTTGGTCATTTAAAGAATCTCGTTACGGGGGAATCCGTTGTTCGCGTATTTGAAAATGCTGGGTATGATGTGAAGAGGGTCAATTATCAGGGGGACGTTGGGCTGCACATTGCAAAAGTGTTGTATGGACTACAGACTGTCCCGCCTTCGGACGGGATCCCTGCCAAAGGCGGGACAGACGACGGACAACATCTGACTATGGAAGAAGTTACTGAGCAAGTGAGAATGGTATCATCACGCATACTCAAAGAACGAGTCGCATTTCTTGGCAAGGCATACACAAGAGGAGCAAATGCGTATGAAGAAAATAAAGATGCACAGAAGGCAATTGCTCGATTGAATGAAATGGTGTACGAACGAGATTCTTCCATACAAGAAGTATATACAACAGGAAGGCAGTGGAGTCTCGATTATTTTGATACGATTTACAAAAAACTTGGCAGTCATTTTGACCGTTTATATTTTGAATCAGAAACGTACGAACGTGGTGTTGAGCTTGTGGAAGAAGGAAAACAAAAAGGAATTTTTGTCGAGAGTGATGGAGCAGTCATTTTCCCTGGCAGTGAGTATGATTTGCATGACAGAGTATTTCTCAACAGCAAAGGCTATCCAACCTACGAAGGAAAGGAACTTGCACTTGCTGAAAAACATTTTACAGATTTTACTCCTGATCAAGTCATTCACGTGGTAGGGAAGGAACAGACTGGGTATTTTCAAGTCGTCTTCAAAGCACTTGAACAATTACTTCCTCAAACAACAGGAAAGGAATTTCATCTGGTTGGTGGGTATCTACAATTGAAAGGTGAACAAAAAATGAGTTCAAGAAAAGGGAATGTTATTAGTGGCGACGAGTTGCTGAAAGAAGTAGAAGAAAAAATTCGTCAAATCCTTGCAGAGCGTGGCGAAGATCATGGATTGTCCGAAGAAACGATTCAAAAAATTACTGGTGCAGCATTGAAATATGCCATGCTCAAAGCAGACGTTTCGCAAGATGTGGCCTTTGATATGGAAGAAAGCGTGTCGACGACAGGGGATAGTGGACCGTATCTGCTGTATATCGTTGCGAGAATTTTAAGTATCCTTGAAAAAGCACAAAATACAAGTAACAAGAAACAAGCAATTTTCAATATACAATCATCAATTACTCCAGAAGAAAAGAAATTATTTTTGTTACTTGCTACCTATCCTGATATAACAAAGCGAGCAGTTCGAGAATACGATCCATCACATGTTGCAAAGTATATGTTTGAACTGGCCCAGGCGTTCAATGCTTTTTATGCAGTATGTCCTGTACTCGATGCGGAAGAAGAGGTAAAAGAATTTCGCATTCTCCTTATTAAGACTGTCAGAGACGTGATGACTCGCGGATTGTTGTTGCTTGGAATTGAGACGGTGGAGAAGATGTAGACAGAGTACGAACTCTGAACTATTACGAAAGTACGAACATCGGTGTATGCCGGTGTTTTTTTGTCACAAACAATTAACGGTAAAACACAGTCTTCATACAATTTGCTAGTTGTTAATAGTTAATTGACTTGTTATCCACAGTACACCTTTGTAGTACACCTTATGAGGTGTATACTTTTTTTATATAACATTTCGTCTTATGGTAAAGGTGGTGGATACAATCGAACGAGTGACACTCAAACTCCCAAAGCCTGTTGCTGCTTATTTTCGAAAAGCATTTCCACATGGGCAGCGTAGCCGATTTGTAGAGGAATGTATTTTGTCACACAAACATCAAGCAGAAATAGAAAAAATGGAAAAAGAGTTACAAAAAGTTGGAAAATCAAGACAATAATGTTAATGTATGTCCTTTGATTTTGACAACATGTACTGCGGAGCAATACGTCGGGGTGACATTGTCCTTTTTTCTGAAGAAAAGAGAACACGTGAACATGCCGCTGTGATTATTCAGGATGATGCATTGAATCAGGGGCTTCCAACAGTCATTTGTGCAAAAGTTGAACCATACAAAAAGGGCGATGACGTATTTGTAAATGAAGTACTGCTCCCCAAAGAAGAGACTGGTCTCGGGAAAGATGGTATCTGTATGCTCCATAAGCTCGAGACTGTAGACAGAACACATATTGTTGCAAAGAAGGCAGAATTGCCAGAAGAAACAATACAAAGGATATATCATGCCGTAGATATTACACTCGGAAGATTTCGAGATAGAGTATAGCAACACATGTGTTATCTACAATTTGTGTTTGTTACAAAAGAACCATGCCGAGAGTATTTCTCCATGGTTTTTTGGTCCTTGATTTCCGATATTGACAGAATTGGTTTGCCATGATAGGTTCACACATCGTTTTTCCAAGAGAATACGTATGCTCCATGCATTCTCTTGGAGGAATGATCCTCTATATTTCTCGAACCTTCGGAGGTCTAGATGAATACGCAAGCTCAAGTAATTGTTCGGCACAGTGACATGCTCGCGCATGAGCGGATCGCAGCCGTGATGCAAGTCACTGCGGCGGATGACTCGCTCGCGATTGAGTCTTCCATACTCGGGCATCCCGAGCACATGGCCCTCGAGGAGCCACGAGCCATCTACCAGAAGTGGTGGGTGAAACTCGCCGTCGGCGCCTTGGCGGTCTGGATGTGGCTCTTAGCCTGGCTGTGGAGATTCACGATTGGTTTGCCATATAGGTGGATGGACAAGGCCCATTGGGGTCTTGGACCCGTCAATGGATCGTTGTTCTTCGACCGGATACACTGGCTTGCTCGCCAGATCCGTCGGGGAGTCACCACCAGCGAAGCGCTCGATGCGACCTACGCTGCACCCATCATCTTGGCTGAGGCAAAGAACTGGCGTGACAAGGTAGCGCAGTTCTGGTTCTGGCAGCCAGATGCATCTAGTGTAAGGAATAGGCTCCGTATAACGTACCAGCAGATGTTCGGAGAACTGGAGCGTCTGTGGAAGACTGGACAGCGGGAGTTTCGGGTCCTGTCGCTTGCGTGCGGTTCGGCGCAGGCCTCGATAGAAGCACTCGCTACTTTCCTGAGGGCCCATCCAGATGCTGACATTACCCTGACGCTCGTAGATTTGAGCAAGCCTTCGCTGCGACGCGCAGCTCGGCTTGCCCAAGCACGTGGCGCCTCCAACAGGGTCATCATCATGGAGATGAACCTTCGGAATTTCCTTTCCAGCCAGAGGAACAGTCACAGCTGGGACATCGTCGAAATGGTCGGGTTTCTCGACTACCGGACAGAAGAGTCGGTCATCCGTCTCACTCGTGATGTCCTCTCCCTCCTCAAGCTGGGGGGGCTCTACATCGCGGCGCACATTGCGCCCGCTGGCATCTGGTCCTTCGTCACGGCTGAGGTGCACCGGTGGCACTTCATGGAGCGACGGACGGCTGTTCACTACATGAGGTTGCTACTACTCGGTGGCTTCCTCGATGATGAGATCCGGCTCATCATCGAGGGGCATCGAATTCACCCTGTGTCGCTGTGTCGGCTGAAGTACAGCCGGTAAGCAACACGAAGCGGTGCGCAAGGATCCCGTCCTTGCGCACCGCTCTTCACCAACATAGATATACAGATAAACGCATAACGCGTTTTTTTTATTTTTATGGTAAAATACTATTACTATGATTGGTGAAAGTTTCAAATTTTATTTTCCTCTGAGTGCACTTATCAATGCTGTAACGAGTAGTGTTGTTGGTATATACATAGTGTCTGTAGGAAAAACAGCAAAACAAGCACGTGATATTTTTCGTTTTTGTATTGCGATTGGTTTATGGAGTTATGGATATTTTTTTTGGCAGTTGGCAGACACTCCTGATAGTGCACTTTTTTGGTCCCGAGTGCTTATGGCTGGTGCTATTTTAACAGCACTTTTTTACATCCATCTTGTCATCAATTTTTTGGGACTGTCTTCCCAGTCATTTTACAAAATTACGTTAAGAATTTTGTATGTTTTTTCCTTTTTTTGGCTTCTTGTCGACATGACACCATATTTTGTCGCAGGTGTTGAACCTCGGTTATTGTTTGATTTTTGGCCTGTTCCTGGACCTTTTTATTTGCCTTTTTTGATTGGATTTGGTTTTGAATTTATGTATGCAACATTTTTGTTGATACGTGGATATCATCATGCACAGGGAAATAGGCGACGGCAACTCATGCTTTTGGCAGCTGGAGGATTTATCGGATTTATCGGAGGCTCAACAAATTATCTGCTTTGGTTTAATGTCCCTGTTGCACCGTGGGGAAATGGACTTGTGGTTGTCTATTTCATGTTAACGGTATATGCAATTTTGAAATATAAACTCTTGAATGTGCAAGTTATAACCGCAGAGTTATTTGCAGCATTATTTTTTATCATATTACTTGCAGATACATTTTTATCGAGTTCAGTACTTGAGTTGATATATCGTCTTGTTGCATTGGGTATTATGATTGTATTTGGTGTGATGTTAGTTCGTTCAGTACGTGAAGAAGTCACTCGGAGAAAAGAAGTCACAAAATTAGCAAAATCACTTGAACAAGCCAACCTGCGTCTTCAAGAGCTCGACCGTCAAAAGACTGAATTTCTTTCTATTGCATCACACCAACTTCGTACTCCGCTTTCTATTATTAAAGGATATTTAGAATTGATATCGGATGGTGCGTATGGAAAAGTTACAAAAAAAATGAGAGAGATATTGGGCGATATGGATGAAAGTAATGAACGACTTGTCAAACTTGTTGATGATTTTCTCGATATTACCCGTATCGAGCAAGGTCGTACAAAATTTTCTTTTGACACATATGATATGAATGAGTTGGTGACAAGCGTTGTCAAAGAACTCACAAATCGCGCAAAAGATAAGAAGCTTAAAATAGTATGGAAAGCGTCAAAAGAAAAGGAAGATATCTATATGGATGATGAAAAAGTACGTCATGTCGTATTCAACTATATAGACAATGCAATCAAGTACACACCAAAAGGAAATATTACTGTTAGGCTCGAACCTGACGAGCAAGGTCTGACACTCAGAGTCAAAGATACTGGAATTGGGTTTGGTAAGGAAGATGAAGCAAACTTTTTCCAAAAATTTTATAGAGGAAAAAATGTAGAAGGCACAAATGTTAATGGAACTGGATTGGGCATTTATGTGTGTAGAAAGTTTATTGAAACGCATGGTGGTCATGTCTGGGCAAAAAGTAAAGGAACTGGAAAGGGAAGCGAATTTGGATTTTGGATTCCATATCAAAAAGGTGCTGTGCCAAAGATAATGCAGCCGAGTGATTTGGAGGAACACGAGACTGATATTGCTATTCCTAAGAAAGACACATTTACCCTTGCCTCTGTGGTATAATCTTCTCTTTTCAAATTGATATGTTTGGTGTACTATACCTTCACATTTCCTAATCTTTACTTGATATGTTTCAAAAATCAACCCCACCGCCTATGGATACAGAATACCATGCCCCAACATCTCCAGATAACGACGACGTTGAGACTGTCGTTGGACCTTCTGTGCATGTAGAAGGAGACTTTGCTTCTGAAGGGAATATCCTCGTAAAGGGAAGTGTTTCTGGAAATGTAAAAACAAGTAAACTACTTACTGTAGAAAAAGGTGCACAAATTCTTGCTAATGTTCGTGCAGGAAGTGCACATATTTCTGGCAATATAAAAGGCAGTGTCAAGGTGGAAGATAGGATTGAACTTACTTCTTCTGCACAAATTCTGGGTGATATTACTTGCAGTATTCTTGTCGTCGAACCAGGGGCATTGGTACAAGGAAAAGTGATGATGAATGGTGTTTCTATTGCTGGTGGAGAAGAAGACGGATCTCAAAGATCTGCAGTGCGTACCAGACGTTCATCAAAACAGGAAGATCAAGAAGAACAGGCTTAGGGAATCTGCGTGTCTCCTACATGTCACAATGGCCTGTCCTTCTGTGATTTTTTTCTACTCGCTATACAGATTTCTTCTTTGCTATGTACCTTTATCTTTACGACAATTTTTTGAGGAGCAGAAAATACGATAGTCTTCTGAGTACGATCGAAACAAGGTTGACAGATTTTGGTATTGCTGGTAAGATTATTCGGCTTCAGCACCTTACCAATGCTGAATCAGTGATCAATGAAGAGATTCGAAGAGGGGCATCTACCATTGTTATTGTTGGTGACGACAAGACGTTTGGTAGTGTGCTTTCAAAGGCTGCTGTGTGTGATGTACCTTTTGGATTTTTGCCAGTAGGAGCAGACAATAGCATTGCCAAGGTACTTGGTATACCTGTGGGCTTGGAAGCATGCGATGTTCTTTCTAGACGAAGAAAGGTGAAGCTCGACGTTGGTTGGTTTAACAATCGGTATTTTGTATCACGACTTCATATCCCACCAAGTGATATCACCGTCGAATATGATGAACAATTTAAAGTTTCTTCTACAAAGGGGAAGATTGAGTTGGTTGTCTGCAATTTGCAACCATATACATGGAAATCTCGAAAGAGTCAAGATATTGTCGTACATCCTCAAGATGGAAAATTAGAAGCGTTTCTCCGACCTGTAGTAGGGAAGGGTATTATAAAAGAAAAGTACGATGAGCCAAGTATTTTTCCATTTGAAGAAATGGTCGTGACAAGTAGAAAACCATTTGTTGTTGAAGCAGATGGAAAAGAATCAAAAGAAACAAAAATTACGATCAAGTTGGCAAAAAAAAGAATTGAGATGATCGTAGGAAGAGAAAGAAAATTTTGATCATGATTCAAAAAATGTGTAGCAATACGTTGTTATACGTTTCATGATTCATGATATGCGCGGGTGGCGAAATGGTAGACGCACTACCTTGAGGTGGTAACGCTCGCAAGGGC
>Ga0051987_10000938_pt1 | contig 15357 bp, 12 predicted proteins | sample CryGey08umfilter_2_FD_58083 | JGI IMG/M metagenome (GOLD analysis project Ga0051987, IMG submission 58083) | Groundwater microbial communities from aquifer in Utah, USA - Crystal Geyser 4/10/14 0.8 um filter | ecosystem: Environmental > Aquatic > Deep subsurface > Groundwater | place: USA: Utah... | reverse complement strand
CCCCCCCGCCCGAAAATTCCAACATCAATATGTGTTATAAAACCCCATCTTTCCAAGAAAGATATTAAAATCAATACTAACCATTCGGAGACTAACATAAAAATTCCAGTCTTCCTATCCATATGGATACAGGTTCCTACTGCCTCAATTATATAAAGAAAAACAAAAGGACTTTCTATTCCTCCTGTAAAATAAATAAGGGCACTAATTGCAATAATATCTAGAAACAATCCAAAAGCTGGCAGAGTATAAATTAGCTTTCCTCTTTTATAAAAATAACCTTCAACAAAATTAGCAACTAACATTAAAATCCAGAGAAGAGCTATTGTCCATATTGGATAGTCTAGCCCTAATACACAACCTAAAATCACCAAACCAAAAATAACATTGGCAACTAGGAAGCGTGTTTTTATAGACCATACTAACTTTGTAGCTCTCTCTTCCTTATTTAAGGTTTTATCAAGTTGCTTTAGAGTGTTAGACATTTAATATATAGGTTTTTGATTGTAATACAGTAGGAAAACTCGAAACAAAAAGGATGAGATACTCGCCTTCTTTAGTTTTAAGTATAGAAGAAACCAAGATGACAATCAAGTTTAGTTTTCAACTAAAAAAGGCCTCATAGAAAGCCTTTCGAAAAGAACTATATAGGGATGGAGGGAGTCGAGAACCCCACTATCGGTTTTGCCTGCCCGCCACAATGCAGGGTCTAGAGGACTCGAACCTCTACAAACGGTTTTGGAGACCGTTATGCTACCATTACATCAAGACCCCTTTTTGCGTAAATTTTCAATGTCCAATTAACAATTTCCAATTAAATCCTAATCCGCCACGGCGGATGACCAACGACCTAAGAAAATCCTAAGCACTAAACAATATCTAAATTCTAATTTTCAAAATTCGAAACATATTAAACCGAGCGTTCTTATTGTTTCGAATTTTGGATTTTAGTTATTAGTGCTTGTTTAGGATTTCGACATTAGGATTTAGGATTTCAATTCCCTTAATTCGTGATTCTTAATTCTTTAAAACTATTTGAAAACTATTTGCCTTTCCTTACTCTAGTCTCTTTATGCAAAGTATGTTTTCTACAAGTGGAACAATATTTCTTAAGCTCTAATTTTTTTTGATTTGTTTTCTTGTTCCTTCGCGTATGGTAATTGATATTTCTACATTTAGTACACGAAAGTAATATGAGATTCTCTTGGGACATGAGTTAGGGATTAGGAGTTAGGGGTTAGGGGTCAGTTGAAGCAAGTTACTTTCTACTCCCTACCCCCTACAACCTAATATCTATTTTTTGATTTTTTAACTTTTATTTTTGAATTTTCTCAAGCCTAAGGTCGGATTTGAACCGACGACCTACTCCTTACCATGGAGTTGCTCTACCTGCTGAGCTACTTAGGCAGAAGAGGATAAAATATTGGGCAGGGAGGGATTCGAACCCCCGAAGCCATAAAGGCAGCAGATTTACAGTCTGCAGCGGTTGACCACTTCGCATTACCTACCCTTTTTTAGGAATTAGGAGGTTAGGATGTTAGCTTGTAGGAGTTTTAATTCCACCGTTTACAAGCTAAGAAGCTAATCCGCCTTAAGCGGACTACAAGCTAAACGCTTTAAGCTTTTCACTTTGCACTTTACGCTTCCTTGAGCCAACAGAGGGACTCGAACCCCCGACCGACTGTTTACAAAACAGCTGCTCTACCACTGAGCTATGTTGGCAGTAACGCATTCTAATAACTCTAGAAGTACTATACAAATAAAACCCGTGATAGAAAATGGGGTCAAATAGTATTCAAAAGATTCTAAGCACTAAATCCTAAACACTTTGGCCACAGCCAATCAGCCTGAGGCTGAAAACAAATTCAAAATCCTAATTTTTTAAATTCAAAACACACTAAGCCAAGCGTTCTTATTGTTTAGAATTTTGAATTTTTGTCATTAGAATTTGTTTAGCCCGGCACGTAATACGTGCCCCGTAGGACGGGCTTTAGAATTTAGAAATTCGGATTTAGGATTTTATTCTTAATCTATATAATTAATGCCTAATTTTCAGATATTAGAACTTAGAATTTTGTTCTTCTATAATACATTAACTATAGTTTTAAGTAAAAAGGGTTTTGTCATTTTTTTTCTTAAACTCTTCACGAGATCTCCTTTCAATATCACTTCTTTCTTCGCCTTTCAGCTCTCTTAATTTATCCCTAGCATAACTATTGCTGGGATCTGTATTCAATATTTTCTGTAAACTTTCTCGAGCAATATTTTTGTCCTTTATTTCTAAGCTAAGCTCTGCTATTTTCCTGAAAATGTCCAATCTTTTCGGATTCAGATCTACTATCTCCTTATAATAAAAAATTGCTTTCTTCTTATCTTTTAATTTTTCTAAAATATCTGCAGCCCTGATGTAAGCTTGTATAAAATCCTTGTTAATCTTAAAAGCCCTCTTATAAATATCTAATGCGCCTTTTAGATCTCCCATTTTTTCAAAAGCATCTCCAAGTTTTAACCAATAATTTCTATTAAACTTCTCGAGTTTTATTACTTGCTTAAAAGAGTCTCTTGCATCTTTAAAATTATCTCGATAAAGATAAAATTTTCCTAATTTTTTATAAGCTTTAGAATTTTTAGGATTCAAACAAATAATTTCAATAAACACTTTCTCTACATCAGAAAACTTCTTTTCTTTGATTAGATCTTTGGCTTTTTTAAAAAGATATGTAATCTGCTCTTGCCTCTTACTTTTGCTTCTTTCTATCAAAGTTATTTTTCTACGTACTTTATCGAGTAAAGCCGCCTTCCTTATACTAAAGATTCGCCTTGGTTTTCCTGTTTCTTTACTCACGGTATCTATACTCTCTTTGGCAGTTACACCCCCTTGCTTTTTCTTAAATTCAGAAATTTTACTTAGAGGTTTGCTAGACTCAAATCTTGTAGTGCCTATTTGAAGAGTCTTTTTTCTAGATTTTAAATTTCCTAAGGTAAAAATTATCTTTTTCCAATACCTCCTTAAGCAAGAAGTGAATTTCGAGAAGCTATCTGCCTTTTTATCCTGTTGATCACCGCTTTTAATAATCTTCTTTCTTTCTAAATCAACCCTTTTGCTAGGTATTTCATCCATACTCAAAACTTTGGGGAGTTTTCTCAAAAGAATAATAATTATCCCAGAAATAGCAATAATAGTAGTAAGTTGTGGCCAAATATCATAGAAACTCATATATATTTAGAAAGTTAGCTTGTAGCTTTTTAGCTTGCACCGTATTACGCACTTGGCACGGTGCCGTACTTACACACCACGGGACGCGTACTTACGTCCCACGTAAGTACATTGCCTTGTAGGAAAATTATACTAGAATTTATATTATATATAAGCTAAAAAGTTAAGAGGCTCTATAAGCCGAATCACTAGAGCCTACCTAGTGCCTCATTTCTCTCGAGGAATAACTACGTTTGTGGTCTCCCCTTTCTCATTCTCTAGAGTAACTTCTCTTTTTAAAATATTTCTTGCAATAACTTTCCCTTTCACTCTATCTATCTCGAATTCTTCTCCTAACCCTGGCATTCCATGAGACAATCTTTTATATGTTTCTTCTTCATAAGCAAGACAGCACATAAGTCTTCCACAAGTACCGGTAATACGCTCTGATCCCCTGTGTGCCATTTGCTGCATCCTTGCCATATCTGTATTAATACTTTTTATCTCAGAAAGGAAACTAGCACAGCACAAAGGACGCCCACACATTCCAAAACCTCCCACTGTTGACGCCTCATCACGAGATCCTATCTGTTGCAGCCGAACTGATTTCTGGAAATTTCGAGAAAGATCCTTTACAAGCTCCCTAAAATCAACTCTTACATCAGAAGTAAAAGCAAAAATGATCCTTGATCCATCAAGAGAAAACTGTACCCCTGCAAGCTTCATCGGAAGATTATGCTTCTTAATAAGGTCTCTACAGGTATTTAATGCCTCCTTTTCCTTATTTTCATAATTAGAAATCTTATTTAAATCCTGACTTGTTGCTTTTCTTACTATTACTAACTCTTCCTCATAAGTCTCTTCTTCATCTTTCCTATTCTCCTTATCTACAGCCCTAGCATACTTAATCTCCCCTATCTCCAAACCCGCATTTAAATTCACGACTATTTTATCACCTTTTTTATAGTTTTTAGAGGATAGGGCTTTCCGGGATTTCTCCCAAGGATATATTTGAATGCCAAAAATTTGACTTTTTTCCATAAATCACATTTTTCACTTCTAAAAATTCACCATCTTATAAGTTAAAATCTATTTTACTCCCCTATCTCAAATCTTATGAAGCGGCCTACTTCAATATTCTCTCCAAGCTTACTAACAGCATCTTCTATTGTATTTTTCACTTTTTCTTTACCTTGTCCGCTACCATCATCTGTTTTGATATATCTTTGCTCTAGAAGGCAAACCTCTTCATAAAATTTATCCACTTTCCCTTGTACAATTTTATCAATTACTTCTTTTGGCTTCTTCTCGTTTTTAAACTCTTTTCTGTATTCTACTTTCTTTTTTTCTATTTCTTTTTCTAAAACATCCTCTCTAGAAACATATAAAGGATTCATTGCGGCTATTTGCATGGCTAAATTATGACAAAGTTCTTTAAATTCTTTTGATCTTGCCACAAAGTCAGTCTCACACAAAATTTCAACCAAAACTCCTATTTTCCCATTACCATGCACATAAGCTTCTATAAGTCCTTCTTCCGCTTCTCTATCCGCTTTTTTAGAAACTAGTGCTGCTCCTTGTTTTTTCAAAATTTCTACTGCCCTATCTTCATCCCCTTCTGCTTCCTTAAGTGCCTCTTTACAGGTGATTACACCTGCCTGCGTTCTTGTACGAAGACTTTCAATTTTTTCTGCTGTGATATTGAAACCCATAAGGTATCTGTTTAATAAACTACATTCTCAATTTGGGGTAAACGAGAGCCCTTGCTCTCGTTATTCTCCGAGCAAGGGCTCGAAGCTACCCGGTTAAAATATCCTAATTTAAAGACTATCTTTTTGAAGAATCTTTATTTTCCTGTGTTTATTGCATCGACTAGAAATCCTAGGACCAAATCTACAGAAGATACTGCATCATCATTTGCTGGCACTATATAGTCAATCCCTTCTGGATTACTATTGGTATCAACCAAAGCCACAATGGGAACTCTCTTTTTTTGTGCTTCTGCTACTGCTATATCTTCATGTTTTACATCGACTATTAAAACTGCATCTGGAAGTCCAGGCAAATCTTTAATTCCACCATAGAAGACATTGAGTTTTTCTATTTCCTTATTTTTTTCTGACCTTTCCTTTTTAGTATATTTATCAAAACCACCTTCTTTTTTCTCTTTTTCTATAGCCTTTAACTTATCAATTTGCTTTTTAATAGTAGTAAAATTAGTAAAAGTACCACCAAGCCATCTGCTTACGATATAAGGCATCTCGCATTTTTCTGCATATTTTTTTACAATATCTTTAATTTGACTTTTAGTGCCTACAAAAAGGATTATCTTTCCCTCTTTTGCAACCTTCCCTAAGAAATCCATTGCCTTATCAAGTCCTTCCTGAGTCTTCTCGAGATCTATTACATGAATTCCCTGCCTTTTTGCAAAAATATACTTTGCCATCTTAGGATGCCAACGAGAAGTATGATGCCCAAAGTGAACTCCTGCTTTGAGAAAATTTAAAAGAGATGGGGCTTTTTTTTCTAAGACTTCCTCTTTTTTAAAAGCAGGCTTTTCTTCCGATTTAACACTATTTTTCGCGTTTTCTACCATAATATAATTATAATTTAATAAATAAAACAGTCCTGCTGACAAGCAATATTAATCTATCATATTAATACTGTTTATACAAGATAGTAGCTTAAATTTGGATTTATATCAAACAAAAGAATCGCGAATTATGAATGTTACTAGCCGTAGTACGGGCACTTGTAGGTAGTGATTTAAGGCTTTAAAAAGTTACAAGGCACGTGCTACGTAATTCCTACAAGGCACGTATTACGGCCAAGCTAACAATATTTGTACAGACATTCGAATCTAATTCGCATTATTCGTATTGCCCTGAAGTATTGTACAAAAAACGCTTTCATGCTATACTTTTTCTAAGAATTGTAGTTAACTTAAGTTAAAATTTTACTATGAAAAAAGATATTCACCCAAAATACTACAAAAACGCTACTATAAAATGCACTTGTGGAAATGTGATAAAAGTAGGTGCAACAAGGCAAAATATGACGACCGAAATCTGCTCAGCTTGCCACCCTCTATATACTGGCCAAAAAAAGGTCGTCGATACTGCAGGACGTGTGGAAAGATTTGAAGAAATCTTGAAAAAGTCGAAGGCGCTTGGGGTTGGTAAAAGTGGTAAGAAGAAAAAGGGCAAGGGAATGGTTAAGGGTGGTAAAAAGGGTAGGATGAAGAAAGATAAGAGTAAAAAGGAAAAAGTAGGTAAAATAAGTAAAAATAAGAAATAAAATAGAACTCTAAATATTCTTCTCGAATATATCTTACTAGTTATAATTTACAAAAATGCCTCGAGGAAGAGAACAGTTTGGTTCTGATCCTAATTCTGAAGGAGATAATCTTATCTCCGAAGGACCTCTGTGGAAAAAAACAGAAGAGTTAGCAGAAGAAGAGTTAAAAAAGCCCGTAAGAACTGCAATGGAAGAAACAAAAGAAAGGCTCGAAACAGAACAAAAAACCCTCCGAATATTAAGAGAAGGAAGAATACAAGACGAGGACACAATCAATGCAATTAAAGACGCTAGAATAAGAGTACGATTACTAGTTCAAATGAAAGATGCATTAAAGGAAGGAAAAATTCAGGAATATCAGGAATTTAAAAGGTTATATGAAAGCCCTCTTGAAGAAAGGGCTCGAGAAGAGCAAAAAATTGAAACAGAAAAACCTACTACTCAAAAACAGGTTAAAACTAGAAAGGAAAAGCCTCAAGAAGAAGTCCAAGAAATACTAAAAGCAACATCAGAAGAAGTAAGAAAAATCTTAGAAATAACTAATATAGAGGAACAGGTAAAAATACTTAAAAGGCTCATCCAAAGAAAACATACACATCTTAAATCACTAATGCCAGCAAGAGATTCTGAAGCAATACAAGAAACTAACGAAGAAATCGAATCACTTGAAAAAGTATTAGAAGAAGCTCGTAAAAAAACAAAAGAGGAAACTTCTGAGGCTGATGAAGATTTAAAAGAAGCCGAAATCTCTACCGAGGAAGAAATCAAAATCAGTGAAAAAAATAGAAAATGGAAGGAGCAAATAGAAAGAAACCTTGGGCTTACACAGCTAGATGAAATTGCAAAAGCTCAAAAAGAATTAGAAGACCTGACAAATCACAGGGATAGACTCAAGCAGGAAATAGATGCTCTACAGAAAGCCGAGACTCGCGACCCAGTGAAAAGAGATATATTAGTAAGTGAAAAAAACAGAATAAGATTAGGATTAATAACGCGTATTGAAGAATACCGTGCAAACATTAACAATATCAGCAAAGATACTAATGAAAAAACCAAAGAAAACATCCAAGGACTAAACACACGAAAATTTGATTTAGATAAGATACAACCTAACACACAAGATCCAAAATATAAGGATTGGGAAGAAAAAAGGAGGATCCTAACAAACCTTATAGAAAAAAACGAAATAGTACCACTACTTCTTATAGATCTCGAAGACACACAGACTTTTGAGAAGAAAGTAGATGGATATCTGCGACAAAAAGCAAAGACCATCTCAGAGAACAGTAAACAACTTTTAGAATCAGCAAAACATAAAAGAGAACTAGAAAAACAGATTAGATCAGAAAAGACCATACAAAAACTACTGCCATCTTTAGAAACTTTATATGGAGCAATAAATAAGCTGTTTCAAGAGAACAAAAGATCCCTCTCAGAAGAAAAAAATCAAGAACTCCAACACTCCTTAGACTTAATAAAAATACAAGTAGATCAAAAAGAAGAGCTTGGATCTGCATTTAGAGCTGAAATAGCACAGAAAGACATAATTCAACCAGCACAAAACATAATAGACGAAATAGAAAAAGAAGGAGTCGCAATACTTAGAGTGCCCTCTTTAAACAAAACAAAAGAAGCTTTAGCAAATACTAAAGACTTATTTGAAGCTTTAGGAGATTATGAAGAGAAGAAAAAAGAATACAATCAAGCTTTCTTGACTTTTTTGGGTGTTTCAGAAGTGCCAGAACAAGAGGAAGAACAAAACTCCTCCTAGTTCAGAGCAACCAGCTACTGCAGTGGCATCAGAAGGAAAACAAGAGACAGAAACAGAAGAAAGAACAGGAGAAAAAAACGATAAAATAACTATAATAACAGAGAGAACAGAAAGAGAGATTATTACACTGCGAGATTACCTACAACAAGAGAAGGAGATTATATTAGAGGCTACCGGAAAAATAAAAGACCCGAAAGAAAGAAAGGACTTTTTACTAACCACCCGTAGTGATAATATAACGGAAATCTTAAAACTAGAATCTGATGCTGCTGTAAACGAAGAGCAAAAAGAAACCTTAAAAGGACATCTAGATAAATTATGGGAAACCTAAACAAAATAATACGAAAACAACAGGAAGGAACAACTAACAAATAGAATTAGCTAGAATGAAACTCACAGATTATATTGTTCCCCTTCTTGCCAAAAACCCCTAAAAAACGTATTATTTTAGTCAGTATCGGAAATAAAAAAAAGGGGTTTTTGTAATTGTGTACAATCTTAATTATTAAGCAAAGGTAGTATGTCAGTTAACTTTTTTGACAATAGAATAAAAAAGATTCAAAAAGAGTACGACAAACTTCAGAAAGATCTTGTAAGTCCTGAAAAATTTTCTGCTACCCAAAAATTAAAGCAAGCATCGCAAAGATTAAACGAACTTTTAGAGATCTTGTCAAAATCTAAAGAGCTGAACAAATTCGGTACTCAACTCAAAGAAGCGCAAGAGCTAGCAGAGAAAGAGCAAGGTAGGGAGTTAAAAAATTTGGCTCTAGAAGAAGCTAAAACTTTAAAAGCCAAGATAAAAAAACTGGAAGAAGAATTGGAATTTGCCCTTATCCCCCAAGATCCAAGGGATAAAAAAGATGTAATTTTAGAAATTCGGGCCGCAGCAGGTGGCGATGAGGCAAGCTTGTTTGTGGGAGATTTACTAAGAATGTACAAACGTTATACAGAAAGGAAAGGATTTAAGTACGCAGAGATGGAGAAATCAACGATTGGAATCGGTGGTGTAAAAGAAGCAATTTTATCTATTAAAGGCCAAGATGTGTTTGAAAGACTAAAATACGAAATGGGAGTACACAGGGTTCAAAGGATTCCTGAAACTGAAAAATCAGGAAGGATTCATACATCAACTGTAACAGTCGCAGTCCTTGCTGAAGTAAAAGAAAAAGAATTTGAAATTGATCCTAAAGATCTAAGAATAGATGTCTTCCATGCATCAGGTAGTGGCGGCCAAAATGTAAACAAAGTAGCAACAGCAATCCGTATAACTCATTTGCCAACAGGGATAGCAGTTTCCTGCCAAGACGAACGCTACCAAGGAAGAAACAGAGAAAAAGCAATACAAATCCTAAGATCTAGGCTTTCGAGTGTTGAAGAAGAAAAACGAGAAAAAAAAGAACGAGAGAGAAGAAGATCACAGATAGGAACTGGGGATAGAGCAGAAAAAATCAGAACCTACAATTTTCCACAGGACAGAATCACAGACCATAGAATTAAAAGATCCTTTCATAATATAAATCAAATCTTAGACGGCGATTTAGATTCTATTATTGATGAACTTATCAAGGAAGATAAGAAAAGAAAGTTGGAATTAGTGAAAAAGGACTAATGGGTTACACAAAACAAATACGAATGATGCGAATCCGCCCTGGGCGGACGAATCCGCCTCCGCTCTGCTTCAGTGGACAAGTGGATCATGAATGTCTGTACGAATTAGAAGAAATCCTAAATCCAAATTTCTAAGTACTAAACTTTTCTTTTTTTAATAACTTTAATAACCTTTATAACTATCCAAATAAGCAACACAAAAGGTCCCATAACTATCACAAGCCAGATAAGAGCATCAATTAAACCTTGAGCAAGTGAAATAAAAGTTTTTAGTGCTTTTTTAGCATTAACTAAGGGCTTCCATCTACCAGACATGACCTCCCCTACTTCTTCTGATATATACACAGTAATAGTAGCAAGGTCTGTTTTATTTTCTAGGTATTTAATTTGACCTTCAATACTTTCTATTTTTGTCCTAACAGCTGTTAAAGCTTTGGTGACTTTCAAAATATCTTCAACTGTCTTTGCTTTTTTAAGAATAGCAAGATATTGCTTTTCTTCTTCTGTGAAAGATTTTAGCCTTGCCTGAAGATCAACATACTCCTCTGTTACATCTTTTCCTGAAATATTCTCTTCGTTAATTACCTTGGCGAGTTTTTTAATATCATTAATCGCATTATCGAATTCTTTGACTGGCACACGAATTATAATAGTCGCATGATTTTTGCCATCGCTAGTATAAAACTTTGAGTCTTGAATAAAACCTTTTTTTGATCCAGCTAAGTCTTTAACTTTTTCCACAGTATCAGAAACATCTTCTACTTCAACATCAAGAGAACCAGTTTTAATTATTTTCTGTTCAGAAAAATCTTTACTGGTAGCAGAATCATTGGAATAAGATTCTAATTCCTCATCCTCTGCTGTAGATTTACTCTCACCCTCACCAAAACCAGGCGTACTTAAAGGAGCCTCTGTACTCACTTCCCTACGAGCCATATAGCTATCACTCTCGTTATTCCAATTGCTGCTAAAAAACCACTGGCCAATAATCCCTAAGACTATAACTGTCACTATGACCACAAAACCTATCAGAATCCATGTCCACATTTTACCTCTTGAAGAGGGTTTTATACCCTGAGAAGATACTTCATTCATAAGTTTAAATTATTAAAAAAAATATTCTATATTCTTAATTCTAAATCCCAAATTCTAGATTCTTTTTTTAATTTTTGATTTTTAAACTTATCCCCACTAGTCCCTGATCCCTAGTCACTAATACTCAATCTCCCCATAATGAGGCAAAACTTCAACCCATGTCCTTCCCCTATTAAGTTCTATCTCTTTACCTTTGCCATCATAAAACCTCATTCTTTCTTTACGGGACTTCTTCTCCCATGTTCCAACAACCACTTTACCATCAAGAAAAACATAACACTTCCCTGATCCAATTGTTTGCATTGATTTATGTACTCTATCTCTTATCCAAGTCTGAAGAATACAAACTACAACATTTTTCGCTGAAATCTGAGTATCAAAAAGAGAATCCATGTGTTTTTTACCGCTAGCATAAGATCTCAGATAGGTGTTTTCTTCAACATTATAAGTCCAAACAGGGTTATAACTTTTATAACTGCCAAAATTAACTTTAATTTGTTCTACATCTTTTAAATCTCCAATCTCCTCCAAGTCTTCTTTATATTTCCATGATTTAAAAATAGGACTTTTCGAGGAAGTTTTATATAATTTATTACCCTCTTCCCATAGACTTTTGGTGCTAGAAAAAAGATTATGAGGAGCATATCTTTTACTACTACGAAAGGTGGCCCTATAACCCATATCCTTCAATCCATATTGTGGAATAAGCCTAAGCGCCAGTTTAGACCCCCCTGCATGAGATAAAAGTGGATCAAAGGCAGATATCCAATCTAGAAAATAAGCTCTTGCTGAACGAATCGGACCGATAGTTTCTGCGTCCTCACTTTCATAAAATGCAACAAAACGAGTGATTGCTCCTTCTGCTAAAGCCTCAATTACTAAGTCTGCTTTATTTAGGCCCATGTGAGGACGAGAATCAATATGGTTCTCTATCATCACAGCAATAGGCCATCTAAAAGCTTTTTCTTCGTCTGTCATATAAACTCCGCTCAAAGGAGACTCCACTTGCTTCTCTTCCTCTGGTTCTTCTTTATCTTTAGAGTCATCCAAACTCTCAAAAGAATCTTGATCTTGACTACAATCTTTTAGAAAACAAAATCCTATATTATAAAGATTAACCCTACAATCACTATCTGCCAAACACCAAATAACTGATCTTGAATACCACAAAAACCCTCCTAGACAAATAATAAAAATACTCAATAAGATTAAAAGCATCTTCCTGGAGAATTTTTTCTTTTCTACTTTTTTTCCTTTATCTTTGTTTACCTTTTTTACATCTTTCTTATCTTGATTTTCTTTAGCACCTTGCTTAGTATCTTGGTTGTTGGTCATCTGGTCATTGTAACTTAATCCGCCCTGGGCGGATTGGAAATTGTTAATTGGATATTTGAAGCTTCTAATATCTAGAACTCAAATGCACTGGTACTCAACTTTGCGCTCTTGGTCCTAAATTTTACACTTCCTATCCTGCGCCGCCTCCTCCACCTCCGCCTCCACCTCCACCGCCTCCACCGCCTCCAGAAAATCCAGAACTAGAGGAAGAAGGTGAAGAAGAAAATACAGAGGAAACATCAGAAACCATAGATGATAAATTTTTACCAAAAGTAGTAGTAGAAAAAGCAACATTATCTGCAACCTGTGATTTACTTAAAACTAAACCAGTAGAATAGCTATGATAAGGTACATACCAATCTGGATATTCTTTATAAATGTCAGAAAAACGATTTGCCCAAGCTTTTTCCACACCAAAAACAATAGCAAAAGGTAAAAGTTTCTCAAATTTTCCTGCATTAACTTCCCCTATTCTAAATCTCTCTGCTCGGTGCAAATATTCTTTTAGTCCTAAGCAATGTTCTCGTATAAGAACTCCTTTTTCCGTCTTCTGCACCATAGCTTGAGAAAATATCATTATTATCACTCCTGATATGATAATACTAATTCCTATGGTGCCAGCTGAGATATAGATAGAAGGAACAGCCACTGTTATTATAGATCCTAAAATAGTCAAGACACCTCCTATTATTAAATACTTCTGCTTTACTTTTACAGGGTTCTTGGTAAATAAACCTCTTTTTGTTGCCTCTTTATAAAGCGCTTTCTGAAGCTTGGGGATCTTTTTATAGAACTTATTTTTTAAATCTTCAGTGCTTACTGATCTTCGAGATTCAAAGACAGTATTAGCAATTTCTTTCTCTATTTCTGGAAGATCATCAAAGCTTTTTAATTTCTCAAAAACATAAATAGTCTTTCCTCCAAATAACTTCCTCTTTTTTTCTTCTTTAATACGAACATAACCCTTTGTGGCAAGTTCTACAATTCCTGAAGTAATATCTTTTACATCAACTTTCTCATCAATTAAAGTGCCCGTAAGAGAAGCTGACATATTTTTAGGAGCATCATACTGAGGAACAATAGTACCTTGTCCTTTAGGATCTTTTCCTTTCTTAGACCATAAAGATCCCATCCATCCTAAAACTAACAAAGGAAGAAGAATTCCAAAATAAATTGAGGCTCCCTTTGTGTAATAAGATAAAGGAATCTTGATAATTCCTTTCGGCCATCCGATAACTATAGTGAAATTAGTATGGGGTTTAAGATTTTCTCCCAAAAAAACAACTTTCTTCCCATCCTGAACAAAAGATTCTATATTAGAATTCTCAGTATAAAGCTCTGTTTTTATACTTTCTCTTGATACTTCTTCTGGAAGGCAAACTGCTACCTTCCCTTTTTTAATACCCACATCTCGATCCTCGAAAATTGCATTCCAATACAATTCATCCCAATCTTTAAAATACCCTAGTCCACCATGAACTTTATAATCTACTACCCAAGCAAACTGCTCACCTTTATACTTTTTATTTTCTTTGTTAAAAAACCACTTTATACCCCTTCTACCATTCTTTGTATAAATTTCATATTCATTTTCAGCAAGTGGCCTTCCTTTTGTTACTTTAATCTCCTTAGTCTTACGATCAACATCAATTATTCCCTCAGAAACCTTCAAATCAGAAATCTTATCTAACTTCTTCAGGGCAATATCCCGGTAAGCATAGTGAAATTCTCCTGTAAAATTGAATATTTGAGCTTCAGATACTGTAAAAGTCGAATCCTTATTTACCTCAATATCAACCTGATAATAATCATAATAATAACTTTTTTCTGAAGCAGAAGAGTTGCTTGGTAATATTAAAACAACTAATCCTAATACCAAAAAAGCTAAGTGGTTTTTAATATTTTTCATAGGTTTTTATAATTTGGAAATTAATAGCTAAAAAGCGAAAATCACATCTTAAATTGATCCCAGGCAGAATCTTCCTTATTTTCATCTTCTTTTTTCTCCTCCGTATCAGAATCAGAAGAAAGCAACTCATCATCTAGGTTAGATTGATCAGGCAAAGACTTGGTTGTATCCTTCTTTTCAGTCAAATCTTTACTTTCATTATCGTCTTTACCTTGTAAAAACCTTAATTCTTGCTCTAACCTATCTACCAATCTACGTAGTTTTTGATAATCAGACTCTAAACGCACAAGTCTAAATTTATCCACAGACAAGCCCGGAGTGACTCTTTTCATCTCTTCTGTATCTTTGTCTTCTCCATGAGAAATATCCTTCTGATCAGGAGCAAAATCGGGTATCAACCTCTCATCATCACCTATTTTAGTAAATTCTCCTCTCTCCTCTCTTTCTTCTTCTCGAAGTTTTATCATCCCTTCTCTTTCTTTTTCTCTTTCCTCTCTCTGCCCTACTAAAAATTGCTTCTCTAATATTTCAAATCTTGGCTTTATTGTTTTTACTTCTTGGGTTGATTTTTTGAATTCCTGCTCTAATCTTTTTAAATTCGTTTCAATCTCACGAATAAATTTATCCCATTCCATCTTTAGAACAAAATTTCTATCTATGTTCTTTAAAGAATTCTCCATAGTAGAAATCCTACTTTCTATCATTCTTACACTTTTTAAGCCTCCTCCCGTGCCCTTTGAATCTCTTTCCAAGCTAGAAAATCTCCTCTCAAGAAGCGTAAGTCTACGTTCTATTTCTCTCTGCAGGTTTGATTCAAGTTGTCTCATTCTTGAAGACATATCTCTCAAAGCTCTATCAATTGCAGGATCAAGCATATAGTTTGCGTTAGATAATAATTGTTAAATATATTGTAACAAAATTCGATAATGAGTGCTAGGGCACAGCCGTTATGAATCAGGAATCAGGAACCAGGAATTATGAATTAAAAATCACAAATTACAAATATCTTAGCCATCCGCCTTAGGCGGACTGAGGCTGAAAACAAATTCAAAACTCCAATTTTTTAAATCCGAAACAGGTAACTTTGTCATTCTGAGTGAAGCCGCAGCGGAGCGAAGAATCTCAACTCTTGAATATACCGACAAG
>Ga0051987_10000931_pt1 | contig 15423 bp, 12 predicted proteins | sample CryGey08umfilter_2_FD_58083 | JGI IMG/M metagenome (GOLD analysis project Ga0051987, IMG submission 58083) | Groundwater microbial communities from aquifer in Utah, USA - Crystal Geyser 4/10/14 0.8 um filter | ecosystem: Environmental > Aquatic > Deep subsurface > Groundwater | place: USA: Utah... | reverse complement strand
GCTTCGTGGCGGCGGAGGTCGGTGGCAACAGCACTGTGGGATCGCCGCGGTGGCCCCATCAGAAAACTTTTATATCCAATTTCCATCACAATTTTCGATATATTGTTAAAAACTTGTTTTCTTTGCAGATCATATATTATGAAAAGAGCATGGATAATCAAATAGTCCAAAGGATTGTTTTTTTGATGTATATGGCTTTAGAATAATTGAATTTTCTGTTCTTTTTCCTTTAAATTGTGTAGTCTGGCTTATAAGGAAGAGATGTCATCATGAAACCTGTAGAAGAAATAGAAATTAAAGATTATATATGTGAAGCGCATACGCCTGCTATTGCTGCTATTGATCTTGGTACAAATTCTTGCCGCATATTGGTAGCGCGCGTTAATATTGCTGCCCTTCAAATGATGTATTTTAGAGCCCGTCCACGTCAAGATAGTTGGAGAATTATTGATTCGATGGCGAAAATTGTACGTTTGGGTGAAGGTATTTACGATGGAGAAGAACTTTCTGGTAGTGCAATTGATCGGGCGTTAGAAGCCTTAGAGATGTGTAAGCAAAAAATTGACACACATAATGCAACGTATGTTCGTGCTGTTGCAACAGAAGCGTGCCGTCGTGCCACAAATACGAAAATTCTTATTGATAGGGCAAAAAAAGAGCTTAACTTAGATATTGATATTATATCGCCATCAGAAGAAGCGCGTCTTGCTATAACTGGTTGTGCTGCTGTTCTTAATCCAAAAGTGCCCTATGCGCTTGTTTTTGATATTGGCGGTGGTAGCACAGAAATTGCTTGGATTTCATTGGGTGGGCGTAACCAACCAAGGCGTCCAGGTTACCCCGTTCCTTTTAATGTTATCGCTTCTATTTCCCTGCCTTATGGGGTCGTCATATCTAGCGAAGAATATGGTGATAAAGCTTTTACAATAGAGGCTTGTCATGAACTTAGTGAGAAAGTTAAAGAAGAATTAAATATTTTTTTTCAATGCAATGATATAGATCATTATATTAAACAGGGCCTTGTTCAGTTGCTAGGATCCTCCGGTACGGTCACAACAGTTGCTGCAATGGCGCTTGATCTGCAGCGCTACGAGAGAACAGCTGTTGATGGTGCATCGTTTTTAGTAAAGGATCTTGATCAAGTAACGCAGCGCATTTTAGATATGACCGATAAAGAACGCTTTGATCACCCGTGTATTGGTGGTGGTAGAACCGAACTTGTAATCGTGGGGTCAGCAATTTTGCGCGGTATTTATGAGCGCACTAAGCTTGATATGGTACGGGTTGCAGATCGCGGTGTTAGGGAAGGTATTTTAATTGATTTGATGAGCGAAGTATTGCGGCCAAATGTCTGATTTAACACATTTTTTAGAACAACTTTCAACACGTATTAACATCTCCGACATCATCAAGGGTGATGTAAAGTTAACACGTAAAAACACCAATCAATATATTGGACTGTGCCCCTTTCATAAAGAAAAAAGCGGTTCTTTTAACGTGACAGATGGTAAAAACTTATATCACTGTTTTGGCTGTGGTGCTAGTGGTAATATGTTTGGTTATCTTGAGAAAAAGCGTGGCCTTACATTTATAGAAGCCCTACATTATCTGGCAGACCAAGTTGGCATGAAAGTACCAGAAAGGGATACATACACGAAAACGCCCGAGCAAAAGAAAGCGGCAGATCGTTCGTATGAAATTTTAGAAAACACTTGCATATGGATGCAAGAAAATTTACAAAAATCTATTGGTGAAAATGCCCGTCTTTATTTAGAAAAGCGCAATATAAGTTTAGCTATGCAAAAACAATTTCGCATTGGCTATGTGCCTGAAGGGTATCACAATTTAATTGATTTATTTAAGTCTAAGTATACAATCGAGGAACTTCTTAAAGTAGGACTTGTGTCTCAGGGTGATGGTCACAAAAAGCCAATAGACCGCTTTCGTGGGCGGTTAATGTTTCCTATTTTTGACCGTCAAAATAAGGTTATTGCCTTTGGTGGTCGTGCTTTAGGCGACGTTTCGCCCAAATACATCAATTCCTCAGATACACCAACCTTTTCAAAAAGTCATATTCTGTACGGGCATAATTTTGCATCTAAAGAGTTATCTAACGAATTTGGTTTTATTGTTGTTGAGGGATACTTGGATGTTATAAGTTTGCATCAACATGGTTTTAAAACAGCAGTTGCCCCGCTTGGTACGGCTTTAACAGACTTTCATTGCAAATTGTTATGGCGGCACCGGGTACCACCGTTGTTGTGTTTTGATGGCGATGCTGCTGGCTATAAAGCGGCTGTGCGTTCTGCTAAAAAATCGCTCATTTATGCATCGCCCGATCATCGTTTAAACTTTGTCTTTTTGCCAAAAGATGAAGATCCTGATAGTTTAGTTCAAAAAGACCGACAACATTTTTCTGAAATGTTGACAAAATTTAAACCATTAAGCGACGTTATTTGGAATTCACTGATAGAGGATATACCAATTAAGACGCCGGAAGATCAGGCAGCACTCAGAAAGGAAGTTTCTCTGTTGGTATCGCAAATTCAAAATGAGGATACTAAATTATCGTATAAGGAATATTTTCAAAACAAATTATTTACATATTTTAGAAGTCTAGGACAGGTGTCTTTTAAGAAGAATAATTATAAAAAACATGATTCTGACAGTAAAATGATGCCGCTTATGGTTAAAAAAAATAAAGATGATGTGTTTCAAAAAATTTTGCTGGCAACTTTGGTTTATCATCCCCATTTAATAAATCAGGTAACGGATGAAATGCTGCATATCAATTTTAATGATGAATTGTCTGATTTAAGCGATTGGCTTCTTGGTTACGAAGGTGACAAAACAAAATATGCATTATTGGACGCTGCTTATCACGAAGGTCTAAAAAAAAGAATTTTGATGGTAATTAGTGATGATGTTTTACAAAAAGCACCTTTTTTAAAGCAAAAGGATGCGGAAAATGTTCTTTTAGGTTGGAAAGAGGTTTACAACCAGTTAGAATATTTACTTAAATTAGATGAGGAAGTCAGACAAGCCGGCCAACTATTGAAAAATGATATGACCGAACAAAACTGGACAAGAATTAAAGAACTACAAACGATTAAACTGAGGAGTAGAGAAAATAATGAGTAAAGTAGCAAAAAAGGAACTAAAGATGACGGCAACGCAAAGCGTATCTGATATTCCTTTGATTGAATTAAGTAAGTCAAATCCAGCTCTTCGTAAATTGATTAGTATTGGCAAGGAACGTGGTTATATTTCTTATGACGAATTAAATGAAGCCCTTCCTCAAGCAGAAATGACATCAGAGCAAATTGATGAAACGATGACAATGATTTCAGATATAGGAATCAGTATTGTGGATTCTGACGAAGTTGATGAACAGCCCTTAACAGGTGAATTTAATCATTCATTAGGCGGGTTTAACTTTGATGATGAACCAAAAGAAGATTCTGAAGAAAGTGCAGGCAGAACAGACGATCCTGTGCGGATGTATTTGCGTGAAATGGGTAATGTTGAGTTGCTGTCACGTGAGGGTGAAATTGTTATTGCAAAACGTATTGAATCCGGAAAAACACAGGTGTTTAGTGGGCTGTGCGAAAGCCCCTTAACTGCAGAATTTTTTCTAGAGTGGAAAAATAAGATCGAAGCTGGAGAAATGATCATTCGTGAAGTGATTGGCCTTGATTCAAGTGAAAATTTTGATGAAGAACAAAGTTCTGATGATGATAGTTCATCGGATGACGATGTACCGACAGCACCTGTTGTTGATGAAACGCAATTATCAAAACTTATTTTATTTGTAAATATTCACTTTGAGCTATACAGACAGCTAGATTACTTACGCTCAGAAGCTGTTCAGGAAGGTCGAAATTACCAGAAAAGTGAAGAATACCAAGAATGTTTGCAAAAAATGTTGGAAAATATTGCAGAAATGCGACTGAATCCATTAAGGTTGTTAGAATTATTTCATGCCCATCAAAACTTAAACAAGACAGTTACTGAACTTGAGAAAAATATTTTGATCTGTGCTGAAAAATCTGGCATCAAGCGGACTAAAATTTTGCCGTTTATACAAGATCGTGCAATTGATCAAAGTTGGCTTGAAGATGTGAACAAACAAAAGGGTGCAAAGTGGGATGTTTTCTTAGCATCATATCAACATGTTTTGACAGATTTACTTTCATGTGTTCAAAATCTAGAAACTAAAGTTGGATTGTCACTTTTAACTTTTAGAAAAATTGTGACGCAAATTCAAAAGGGTGAACGACAGGCGTCACGTGCGAAAAAAGAAATGATTGAAGCAAACTTACGGTTGGTGATATCTATTGCTAAAAAATATACAAACCGTGGTTTACAATTCTTAGATCTTATTCAAGAAGGTAACATTGGTTTGATGAAGGCTGTTGATAAATTTGAATATAAGCGTGGTTATAAATTTTCAACTTATGCAACATGGTGGATTCGTCAGGCGATTACGAGGTCTATTGCAGACCAAGCAAGAACAATTCGTATTCCAGTTCATATGATCGAAACGATTAATAAGCTTGTGCGCACATCGCGACAAATGATGAATGAAATGGGTCGTGAACCAACACCGGAGGAAATTTCTGAAAAGTTGATGATGCCTTTGGATAAAGTGCGTAAGGTTATGAAAATTGCGAAAGAGCCTATCAGTTTAGAAACACCAATTGGTGATGAAGAAGACAGCCATTTGGGTGATTTCATTAAAGATGAAAATGCGGTGCTTCCAATTGATTCTGCAATTAATGCAAACTTAAAAGAAACAACAACACGTATTTTGGCAAGCTTAACGCCACGCGAAGAACGTGTTCTGCGTATGCGTTTTGGTATTGGCATGAATACAGATCATACATTAGAAGAAGTTGGTCAACAGTTTGCCGTTACGCGTGAACGTATTCGTCAAATTGAAGCAAAAGCTTTGCGTAAATTAAAGCACCCGATTAGGTCACGCAAATTACGTAGTTTCTTAGATACCTAAAAATGCAGTTTAACACATCATACGCCTCGTCCAATTATAACGACAGACCGTGTGATATTACCCATATCGTATTACACTATACTGATCTGCCCACTGCGGCAGACAGTATAGCAATACTATGTGATGTTAAGCGTCAAGTTAGTGCACATTACTTAATAGATTATGATGGTTCTATTTACAACTTAGTACCTGATGAAAAACGCGCATGGCACGCAGGCGTAAGCACCTGGCAGGGTAGGGATAATGTTAATGATTACTCTATAGGTATTGAAATTCAAAATAAGGGAACCTTAGTAACACCTGTAGAACCTTACGCAATAGAACAAATGAATGCGCTTGTAAAATTATTGAAATATTTAACAATGTTGCACAATATTCAACCCCATAATATAATTGGACACAGCGATGTGGCGCCGGGCCGTAAAATTGACCCAGGTGAACATTTTGATTGGCACTGGTTAAAAGAAAAGGGGTTTGGTAAATGCCTGATATAAAAACATTACAAGATGGCATAGCATCTTTTGCAAAACGAAATTGTTATGAAGGCTCTGCTTATAATTTAACTGTGTCAAAGGGACAAAAACCTAAAGTCATGATTGTTTCTTGTAGCGATTCTATGGTGGATCCTGCTGTATTAACAAATGCTGGACCTGGTGAGCTTTTTATACACAGAAATATTGCCGGATTAGTGCCCCCCTATCAGCCAGATGAACGTGATAATTATCATGGTACCAGTGCGGTTATTGAATTTGGCGTGACAGGTTTAAATGTAGAACATTTAATTGTGCTGGGTCACGGGAATTGTGGGGGTATTAAAAGTATGATACAAGACCATGTTCATGTAGGGCATGAAAGCTTTGTTGCCGCATGGATGCGTATTGCAGAGCCTGCATTGGATGTTTTAGATGAAAATGACGAAGTTTTAAGTCTAGCGCATAAACAACACCTTTGCGAAAAAGAATCTGTGAAGCTATCCCTAAATAATTTAATGACCTTCCCCTGGATTAAAGAAAGGGTTGAAAAAGGTACATTAAACTTACATGGCTGGCACTTTGATCGTGGTATATTTAGTTCTTATGATATGAAGACAGGTATATTTGAATAAAATTATTGTCATCGCTTTTGTACAGTGCTATTTTAAATAATATTTTTACAAAAGGGATAGACAATGAAAAAAATATTTTTAACAACGCTACTAACATCCACAGTTGCATTCGCATCTTCCAATGAAGGGTTAGCTGGTTTTAAACCAGGTTTTTTAAACAGAGAAAATGCTGCAGAAAATACACAGGAAGCACCTCAAGCAGAGCCGGCTAATATAGGCAATTGGACAGAAACATTTGATACTTCGATAGGAAGGATTGATCATACTCCACAGGGGCTTTATCTACACTTTTTTTCAGAGAGATGTAAAGAGTTTGTTACACAAATATCCTCTGCTGATGATAGCTCCCCCGCGAAATTTGTTAGCCTTCACTGGGATAGAACGCGTGCTGATTTTGTAAAAGAATTGAAACGATCTGAAATTTTTGTTGAGTCCGTTGAAGATGGTATGGCCGCAATAGAAGCCGAAATAAAAGCTGCACACTCATCTGTAAAGGGGGAGGATGCTAACTGGACAGAATCGTTTCAGACAAAAATTGGGATTATACTCCACACGCCTTGTTTTGTAAATTTAGGGGGCTTTATGCAGGCAGGAACGGGGATTAATATGGACTGTAAAGCATTAAATGGTGTGGATCTAGCAGGACCTTTAGACCTGAAAACAAATTCTACACGTGCAGAATTTGTTGCTGCTATGAAAGCTGCGGGAATTATTTAAAACTACTACGACTTAAAAGGGGAGGGGGGAACTCCCCCCCCTTTTTAAATTACTCTAAAAAAAGCGAATTTTTGCGCTTAGATGAACTCTCTATTTTTAAAACCCCGCGATATTTTGCAACAGTGCGCCGTGCAACTGTTATGCCTTGGTGCTGTAAAATTGCGCTTAAATCCTCATCAGACAATGGTGATTTGACGTCCTCTTGTGCCACAAGACGTTTTATCTTGTCCATAATGCATTTAGACGAAATCGAAATGGCTGTATTATCTGTTGTTGCATCTTGATTTTTTTGATGAAAAGTATTAACAAAAGACAATCCTTTTGCCTTAGATTTATGAAGTTTTGATGAAAAGAAAAACTTAAAATCAAACAATCCCATAGGTGTTTGCATAAATTTAGATGTTGTAATCCGACTAACTGTACTTTCATGAACGTCTGCTTTAATAGCTATATCTTTTAAACTCATCGGTTTTAAGGCAGCTATGCCTTCTTCAAAAAAATTGCTCTGTTCTTCGACAATTGCTTGTGCAATCTTCAGTGTATTCACACATCTTTGTGTTAAGGCACCGGCAAGCCAACTTGCATGATGCGTTTTTTCTTTTAGGTAAGAAATATCTTCTTTTTTACAACATCTTGTTTTTAATTCTTGATAGTTATCAGAGCTTAAAATTAATTTTGGAACAGCTGCGTCATTTAACTCTACAAACAAATTACGGTCATGGATGGTCACAAATACATCGGGAAGAACTGTGTGCACAGGTTCGAAGCTGTAAGCAAGACCAGGTTTTGGGTGTAATGTTTTGATCTGTTGTAAAATTTCTTGCCCTTCTTCTAGACTAATACCTGTTTTTTTACAAAATTTTTGCATTCCCAAGGAAGGAAGGTCATGTAAATGTGTTAAGAACATATTTAAATTATTAGTAATTTTTCCCTTGTTTTTTAATTGTAGTTTGAAACACTCACCAGGTGAGCGTGCGAAAATACCAACAGGATCACATGATTGCAATTTTTCTAAAACATTTTGAATGCTTTTTTCAGAAATTTTAAAAACGTTAGAAAGTTCTTCTACATCAATTTCTATATAACCTGATGGTTGCAATGCATCAACCAAAATTTCTGAAATTTTAAACTCTACTTTACTGAACTTCATGTGGGTAATTTGATTCATTACATGTGTTTTGAGTGTGGTTGTTTCTGTAATATTTGCTGTCTTATCAAACCCTGCATATAAAGCATTCTCTTGAAATACCCCTGACTCCATATTATTTGCGCCACGATCATTTTCTTCAGGCACACAGACCGAATCAACGAATTCCAGTAAAGGGTTTTCTATGACTTGCTCTTGCAAATAGGTGTTTAGCTCTACAAATGAAAGTTGCAATAATTTAATGGATTCTTGTAATCGTGGGGTCATCATAAGCTGCTGAGTGCCACGAATATCCATTGTTTGTTTCATACTCATATTTTTATCTTAATTTGAATTAAATTAAAATTTTATTAAGAGTTATCTTATTAAACTATAAATGTAAGCATCCCATTTTAAAAATGTATGAACCAAATTTTCCAAACTATATTTTTTATCAACTGTTTGTGTACAACACTTTTAAGCCATAACTTACACCAACAACAATGGTGCCATGCCTATGTTGAAGAAGCTGAAAAAAAATTTAGTATTCCGAAAAATACATTAAAAGCAATTGCCTTAACCGAATCTGGGCAATACTTTAAAGGAAAAGGTATCGTTGCTTGGCCGTGGAGTATTAATGTGCAAGGTAAGGGGTATATATTTCCAACAAAGGAAAAAGCCGTACAAGCAGCGCATTTTTTGGTAAGTTCAGGGCACACTAATTTTGACATGGGGTGCATGCAAATTAATTACAGGCATCATGGATCGGCCTTTAAATCCTTACATGATGCATTTTCTCCACAACAAAATGTTGAATATGGCGGGCAATTTTTAAGGTCATTATTTGATAAAAATAAATCATGGAAAATAGCACAAGCCCACTACCATAGCGGAAATCCAGAATTCTACATACCGTACTTAAAGCTTGTTGAAAGCCATTTTCAAAAGTTAAATGATGTGGATACGTACACAATGCCCCTTAATATAGAAAATTTGATGCATGCGCAAAGCGAACTTAAAACACGCTTTCAGCAATCTGAAAACATACGGCATCTACCCCTTGGTAAAACGGTACAATCTATTGTAGGGGCAGGATCAGGTTACGGGTCTGTCACAAAAGGGGGGCATAAAATAATTTCAAAAAATTTTTCTAAGCTGAACCAATTGCAAAGTGTGTATGCAGGACACATTGTCAGTCAAACACCACAGACACGCCCTATAAAAACAAAAGGATTTCGTCATATCAACACATTAACGGTTGCATCCAGGCGCTATACCCCGCAAAGCATACCCTATTTTGACAAGAACAGGGGTGCACATTCTACAGAGACTGTTAAAATGCAAAGCGGGGTTGTTAAGATCATGCGCTATAAATAAGGTAGACATAGCAAAATTAACAGTTTGTTATGATTTTTGTGCCTATCATTCAGTATATGGCACTTCAGTAAAATAGTAACGTGTTAAAAAAGATCAAAACCATTGAAAAAGACCGCCGCCTGGGGCACCGGGAAAGATTGCGTGCACGATTTGAAAAAGTTGGCTATTTAGGTCTTCATGATTATGAAATTTTAGAATTGGTTTTGTTTTTATCTATACCACGTGGCGACGTTAAAGCTATTGCAAAAAATTTACTGTATACATTTAAATCTTTATCTGGGGTGCTGCACGCTGAAAAAACACTCTTAAAACAGGTGCATGGCATAGGACCTGCGACCATACATATTTTAAAAGTTACCCTTGCTCTACAACAAAGATCAATGCAAGAAAATATAATCAAACGCAATGTGCTTAGTAATTTTGATGATATTATAAAATATTGCCGTTCGCATCTCAGTTTATTAACGGTGGAAGAAGTCCGCATTTTATTTTTGGATCATAAAATGGGCATCATCCGTGATGAAGTTCATCAACGTGGCACCGTTAATGAAACGGCACTATATACACGAGAACTATTAAAGCGCACCTTAGAACTTGGCAGCTCAGCTGTTATTTTGATCCATAACCATCCATCTGGAAACCCTGAGCCATCAATGGATGATATTCAAACAACATATGCCCTTATAAAGGCCGCCAAGCAATTAAATATAGACATATATGATCACATAATTACAGCAAAAGACACCTTTTTTTCTTTTAAAAACACAGGTTTGCTAAAAGGGGTCTAGGGATTACTTCAATAGACCCTGACGTCGCATCTGGTTAATGGTATCATCATGACCTTGCGCACCCCATATCGTAATATGACCGTCAGAAGCTATGGTATAAACCAAACGATCTTTCTTATTAAATTCCATGGTGCATAGTGGCGTTCCATCTAAGAGGCGTTCATACCTTAATGTTTCAGCGCCAGCACGTTGCTCACCTGTATTAATTGCATCAACCATTTTGTGTAGGCCACGACCTGCTTTTTTAGCTGATTCCAGTTTGTTAATTTCATCAAGTGAATACATCACGTCACTTCTAGTATCCCGATCACTGGGTTTGAAAAATCCTAAGGTTGTTAAATCCTCCTGTGCTTTTTGCGTAAAGGTGTAGTTACGCGCAGGTTCAGCAGCCGCTGTAGTATCTGTTCCGACGTCTTGAAGACGTTTTGCTGTTTGGCAAAGCCTGTCTATTTTTGCTTTTGCTTTTTCACTTTTAAGCGAAAGCCTACTTAAAGACGCTTTAAAATTTTCATCAATATTGGATCGTTTTAGCCGTTCATTATCTATAAATTCAGCCATTGTTAAAAGTGGTCGTCTTTCTACAGCAACACTTTCAGGCACTTCATCATCTGAAGTAGACAATGGCACAACATCACGATCATCACTTGTGGTGCTTTGCTCATCTTGAATATCAAGTAAATACTCATAAAGGCCCCACTCAAACTTAGTAAAGCTCAATGTATCAGGCATAAGTGTGATAGCATTTTGTCTTTTCCCATACAAATTATACGCTGCATTCCAGCTTACTATTCTTACGATTTCTTGAGATTGTTTGATCGTCTCTATCAATAGTGCCATTTTTTCTTCATTTGTAGTTTTTTGCATTGTATGTGGATGCCTTAAATACAAAGCTAATAAAAACGTTTGCGACATAGGGCTTGTATCCATTGCATAGAGTCTTGCGGCAGTTAAATAACGTTTTTCTTGCTCAAAAAACACGTCTTTTTCATCTCTTGAAATTTTTCCATCTCTAATAAGGTGCCCTAGATTTGCTGAAGCTTCAATTCTTCCTGAACGTAAACTTTCACGAAATAATCGTGCTGCAATTTCATAACGATCACGCTCCTTAAACGGTTTTTTATTTTCATCATAATTAATATGACCCTCCATAATAAGCATGCCTAAGTTGTTACGTGATGGAATGTTTCCAGCCTTAATAGACTTAATCAACATTGCTGCTGCTGCATGGTATTTTTGATCAGGTTGAATAAGGTTATTATTTTCGTCATGTGTTATGCCGTGATGGTGAATCAGATTTGCCAAACCATGATAAGCGCAAGGCATGTGTTTTGTGTTAATCGCTTGTCTAAATAGCCTTGCTGCAATTATGAATCTATCGGCAGGGTTGAAGGGCTGGTTGTTTTCATCAACACAAATATTGCCTTCTGCAATAAGAGTTGCCAAATTATTGGCTGCTTCATCTCCTCCCTTTCTTATAGCGTTTTGTAGTAATCTTGCGGCATTTTTATAGCGGTTTTCCTCATCAAATTTATTATTATTTTCATCAAGATTAATTTTTTTATCTGCGATAAGCTGTGAGAATGCAATTAACGCTGATGTCTTGCCCTCTAGCGCATCACACCGTATGCGCTCTAAATCACTTGCATCACTAGAACCGTTAGGAAGCATTTTCATCTGTGCTAAATTAGCACGTGCACCATCGTACCCTAAAGCAATTGCTTTTTCTAATAATTTAATCATAACGAGAAGTTTTTGAGATTCAGAAATAGGTTTATTGTTTTCATCTGTAGATATTAAACCAAGGTTAATTAAGGAAACTAAATTTGCGCAAGCTGTGCCCATCCCTTTATGAATAGCGATTCTGTATAAACGTGCGCTTTCCAAATATCTATTGTTTTCATCTAATGGTTTTACTGCCTCAGATGTTGACACGCGGGACTGTCTAATGGACAATGCTAGATTATAATAAGCCCCCTTTGAAAATGGGGTACCCCTTTTATTTCCCAATAAACTATTAGGCCATAAAACAAGCTCTTGATATTTATGCTCGTTATCGACTATGTGCCGGAGTAGATTCTCAAATAGCTTTGGAGCATTTTGTTTTACCGATTCAGACAATGGAAGCATTTTCTCTTCTCTTGCCAGTAAACTCTTTTTCATCTCTGGTGTTGAAACTTGTCTTAAGTCTACTAGGTGCATAATGCTTAACATTTCATGGACCCAAAGTAATGAAGTTTCCAAATCAATACGCTTTTTCGCACAAGAAGAAACAAATTGCCTTATAAAACTGATCGCATCTAGCGTAATTGGTGTTTCTCCACTATTACTAAACGCATTTTGGCAGACGTACACAAACCATTTTGCATTGTATGCACGCGATGTTTTTAACTGTTTTTGGCATGTTTCATTTTTTGAAAAGCCTGAAAACTGAAATTTATCCATATGGCTTTGAATCATCGAAAGGGCTGCTTCCTCTGAAAAATCTTGGACCAATTTTATTTCTGGAAAAACTGTCTGCGCACTTTGTGCCGCTGCGGCATTTACTTCAGTAACGGCTGTTAACGCTAGGGTTGCTATTAAAGCTAAATTAAATTTATTGTGAAACATTTTTATGTATCCTCTTGAGAAGTTGCGTTATTGTAACACGTATAACTAGATAAGTCAACTTTTTTAACATGCTAACTAAAGTAAAAAACATTGGTGTATAGGCTGCGTGCCCTATATACTGGTTTTATACATCTTATTAATCAAAAATATGTTTCAAGTTAAAAATCTTCATAAAAGTATACAACAAAAACAAATTTTAAAAGATATTAGCTTTAAATTGAATGCTGGAGAAGTTACCGTTGTACTTGGCCCTTCCGGTAGTGGGAAAACCACATTAATGCGTACCCTTGCAAAGCTTGAACCCTTTGATAGCGGTTACATTTTTTTAGATGATATACCGTTAAAGGCAGTTCCTGCTTCTAAAATTGGCATGGTCTTTCAAGGCTTTAGTTTATTTCCCCATTTAACGATTTTAGAAAATTTAACGCTTGCACCGATTAAAGCAATGGAGCTTTTAAAGGAAGAGGCTGTTAAAAAAGCAATGGATTTGCTAGAACAATTTGGCCTAGCAGACAAGGCTGCAGCAGTACCAGGAAATTTGTCTGGCGGACAAAAACAGCGTGTTGCAATGTGTAGAACCTTGATGATGGAGCCTGCGCTTTTAATGATGGATGAACCAACATCTGCCCTAGACCCAGAAATGGTTAAAGATGTTGCTGAATTTATTCAAACGCTTAGAAGTAAAAACCGGTCTATGCTAATCGTGAGTCATGAACTAAGGCTAGCCCAGCTTTGTGCAGATCGTGTTTTTTTCATGGATGAGGGCATCTTACTGGATGACTTATCAAAAGAAGATTTTTTTGACCCTATACACCAAAAAATAAGTAAACGTGGTGCAAAATTTTTAGAAAATTATATGGCTAGATAGGTGCAAGTACTAAGGTGGACCAATCATCAATTTGAACAACGCTTTTCAGCTTGAATCCAACATTGATATAAGCCTCTAGGACTTCCTCTTTTTGTCTTGTTAGAAGACCAGATAAAATAATGACAGTATTATTATGCACAACAGTTTTCATCTCAACACTAATATTAATAAGGGGTTTTGCTAAAATATTTGCAACGATTAAGTCAAATTTTTTGTCGTTTTTAAGGGATGCAAAACCATCAGATGTTACTGCTTTGAAATTTGGCACACTATTTAATGTTGCATTGTGATTAGCAACATCCACTGCTTTGGCGTCAATATCCACACCTAAAATAGTGGTATTTGTCTTAGCAAGGCCAACTGCAAGGCCTAATATGCCCGAGCCACATCCCATATCTAAAACGGTTTCAATTGTTCGGTCTTTTAAAATTTGATCTATGGCTGTTAAGCAGCCTTTTGTTGTTTGATGTTCGCCGCTACCAAATGCTGTCGCTGCATCAATCATTAGTCCATATTGTTCTTTTGGTACAGCTTCGGGGGCGTAAGAGCTGTGTATAAAAAAACGGCCAATTGAAATAGGCTTAAAATTTTCATAACAAACTTTTAACCAATCTTGATCTATAATTGCTTCAACGCATAGTTGCTCAAATTCTATTTCAGCAGTGTTTAAAAGCATTTCTACAAAATAAGCATAAGTCTTATCTTGTAAAATAAGTTTAATAATAAAACGTGAACTTATATGAAACCCATTATCATCTAAAATTTCAGATGGTTCAGCTGATTCATCTTCAAAGCAAGAGAGCGTATCAAAATGCTGTTCTAATAGCGCAGTTACAGCATTTATATTTTTTTGATTTGTTAAAAAAGATAAGTTATACATTGATTGTTTTCATAAATATAAACCGTAGTCACACTATATAGTGCATGCATATCGTTTGTACAGAGATAAAAAATGTCTGAAACATAAGCATATCAGATAAACCTGATTTATAAAACCGCAATGTTTGGTGTTCAGCTCATTCTGATAAAACGCCCCAAAGGGGTATGGAAACAATTGTTTTTATAAAAACTTGGACAAGTTACCGTCAATAGAATACCTTAAACTTAACCATAAAAAATGATTAAATGAGTTGCTTTTGCTGTACGTTTGCAGACAAGCGCTATTTAAAAAAAAGAAATGATAAGTTGTTATGAATTGGACAGATGAAGGCATAGTCTTGTCGGCAAAGCCACTTGCAGAGAAATCTATTGTGTTGTCGCTTTTAACAAAGGAAAACGGATTGCATAAAGGGGTAATGCGTTTAACGAAACGTACCGGTTCAGTTGAGCCTGGTAACCACGTGCACGCTATTTGGAAATCACGCTTAAGTGCCCACTTGGGAACTTACACGATAGAGGTGAACGATACCCCAATTGCGCGTATTATGACGCAGAGTAAATGCATTTTACTTCTTAAAACAATAACCACACTTGTTGATATGTTGTTGCCAGAACGGCATTCTTATCCCATAATTTATGAATATGTGAAAGAAATATGTTCATCGTTGCATAATTTGAGTGATCCACTTTTTGATTATGCCCGTTTTGAACATTTATTGATTCACGAGATGGGCTTTGGTTTTGATTTATCCAAGTGCGCTTTGTGTAAAAAAGTGACTGAACTTGTGTATTTGTCGCCAAAATCGGGACGTGGTGCTTGTTATACTTGTGGGCATCCGTATAAAGGTAAGTTGTTTACTTATCCGTGGGGATTTTTTGATGATACAATAAGTATTGATAAAGAACAGAAAAATAAAAGAATTTTAGAAATGCTAAAAATAACGG
>Ga0051987_10000930_pt1 | contig 15449 bp, 25 predicted proteins | sample CryGey08umfilter_2_FD_58083 | JGI IMG/M metagenome (GOLD analysis project Ga0051987, IMG submission 58083) | Groundwater microbial communities from aquifer in Utah, USA - Crystal Geyser 4/10/14 0.8 um filter | ecosystem: Environmental > Aquatic > Deep subsurface > Groundwater | place: USA: Utah... | reverse complement strand
CTTTCTGAAAAGTGGTACTGCCCATAATCGTATCAAATGTTATTTTGCGACAAGTCTAATAAACATCGCGTCGCCGAAGCTGAAGAATAGTTTTTAGACATGAAGATACCACTATTGTCTCATTAAGTGTTGATTCACCAACAGGCGCTCGTATTATTAGACAGAGGCTGACCTAGGTTATTGGCATCTATTGCTGGCTATCAGGCACTTTAAATTCTCTTCCAATCTCATCCAGACTGTACTGCACGAGTCCTAATGAAAAATCGATTGTGTCTCTAATTTTCTCCAGCTCTTTTACTAATTCGTCCTCAAGGTTGTAGGCAGTTTTGTTGTCAGGAAGCTTTGTGAATGGTGGTCTTTGGTTGTGAAATGCTTCTCCTCGAAGGAGTCGAAAATACTCAACAGCTAGCACTGCCTTGGGATAACGAGATGGTGCTGATCGAGGTTGAATTTGAATTTCTTTGAGCTCAGAGAGAATGAGACTGTAAGTCTGCATAATCATAGCTGTCCAAGCCTCTTTTGACATTCTTGGGGCAAGAAGTTCTTGATAGGGGTTGGCTGGCGTTGTGGTAGCATCGTTCATTTGATTCTCCTATGTCTACAAAATACTTAGGCTCATTCTGACTGATAATGTTTGTGTTTGCAATGTATCCTGCCGTGTTTGTTCTATTATCTGGCATGGAATGCGAAAAACCATGAAGTCCTATATACTATTAGTCAGAATTTATGCACACCTTCCTAATTGCCGCTCTAACCGCCGATGGCTTCATCGCCAAAGACAAAAACCAGAACTCCACTCGTTGGACGAGTAAGGAAGATGCGGCTTTTTTCTCTGAGAAGACCAAGGAGGCGGGCGTAGTCGTGATGGGAAGAACGACTTATGAAACAATCGGAAGGCCACTTCCAGGCAGACTGACCATTGTTTATACCTCAAGACCGCTAGAAGGGTGCTCACCTGAGACTCTGCGAACTACTGAGCTGCCTCCGGCCGAATTATTGGCTTCATTAGAAGACGAAGGATATGCGAATGTTGCCATTTGTGGTGGGGCTAGTTTGTATACACAATGGATACAAAAAGAACTAATTAACACTCTATATCTTACTATAGAGCCAGTGCTATTCGGCACTGGAATTCAACTTTTCACCGAAGAAATTAGGACGCAAATTCGTCTAAAAGAGCGCCATTTACTTTCCGATCAAACCACAGTATTAGAGTACGAAGTACAGCCATGAAACCTCTAAAAGTTGGCATCAAGCGTTTTGACACCAGTTTGCCGCTGCCGGAGTACAAAACGAGCGGGGCTGCAGCCATGGATTTGGCCGCGCGCACTGAAGTGAGTATCGCTCCCCACGCTGTTGGCTACGTGCCACTGAACATTGCTTTAGAGCTTCCAGAAGGACACTGGGCTTTACTGGCAGCTCGCAGCAGTTTGCATAAGCATGGCTTGCTTCTGGCAAATGGCATAGGCGTTGGTGACTACGATTTTCGAGGTGAAGAGGATGAGTACAAGGCGGCACTCTTGAATTTTACGGATAAGCCAGTGACGGTGGAGCGGGGAATGCGAGTTGTGCAGCTGATGGTTCTGCCCGTAGATAGAGTTGAATTAGTAGAAAAAACAAAGTTAAAAAGTCCCAGTCGCGGCGGCTACGGCACTACGGGAAAGTAGTTTTCTGCGGCTATGTGCGAACTTCCACAGCTTATATAGTTTTTCAAGAGTTGATTTGGCACTAGATGTTGTGGTTAAGTCGGGTCTTAATTATGGCACATTTACTTGAACGAATGCAGTTACTTGCGTTCGATATGAAGCAAAAAGCTTCACTATTACCACGAGCCGACAAAGTCGGCGGGGTGGAGTTCCTTGTCGAGTTACTGCTTAAAGAGGCCGACGAGTTTGAAGAAGCCTTGAACAGCAGTGATGCCAAGGATGATCAGCTATCAAGACAACTGAGATTAAAAAAGATCAGAGACGAGCTCAATGACGTTTTAGTTTTCATGTTCTCTGTCTCAATGATTCACCCAGGAGAAGATGTGGATGTTGCAGGGCAAGTGGGGAAAGCAGATTTATACAAGGGTGGGAAGTCATATGCAGTCGACTGGCTAAGACAAGCTGTTCTTGATGTCCAGGATGGATCAAAAGCATCATTGCAAGAGTCTTTTGCTAGGTGGTATGCAATATCAGAGCATCTGGAAAACCCACATCTGGCGCTGAGATATTTTAGAGAAACGATCAACAAGGTGCTCGCGAACAGGCCGCCAGAAATTTTTTCTGATATTGAAAATGGGAAAGTATTGAGTAATTACGAGTGTGTGGAGAAATATAAGCATGTTTCAGGTTGCATGAGATTGATTAGAGATAGAGTAAAAGAATCAGAGGGTCGAGATCGCCAACTTAAGAGGAGCGACTGGATTCATCTAAAAACGATAATTCTGGATTGGCGTAATCCGGACTTGTCGATGGCCTTACTTCGATCTAAACTACCACAAGTGGTAATGAACCCAGGGGGTGTACTAGTTTATTCTGGACTTAATCATATATGAAAAATCAATCTTCCCCAGGCCTTCTCATCACCCTCGAAGGTGGGGAAGGTGGTGGCAAGACCACCCAAATTGTTCGTCTGCGTGACAAGCTCACCGAGCTCGGCAAAGACGTTATCGCCTTGCGCGAACCAGGCGGTACGACTGTTTCAGAACAGATTCGCGAAGTGGTGCTTTCAGCGAAAAATGCTGGCATGGCTTACACCACGGAAGTTTTGCTTTTTCAGGCGGCTAGAGCCCAGATCTATAGAGAAATTGTTTTGCCAAGTTTAGCTGCAGGTAAAGTCGTCCTCATGGATCGCTCGCGTGATAGCAGCGTTGTTTATCAAGGTATCGTTCGCGGGTTTGGTAGAGAACTTATCGAGCAACTAAACAATATTTCGACTAAAGAAACCTATCCAAATCTAACTATTCTTTTTGACATTCCTGTGAAGCAGGGCCTTGAAAGAGTTGCCAAGGCTGGTACCGCCAACCGCATGGAAATGCAGGGGACCGAGTTTCATGAAAAAGTCAGAAAAGCCTATCTAGATCTGGCGAAGGAAGACAAGTCTGGTCGCTGGCAGATTATTGATGCAAGCAAAAGTATTGACGAGGTCGAAAAGGCAGTTTGGCAAGTGGTGGCGGAAAAGCTCTAAATCGTGATAGGCTCATGATCTATGTTTAAACTTCCTCGCGCTGTCCGAGAACTGACAGAAACATTCGAGCGCCTTCCTGGGATTGGTCCCAAGTCTGCCCAGCGCTTGGTGTTTTATCTTCTTCACAACCCGGAAGAGCGGTTGCAGCAGTTCGCCGATAGGCTGACCGCCCTGAAGCGCGGTACAGTTCTTTGTAGCCGATGTCACTCGGTCTCAGAGCATGAGCCCTGCAGCATTTGTAGCGATAAAAATCGCGATCAGAAGGTTATGTGCGTGGTGGAGCAACCCCTGGACTTGGTGGCTCTGGAGCGCGCGGAGTCATTTAGTGGTCTTTATCATGTTTTGCACGGCGCCATTGCGCCCCTGAATAACATTGGTCCCGATCAGCTTTTTCTTTATGACTTAGCAGATCGATTAGAGGGAGTCACGGAGCTAATTTTGGCAACAAATCCCACCATGGAGGGTGAGGCAACAGCTTTGTATATCAAAGAATTTCTTGAGCAGTCAAATAAAGTCGACACCACAGCCATAAAAATCACTAGAATTGGCCACGGTCTGCCCATAGGTGCAGATATTGAGTATGCCGATGGGGTAACGCTGAAGAGAGCTCTTGAGGGTAGGCGGGGGTTATAGAATCTATTTTTTGATTAGTTCTTTATCAAAAGTTAACAGCTCTGCCTTATTGTTTTTGCTCCAGGCCAGGAGATAGCTATCTACAAAGTGTAGGCCGTTTTTATACCAATACCACAACTTATTCATAACCGTTCTCTCTTCGACTACGAGCCACTTTTGAGCCAGAAGCGTTTCCAGGCTGTCAGCGATTTTTTCTCGTGATTGTTTGTAAAATGACTCAAGCACAAAGGTGGTTTCTGCAATTACCAAAGGCTTGATTATAAGTTGTCTTTTTCCTGACTCTGCTTCTTGAAACCAGGTGTGAGCAATCTTTTGTTGCTGTGAATTATCTCCAACCAAGAAACGCAGTAAGACATTTGTGTCGACCACAGAACTATGCATTGGTACCCCAGTTTTTACCAAACATTTTTCGAGCTTCTTTTAGCTGCTTGTCGCTTAATTTTATCTCTGAACTCATTGAACTCTCTAGAGACCAAAAGTCTCTCTTGGGTTTGACAACAATTATCCCATCAATGATAGAAATGATAGCTTTGGAGGCTCCAACAATGCCAAAGTGCTTGCGAACACTCATGGGAATAGTTAGTTGACCTTGACTGGTGATGGAGACGACGTTTTGCATTTCAACTATTCTAAAGTAAAAATAATGGATTGTCAAAAAAACCTCTAGTTTATCGACCACAGCTCTGCTACTATTGGCTTAGTTAACGTAACGAGAAGGAGATCCATGCAGGTGATTGTTGAATCTAAAAACCTTGAGGTAACGAAGGCCATCAGAGAGTTTGCAGAAAAACAAGCACGCAAGCTTTCGAAGCTCAGTGGCAGAATCACTCGAATCCGACTATTTTTAGAAACTATCCCGAAAAAGCGCAATGATCCTCACGCGAATTCTGTTACTTATGAAGTCGAGGTTCCAGGGAAAAATGTAGTTATTACCAGCAAAGCTGTCGACATGTATGAAGCCATCGTGGCAGCAACGAACACTGCCGCGAGAAGAATGCGCAAGCAGTTTGAAAAGAAAATAACCAAGCGAAGAAGCTCGGTTGAGGAATAACAAATATGAATGATGCCCAAGATCCCCTAAAAGCTTTGGAGGAACTAATCGCCAAGCGTAAGGCAGGTGCCCCTGCGGATGATCTGGCTGCAGCCGCTCTAGTTGATCCACCGGTACCTTTAGTTGACTTAGAAAAACTAGAGCAAGAGGCGCGGGCTCGCGATGAGATTAGCATCAGAGAGCAGCAGGAAAAACTGAAAGGCATCGACTCTACTCCTGAATACCAGGCGAGAGTTCAGCAGGATGCCGCCGCCGCCGAAACGAAAGAAAATGATACGGATCAAGATCCTATTACTCAACTCTCAAGGATGAAGGTACAAGAAGAGGATCTCTCATAATGCCAGGTAAGCCTGCCAAAGGTTCACGTCCTCGCCCAGGTGGAGGTTTTAATCAAGGCTTTGGTAATTTCGGTGACGAACACCTCGATGAATCAGCCATGCAGTCTGCCATGCAGCAGAAGCAATTGACGCAACAACAGGCGCAGACAGCAGGTACTCCGAATCCAGCCCAAAAAGCCACCGGTAAGCCAATGCAGCAAGGCGCGGGACAACAAGCGCAGCCACGTCCAGATCGTCAATTGGGAACACTTGGTGAAGAGCTGGTTAAGCGACCCTTAGCAGATCTTTGGAGTGAAATCAAAAAGTTTTTTGACATAAATACCATCCTTGGAATTAATCCAGTCACTGACACGCCAGAGGAGCAGGCGAAAAAGAAGCAGCTGCATCAGCGCTATCAACAGCTTGATCAAGATCAGCAGCGTGTCGCTCAAGAAGAATTTCAGAAGCGCATGCAGAAGAAACAGCAGGAGGAACAAGAAGAGTTGCAGAAAAAGCAGGCAGAGGAGCAGCGAAGAAAAGAGCAAGTGGTTATGCCTTCTAAACCAAAGTCAGGCCCGCAAGGACCAGCTAGCGGCAAATCACATAAACAAAACATGATGGAAAAAATGCAGATGGATAGGAAGACAATGAGCCAGGCTCAGGGGGCTGGGTGAGTTTGATGCTAGAATAGTTTTATGCGTCTTTACAATACACTTTCAAGAACTATTGAGGATTTTACACCACAAAGTCCACCAAAAGTTTCCCTCTACGCCTGCGGTCCCACCGTTTACGACTACACCCACATTGGTCATCTCAGAAAGTTCGTCATGGATGACGTCTTGGTGCGGGTTCTAAAACATGCTGGCTACCAGGTTAAATTTGTTAGAAATATTACAGATGTTGGTCATCTGTCTTCTGACGGTGACACAGGGGAAGACAAGCTCGAAAAAGGCGCGAAGAAATATAATAAATCTGTCTGGGAAATTGCCAAAGAGTTTGAGGATTACTTTAATAAAAGTGTCGAAGCGATGGGGAATTTAGCTCCAGAAGTTAGCTGCAAAGCCACAGATCACATTGAGTCCCAAATTGCCTTAGTAATCGAATTAGAGAAAAAAGGTCATACTTATATTATCGAAAATGATGGTGTTTATTTTGACACTAGCACGCTTTCAGATTATGGGAAACTAAATCCACAGTCACTTGATGAGCTCCAAGAAGGAGAAAGAATTGGCGTGGTTGAGGGTAAAAGAAACCCCACTGATTTCGCTCTATGGAAGTTCGAACGACCCGGAGAGAATCGGGCCATGTTTTGGCCAAGTCCTTGGGCTGAGCGCAGTTTTCCTGGTTGGGCTATCGAGTGCAGTGCTATGAGTATGGAGTACTTGGGTGAACAAATCGATATTCACACCGGTGGCATTGATCATATTCCAGTTCACCACACCAATGAGATCGCGCAGTCAGAGGCGGCGACTGGAAAAGTGCCGTTCGTGCACTACTGGGTGCATCATAATTTTCTGCGAGTGGATGGTGAGAAAATGAGCAAATCACTGGAGAATTTCTATACCATTGATGACATTGTTAAAAAAGGCTTTAATCCTCGCGCCCTGCGCCTACTTTTTATGGGTAGTCAGTATCGTGATGAGCTGAACTTCACTTGGGATTCACTTAGAGCTGTGCAAAAGTCTTATGATCGTTTAGAAAAACTTGTGGCTAGTTGGGGGAGTGAGACCGTTTCTGAGCTTAGTCCGAAGGCCGAGAAGCTACGGAAGAATTTTTTCTCAGCGCTCGAGGATGATCTGAAAACTCCACAAGCTACCGCGACTCTTTGGGAGATGGTGAAGTCAGATTTGAGCAACGTCGAAAAACTGACTCTTTTTAGGGAATTCGATAGTATTTTACAACTTGGATTTGAGCAAAAAAATGAAAAGCCTGAGAAAAAAGCAATTCCTGAAGAAATAGAAAGAATGTTGACTGAGCGCGCCACTGCCCGCGAAATGAAGGATTGGCAGAGAGCTGATGAGCTGAGAAATGAAATCTTGATGGCAGGTTACAAAGTCGAAGACGTTGCTCTCGGCACGCAAACAGTTGAGCAAATTGACTAAAACTGTATACTACTAGGTATTATGCCAAAACAAACAAAACCACAAAGAAGATTAGTGATCCCAAAAAAGGGTAGGAAAGTTGCTGGCGTCGCCGCTGCTTTTGCCAATTATTTTGGTATAGATGTCACCCTCATTCGCATTGTTTGGCTGATTTTATTCATTCCTGGGGGTTTACCTGGACTTATTCCCTATGTCTTGTGTTGGATCGTGATTCCGCAGGAAGAGTAGGTGAATTCTTTTCACCAAGAAATCTTTAGATTGCTTCTTGAAAATAGCAGTCGCTATTCTGATGAAAAAAAAGCAGATTTTGTTGAGCACTACTGCGGCACACCTCGAAAGTTACTCGAAATAAAAACAGCTGTAAGGCGCAAACTCATTAAAAACTGGTGTAAAAAACACGTAGATATTTCTGATGAGCAGTTTCTTGATTTGCTCGACTCTTTATATAGCGGTGAACTTTATGACGAGCGAATTTTGACCGCTGATTTGTTAAGTTTTTTCTCAGATTATCGAAAGGTGTTGCCGGTTGAACTTTTAGGCAAATGGATCTTAAGATTGGAAGGTTGGGCGGAAATAGACAATACTTGCCAGTCGGGCTTCACTGCCTCAGAAGTCTTGGCGAGATGGAATGAATGGCAGCCATTTTTGACGAAATTATCTGAAAGTAAATCAGTCAGTCAGAGAAGGGCCAGCCTTGTGCTTTTAGTAAAGCCAATTCGTGAGTCAGATGACTTGAGATTGCAACGACAAGCCTTTATAACTATCGAAAAACTGATGATTGAAAAGGATATTTTGATTACCAAAGCGATTTCTTGGTTACTTCGTCAGCTTATTACCCATCACATAAGTGAGGTCGCAGCTTTTCTTGATCTTCATAGCGAAAAGATTCCCAAAATAGCCCTCAGAGAGACGAGAAGAAAACTGGAGACGGGGAAGAAGTAAGACTCTACACTTTGCGTAAGACTAATGCTTCATAATTTCTGAGTAATATTGACTGTTTGATAAAAGTAGACTAGACTTAGTCTAGTTATGAAAATGATAAATATGTACTTGGCAAAAACTCAACTATCAAAGTTGGTTGACATAGCATTGAGTGGTGAAGAAGTGGTGATTGCGAAATCAGGTAATCCACTTGTCACTCTCGTGCCGTACAAGCCAACAGCGAAAAATAGGGTTCCGGGAAAATTTGTAGGCAAGATAGTCATCCCTGACGACTTCGATGCTCCCATAAAGGAGATTGAAGACTTGTTCTATGGAGAAGCTGAATTATGAAGTCATATCTTCTCGATACTCACTCCTTCCTATGGTGGATTACCGAAGATGCCAGGATGAAAGACAAGACAAGAAAGTTGCTAGCTGGGGGGCACAATCTAATTTATGTAAGTCTTTGTAGTGCCTGGGAAATTGTTCTAAAACAAGAAAAGCGACAGGACTTTGTTGTAAGAGTCCCCGTCGAGGAGATATTTTCAGAAAGTCAGTTCAAAATTTTGCCAATCTCATTAGAGCATATTGCTGGTCTTAGCAAGTTGCCTAAAATTCACAAAGATCCATTTGACAGATTACTGGCTTCCCAGGCCATAGTTGAAGATTTGATTTTGGTCACAAATGATGAAAAGCTGCATAAATACCCAATCAAGATAATTGCCTGTTAGTCGAAAATTTCATTGAGTGCTAGAATAACCAGGCATGTCACCACTCTTTCAATTACTTTTGCTTGCTTCTTTGGGAAGTTTTCTTGGCTTAATCGGTGGCATCGTTATGCTTTCCAGCAAAAAATGGTCAAATGCTCTAGAGCATCACGCCATTTCTTTCGCCGCTGGAGTTATGATCACAGTTTCTTTAGTGGGAATTTTGCCAGAGTCTGCAGAGTTCATCGGCCACACAGCATATGTCGCCATTCTTCTAACTTTTTTGGCAACATTTCTTTTCGAGCGACTTTTTCTTGGCATTCACCATCACGATGAGCACGAAGGTTGTAGCGATCATAAATCATCAATTCCATCTGTGTTGCTCGGGGACACTATTCATAACTTTATTGATGGCGTCGCCATTGGCGTGAGTTTTCTTGCATCTCCAGGCTTGGGTCTTGTTACCGCGGTGTCAACCTTTCTTCACGAGATTCCCCATGAGATCGCAGATTTTGGCATTCTGCTAAAAGCAGGCTGGAAAAAAAAGAGCATTATTTTGGTTAATATTCTCTCTGCGACTATCACTCTTATCGGGGCTTTAGCCGTTTATTTCTTTCCAATTAGCGATTATCTAATTGGAATTCTCTTAGCTGTTGCAGCTGGAATTTTCCTTTACCTTGGCGCCAGTGATTTTCTGCCCCAAACAAGAGATCATGATCACGAGGGCTCGAAGATTAAAGGTATTCTGCCGTTGATTTTGGGCGCGCTGATTATGCTCGCAGTGATGGAGTTGGTGCCGCACGGGCAGTAGACTTCTATTAGTTTTATGAATATCGATGTTTTCTTTACCATTATTTTGGGAGCCGTGGCCTCTATCTCTTTAATTCTTTTCAAAAAAGCAAATGACAAACGATTTTCCAGCTGGACTTACAGTTTTTGGTGGTCGGCTTTAGCCGTACTTTTTATTTTTCCCTTTGCGCTCAGCTATTTCGAAAAACCTGAGTCTATTCTAGCTCTTACTTTTCTCACAATGTCAGCTCTTACCTGGACCTTAGCTAGTGTGACCACTATGTTTGCCTTTAAGCACGCTGACGCCTCTATAGTTATGCTGGTGGGCCGCCTCAGTAATGCCAGCATTTTCCTTGTGGGCTGGTTGTACATTGGTGAAAAAATTGGCATTTATGCAGTGTTGGGACTTCTCCTAACTCTGCTAGGAAGCTTGGTGATTATGTTTAAAAAAGGGAGTATTAGGCCGAGTAAAGGCGTGCTTCTAAGCATGGTTCCTGTTGCATTTCTGACTGCCGCTTTTTATTTTGACAAACAAGCGGTGGCGACATTTAATCCGATCAATTTTATTTTCTTGCAACAGCTGATGCAGACGGTTTTTTCCTTTTTTGGTGTCAAAAATAAAGCTGAAATAGGTCAGTTGTTTGCGGAAAAAAAGAAATTACTGATTCCAGCTATTGCTTGTTTTGTGATTGGCTACACAGGATTTATTGCATTGCTTGGTAGAAACAACCTGAGTGTTTTGCCACTGACTTACGAGACCACCGTCTTTCTTGGCAGCATGATGCTTGGAGTTATTTATCTTGGAGAGAAAAAGCAACTTGCACAGAAGGTGGTTGGGACGATTTTGGCGTTGGCAGGAGTAGTATTGTTGTCGTTTTGAGAAGGGAATTATGAAACTACAAAACAAAGTCGCCATTGTCACCGGTTCTTCCAGGGGAATCGGCAAGGCTACAGCGATTCTTTTTCATGAAGAAGGCGCCAAGGTGATAGTGAATTACAAGACAAATAAAAAAGCTGCTTTAGATGTAGTCAAAGGATTTGATAAAGGAAATTATCTACTTGTTCAGGCTGATGTTTCTAAAGAAGCAGATGTGAAGAGACTCGTGGCTGAGACCATAGAGAAATTTGGGAAAATTGATATTTTAGTAAATAACGCTGGTGAAATTATTAGGCCCGGGAACTGGAAGTCGGATGTCGAGACCTGGGACAAAACTTTCGCGGTTAATCTCACCAGTGCTTGGTTAATGACAAAAGAAGTTGTCGAACTTATGAAAGCGAATGGTGGTGGAGCGATAGTGAACATTGTTTCAGTTTATGGTTTTCTCGGAGCAGCTCCAGTTTTAGCTTATACCTCTGCCAAGGCAGGTCTGATCACTATGACAAAATCTTTTGCCAAAGAATTGGCGCCCGCGATCAGAGTCAATGCCGTAGCTCCAAGTAATGTCATGACGGATATGACCAAAGGGGCGGGTAAAGAACTTATTGAAACCTTTCGCAAACAAACTCCTCTCAAGCGCATCGCCGAGCCTGAGGAATTAGCTAAAGCAATTCTGTTTTTGGCTTCTGATGACGCGAGCTATATCACTGGCGAAATGTTGGTCGTGGATGGTGGGTATAGTTTGCGGTAGAGATTTAGTGTGAATATAGGGCGAGCAACACAACTCCTAGAACCACAACCGCTGAAGCAATGACTTTTTTCTTTAAGTTAGATCGATCTTTCAAAATAATGATTTCCAATAAGATTATCAGAAAAATTGATGAGTTATTCATGGCATCAACTGCGCCCACACTTCCACCTCGACTGTAGGCAAGAAATGTAAAGGCATTAAAAAGAGTGCCGAAGAATGCGGCGAAGATAATTGAGTAGAAGTTTGAGACAGACATCCGCCTGGCATCTTTATAAATATGATTGGGCTTAAGAATCAGACTGAGTACTCCAACAGAAGTTGACATGTAGGCTACGTACAACAGGGGATTCATATCTATCGCAAATGATTTATCAAGAGTGTAGGCAAAGCCAAAACAAATTCCACCTAAGAATGCGAAAAGATTGTATTTATCTATTTTTGTTTTTTTGTAATTAATCCAAACAATTGAGGTGAGAATGAGAAGGATTGCGGCGAATTTTGCAATGGACGTGCTTTCATCAAAAAAGATAATACCGAGTAGGGTGCTGATAATAATGGAAACACTTCCTAGAATAATCGAGATGCTTGGGCTATTTGATTTATAGCTGGTGTAAAAGAATGTGCCACCAAGAAAGTAGGCAAAGGCTAGGACTCCGAGCTTGAGCCAATTTTCTGCTCCGATCATGAGCACAATTTCTCCAAAGAAAAAGGCAAGAGTTAGTCCTCCTAATCCTTGAGCTATCCAGACGAAAAAGTTATTTGTGATGGCACTAATATTCACCTTCTGTGTCATCGAAATTTTTTGAGACAGCTCCGCACCAGCGAGAGCGAAGACGGAGAGAAGAGCCCAAAAATACCATGGCATATGGTCTGTATTCTACACTTTTCGTAAGGTTGGGGAGATATGATTTAGAAATGCGATTGTAATGAACCACTATTTATACTAAAATGAACCATACTGCAATATTTTCAAATATAATTACCATGATTTCCATAACAATTCACAAACTAGATGAAGAGCTTGAATCATCGCTTCGAAGACATTCTCAAGAGTTGGGACTGAGTCTGAACAAAACGATTCAGATCCTTCTGAGATCATCATTGGGGATAGGTTCAGGAAAGAAGCGAGATCTTTCAAAATTTTCAGGGACATGGTCAAAGGCAGAGTTTGAAGAATTCAAGCGAAATACAACTGCTTTCGACGAAATCAACCCAGCGGATTGGTTATAATGAAGTCAGTTCTAATTGATACCTGCGCATATTCACACTTACTTCATAAGCACGTCCTACTTCAAGAAATTATTGAGAATGCCGACAAAGTTTATCTTTCGCCAATTGTGATTGGTGAGTTGCTAGCAGGTTTTAAAAAAGGAAGTAGAGAGAAAAATAACACTGATATTTTGGAAAATTTCATTGGTAAGTTCGCTACTCTATGCGAAGTGACTTACGAAACCGCAGAGATTTATAGTGATGTTTACACAAAATTAAGAAAACAGGGAGCGCCGATACCAATTAACGACGTGTGGATTGCCGCGCAGTGTATTGAGTTAGGTGCGAAATTACTGACGTTCGATAAGCACTTTGCCAACATTCCTGGATTAAGAGTTTGGTTTGGTGCTTCTCCAGTATGCAAGTAACAGCCAAGACTTTTTCAAGTGACTATGGTAATATAGTCACTATAATGTCAGCAACAATCTCAAAATCCCAGTTTAAGCCAAAGGCGTTGGAATATCTGCGAATGGTTGAAGAAAAAAAGGAGAAGCTTGTGATTACGCACAAGGGAAAGCCGGTGGTTCAAGTTGTGCCATATGAAGACGAATCAGAAAAGATGCGCAAAAAGTTGGGAGAAGAAATTCTTGAGTATGTAGATCCACTTGAGCCAGTTGGACTAGAGGATTGGGACTTACTCCCATGATATTACTAGATACTCATGCAGTGCTTTGGTGGACGAGAGATCATTCTGAGCTATCAACGAAGGCAAAAAAAATTGTCGCTCAAGAGAGAGAAAAGAACGAGCTTGTTGTTTCATCCATTTCAATTTGGGAAATTGTACTTCTTGAAAAAAAGAAACGCCTAAGTTTCTCTAGAGGAGTTGAGAGCTGGATTGAGAGACTTGCCGCTATGAAAGAAATATCAATACAGCCAATCGATTTTTCTATTGCTCGCCTGGCAGCAGCTTTGCCTTATCCATACGGCGATCCAGCAGACCGATTTATTCTTGCCACAGCACAGTCATTAGCGATTCCTCTCATTACAAAAGATAAGCATATGCATACCTACTCACAAGTAGAAACAATCTGGTAAGTGCTACAATCAACTCATGTCTCTACAAGTCGGCATTGTCGGCCTTCCCAATGTTGGAAAATCAACTCTCTTTAATGCACTCCTGAAAGAACAGCAGGCTTTAGCAGCGAATTATCCTTTTGCCACCATCGAGCCCAACGTCGGTATTGTGCCAGTTCCCGATGTCCGTCTGGATAAACTCGCTGAAGTGGTTAAAACCACGGTGATTAAGCCAGCCACGGTCGAGTTTGTAGATATTGCTGGGCTAGTCAAAGGCGCTTCCACAGGAGAAGGCCTTGGCAATAAATTTTTAGCTCACATTCGCGAATCAGCCATTATTTGTCATGTTCTTCGTGATTTTAGCGATGAGAATGTTATTCGCGAGGGAGCAGTGACGCCAAAAGATGATCTTCATACCGTGAGACTCGAACTGCAGCTAGCAGATTTGGCCACCGTGGAAAAACAGCAGGAGCCGAAAGGCACAGTCGACAGGGCTGGAAAAGAGCGCTGGCAGATTATTTCTGCTCTAAAGAAGATCTTAATAGATGCAAGAAGCATCAATGAAATACTCGCTTCCGAAGACAAAAAAGCATCATATGGACTATCCCAGTTCACACCCGAAACAATTGCTAAGGTAACTCACGAGCTTTCGCTCCTAACAGCTAAGGAAGAGATCTTTGTGGTGAACGTCGACGAAGCTTCTTTAGGTCGAGATTTAGCCGAACTCACCGCAGAGCAGGCGACACTTCTGGGTGAAGATGCTAATCGAGTGATTGTGATGTGCAATCAGATCGAGAGCGAGCTCGCAGTTCTTACAGACGAAGATCGTTTCGCTTATCTTAAAGACCTTGGTCTCGATAGCGCCGGCCTCGATCGCTTAATCATCACGGCTTATGATGTTTTGAAACTCCGGAGCTTTTTGACAGCAGGAGAAAAAGAGGTCCGTGCCTGGACGATTCCACAAGGAACCCCAGCCCGGAAGGCAGCTGGTGTCATTCATACCGATTTTGAGAAAAACATGATCTCGGTGCGCGTGGCCGAGTACGCAGACTTTATCGCCCACAATGGCTGGAAAGGCCTCAAGGAGATTGGTAAAATGCGAACAGAGGGCAGAGATTACATAATGCAAGAAAATGACGTAGTTGAGTTTCTGATTGGAAAATAAGATGAAAACAGCCGTTATCACTGGAGCAAGCAAGGGGATTGGCCATGCTTTGGCTGAGGCACTAGCCCAGACAGGTGAGTGGCAGCTGACTTTAATCGCTCGCAGCGAAGAAGAACTCAAGAAGTTTGTTGAAGAACATGGTGATGCCCATACATATATAGTTGCTGATTTTTCCAAGGAAGCCGATGTGGATCGAGTGATTGAAATGGTCAAAAATCAGAGTGACCAGCTCGACTTACTCGCCAACGTGGCAGGCATTGGCGTTTACAAAGCACTTGAGGAAGTAGAGCGCCAGGCTTGGCATGATTCTCTGGCGGTGAATGTTACGGCCCCCTTTCTTTTGACTCAAGGATTCATGCCTTTGCTTGAAAAAGCGGAGAACTCACTTGTTTTAAGTGTTGGCTCTGGAGCTGGCTGCCTTCCCATGCCTGGTAGAAGTGTTTACTGCACCACCAAGTTTGCTTTGCGCGGAGTCATGTTGAGTCTTTCAGAGGAAATGGCCGGAAAAAGTCCTGACATTTCACTAATCACGCTTGGAAGCACCATGACAGGATTCGGCCCTCTTTCACTCGAGGAAAAAGAGACGCAAGAACTTCAAGGAAAAACTTATTTGACTATAAATACAGTCGTGAAAAAACTCATGGAAATTATCTCTGCGCCGAAACGAGAGAGCGAGTATACC
>Ga0051987_10000926_pt1 | contig 15510 bp, 7 predicted proteins | sample CryGey08umfilter_2_FD_58083 | JGI IMG/M metagenome (GOLD analysis project Ga0051987, IMG submission 58083) | Groundwater microbial communities from aquifer in Utah, USA - Crystal Geyser 4/10/14 0.8 um filter | ecosystem: Environmental > Aquatic > Deep subsurface > Groundwater | place: USA: Utah... | reverse complement strand
AGACGTGGTAAACAAATTAGTCGATACGAGGTTGGGAGCGTTTCGGCGTCGTTTCGTGGAATGTCCGCGGAACGGCGGCGGCACGTTGTCGCGAGAGTGTTTCATGGCACATAACAATTAAGGAGGTTGCCATGCGTTTGTTCCTTTCCATGCTGGCGGTGGGCTTCACGCTCATCGCACTGTCCGGTTGTTCCACGCAGGAGCCGACTCCGTTGTCTATTGACGGAGTTCCTATCGTCAACGGTTCGACCGATGACTGCGGTGACGGCGTCTGCGCCGCCGACGAATTCCACGAGTTCTGCCCGGACGACTGTCCGGTCGTCTCGTACTGCGGCGACGACACCTGCGACGGCGAGGAATCGCCGGCCTCCTGTCCCACCGACTGCCGGACCGAGCCGGACGAGTGTGAGCATGGGGCGAGGACGTGTGACTTGGATGGGCATCAGCTCATCTGCGTTCACGACTACGACTCCGGTGCCGAGCTCTGGGCCAGATTGGCCTGCGATGACGGGACGGTCTGCGAGGACGGCGAGTGCGTAGTGCCGCCTCCGGTCTGCGGCGACGGCGTCTGTAACAGTGACGAAACCTGCGCCACCTGTGTCGAGGACTGTGGCTGCATGGGCGACCACGAGGTCTGCACCGATGGCGAATGCGTTGTCGAACCCTGGTGCGGCGACGGCGATTGCACAGACGGCGAGACCTGCGACACCTGCGTGGCTGATTGCGGTGTCTGTCCTTTCTGTGGGGACGGGACTTGCAACGGCGACGAGGACTGCGACGACTGCCCGATGGACTGTGGCGGCTGTACGGCCGACTGCGGTGATGGCCTTTGTGGCTACGGCGAGTTCTGCGAGAGCTGCGTCCCCGACTGCGGTGTCTGTCCGGCTTTCTGCGGCGACGGGTCCTGCGACGAGGACGAGACCGCGGCGAGCTGCCCGGCAGACTGCCGGACCTCCAACGATGAGTGTGCTCGCGGTTCGTCTCGGTGTGAGGCAGACGGGTCTTATTCCTTCTGCCACCACAACATCGTCGAGGGGGCCAATCTCTGGGTTGGACCCCTATACTGTCCGGCCGGAGAGGTCTGCGAGGACGGCGGGTGCGTGGTGCCCGACGACGGCGAGCCGGTCTGCGGCGACGGCGTCTGCGAGGGCACTGAGAACTGCACCACCTGTGCCGAGGACTGCGGCTGCATGGGCGACCATGAGGTCTGCACCGACGGCGAATGCGTCGTCGAGTCATGCTGCGGCGACGGAGACTGCAGCGACGGCGAGACCTGCGAGACCTGCGCCGAGGACTGCGGTGGGGCCTGCGAGAGCGTGATCGTCTGCTCCCGCAACGACTCCGGCCTGCGCATGACGGTCTACGGACCGTTTGCGTCGATGATTCCGAACGCAATGTTCGGCGATCCGGTCGCGGTGCAGGCCGGCTGTGATACCTGCGGTGGTTGGTCCGTCCCTTACGGCGACGACGATCCGCGTCCGTCGGCTCCTTGGGTGGGTGATGACGAGGCCTATAACTTGGCCTTCCCACTCGGGGCAGAAGGAATCGGACTGGCCCTGGTCGACGAGGCCGGCCAAGTACAGTGGCTTGACTTGGAGGTAGCCATGTCGGCCGTACGTTGGCAGGTGGTCGGCGACTGCGAAATTCGCACCCGCACCACCAAGATCTACCAGCTATAGGAAGGAGTGAATTTACTCCTTCCTTCAATACTTTTTCACCTCCCTCTTTCGGGGAGGTGACTTTTTTTGCCAAGAAATTTCAACTTTCCAAACACTGTTCCCCGACCCTTGTCTCTCTGGAAAAAGCCGTCATAATGACGTACGCTGACTGAAGTCCCGGCTTTGGCCGTGGCCATAACGCTCAATAAGACTATGAACAACGAAAGTGATCAGAGCCGATCGCAGACCAAGCCAGCCGAACCGGTCAATCGCAGCGACGAGCAGAGGCTGATCGCCGCGCTTTCTTATGTAGGGATCCTCTTCTTGGTCCCGCTGCTCTACTCGAAGAAGGACGAGGAAATCAAGTTTCACCTGCGGCAGGGGATCGTGCTGTTCGTGGCCGACGTGGTGGTGAGCTTCGTCGGCTGGATACCGATCGTCGGCTGGCTGCTGGTGATTCTCGCGCTGGTCGTCTCGATCTACGGATTCATCCAGGCCTGGCAGGGCGTCCGTTGGGAGATTCCCTTTCTCAGCAAGTACGCTCGACAGATAAAACTCTAACCGCGCCGTCCGTCTGGCGCCTAATTACGATGAACGATAAGGAATACCTCCACGCTATCGGCAGCCTTCACGAGAAGGTCGATTTCGCGTGGGGGTTACTTTGACCTCGATCGAGTCGCGACCGAGATAAAGTCGCTCGAATGGGAGACGCAGCAGCCGGACTTCTGGTCCGACAGCTCGCGGGCCCAGGACATCAGCCGCAAGCTGGCGGAACTTCAGGATTTCTACGGCCACTGGTTTGATTTGCGTCGGGAGGTGTCGGAGTTGGACGAGTTCGCTCGCTTGGCCGCCGAAGAGGACGATTCGGGAGCCGAACCGGAAATCGGTCGGTCGCTGCTGGACTTGCAGGCCAGGTTCGACCGGCTCGAGTTTTTGACGCTCATGGACGGGGAGTTCGACCTGCGCGACGCAATTGTCGCCATTCACGCCGGAGCCGGCGGGACCGACGCCCAGGATTGGGCCGAGATGCTTCTTAGGATGATGATGCGCTACGGCGAGCGGCACGGCTGGGAGGTCAAGACACTCGATCTGCACCGTGGCGGCGAGGCCGGCATCAAGAGCGCGACGATTTCGGTCTCCGGACGCTACGCATACGGTCATCTGAAGGCCGAGGCCGGAGTGCATCGGCTGGTCCGCCTGTCGCCCTTCAACTCCGACCAGCTCCGCCAGACGTCCTTCGTACTGGTCGAGGTACTGCCCGACTTGGGCGAGGCTCAGGAAGTCGAAATCGGACCCAAGGATTTGCGTATCGATACCTTTCTGGCCGGCGGTCACGGCGGTCAGGGCGTGCAGACCACCTACTCGGCCGTACGCATCACTCACTTGCCGACTGGCTTGGTGGTCTCCTGTCAGAACGAGCGTTCGCAGGTCCAGAACAGGGAGACGGCCATGCGCATCCTGAAGGCCCGGCTGCACGCACGCATGTTGGCCGAACATGAGGACGAAAAGAAAAAGCTGCGCGGCGAGTTCACCAGCGCCGAATGGGGGAACCAGATCCGGTCCTACGTCCTGCATCCCTACCAGCTGGTCAAGGATCATCGCACCAAGCACGAGACCGCGGATACGACTGCGGTCCTGGACGGCGATCTCGACCCGTTCGTCGAGGCTTACCTTCGGCACTCCAAGGGGAAGTCCGTCGCGTCTGACGACGGACCGGAAGACTAACCGAAATTTCGTATGCCCAAGACGATCATCGTTACCGGCGGTGCCGGATTCATCGGTTCGCATGTCGTGGACCGACTCGTCGGACGCGGCTACGTCGTCCACGCGGTCGACAACCTGTCTAGCGGCAATCGCGGCAATTTGCACCCGAAGGCCAGACTGCACGTGATGGACATCCGTTCCGACCGCCTTCCGACGCTGTTTCGCCGTCTGCATCCGGCGGCAGTGGTACATCTGGCGGCCCATATCGACCTGAGGGCGTCTTACCGGACGCCGCAGTTCGACGCCGACGTGAATCTGCTGGGCGGACTGAACGTCATCGAGGCCGCCGGAGCCGCCGGTGCGGAGCATCTGACTTTTGCCTCGTCCGCCGCAGTCTACGGTTACGTCCGCCGTCCGCCGGTCGCCGAGGACGCTCCCAAGTTTCCGTCCTCTCCCTATGGCATCGCCAAGCTGTCTTTTGAACATTACCTGGATTTCGCCCGCGAGAAGTACGGGCTCAAGGCGACTGCTTTGAGGTTCGCCAACGTCTACGGTCCGCGACAGACGATCGTCGGCGAGGCCGGGGCCGTGGCCGTATTCATCAACCGGCTGCTGAACGGCGAAGTCCCGACTGTCAACGGAACCGGTCGGCAGACGCGCGACTTCGTCTACGTCGGCGACGTGGCCGATGCCGTGGCCGCCAGCGTATCGCGTCAGGTGGACGGCACTTTCAACGTCAGTACCGGCAGACAAACTTCGATTAACGACCTGTACCGCAGCCTGGCTGTGGCTTTGGGTTCCGGCATCAGGCCGCAGCGCGGTCCGGCCAAGCCGGGCGACGACATGAATCTGGCCCTCGATTCGGCACTGGCCAAGAGAAAGCTGGGCTGGCGGGCCAAAGTCGACCTATCCGACGGCTTGGGTGCCACCGTTCGTTGGGCCCGACTGGCGGCTAGGTCCGGACGGCCGGTCAGGTAGTCTCGATACCCTTTTTCCGATGCGCATTCTGAAGGTAGACAAGTATCGGGTTACGAAACGGAAACTGGCCGAGGCCGTGGCCGTGCTTCGGGCTGGGGGAGTGGTGGTCCATCCGACCGAGAGCTCCTATGGTCTGGCGGTGGATCCGGCCAACCGTGAGGCGGTCCGTCGGCTGTTCGAGCTGAAGGGTCGGCCAGACGGCAAGCCGGTGCTGGTGGTGGCGGCGTCGGTCGGTCAGGCCGAGCGCAATGTCGTCATCCATCCGGTCCTGAAGAGACTGGTCCGGCGATGCTGGCCCGGACCGCTGACGGTAGTGGGCAATTCACGGCTTGTTTTTTGTCACGGCCTCGGCAAGTCGAGAAGCATTGCCGTCCGCGTTCCGGCTTCGGCCTGGCCCCGGGCACTGGCCGCTGGACTGGGCCGTCCGGTCACCTCCACCTCGGCCAATCGGAGCGACGATCCGCCGGCCTACTCGTTGGCGGCGGTACGTCGGTCCTTCGCCGCCTCCACGTTCCAGCCGGACCTGATGCTGGACGTCGGTCCGCTTCCTAGACGTCTGCCTTCCACTATCGTCCGTGAGCGCCGCGGTAGGGTAGAGGTGCTGCGATCTGGATCGATCGCAATTTTGTAGGGACACAAAAGAGACCATGAACGTGACTGAAATAAAACAGAGGTTGGAAAGGCTGGGGCTGCGTCCGACGCGGGACCGCGGTCAGAACTTCCTGCTGGACGAGAATGTGGTCGGCGACATCGTCGAGGCATCCGGTGTCGGCGAGGGCGACCGTATCCTGGAGATCGGTCCCGGACTCGGCATGCTGACCGAGGCGCTGCTGTCGCGCGGATCCCGAGTGCTGGCCGTGGAGCTGGACCGTGCCCTGGCCGGACTGCTTGTTGAGGAGGTCGCTTCCGACCGTCTGAAGCTGCTGGTCGGGGATTTCCTGACGCTGACCGATCGCGATCTGGCTGCTGGACTTGGCACCGATACCGGCGGCAACTTTAAGGTGGTGGCCAATCTCCCGTATTCGATAACCAGTGGGGCCCTAACCCGACTGCTGTCGATGAGCCCCCGGCCGTCCGGCCTGACGCTGATGGTCCAGCGCGAGGTGGCCGAACGCATCTGCGCCCGTCCGCCCAAGGTCGGCATCCTGACCGTGTTGGTCGGACTGCATGGCGAACCGCGGATCGTCAGAACGGTCAGTCCCGGTTCGTTCTGGCCGCAGCCTAAGGTCGAATCCGCCGTACTCCAGATTTATCTCAGGCCAACAGAAGACGTAAAGCGCAGGCTGTCCGGCCTCGCCGAGGAACAGCTCATGGGTATTGTTCGCTTGGGATTTTCGTCTCGGAGGAAGCAGCTGAAGAATACGCTCGCGAGTCGTTTTACGACCGAGCGTCTGTCCACATCCCTGTCCGAATCCGGCATCAGTCCGTCCGAGCGTCCCGAAAGATTGACTCTCGATATGTGGATCAGGCTCGCTGTCGCGCTTACGCGATAGCCGATTTTTCTGCTATCATATTTCGATAGACGGTGCCTTAAGTCGCGTGATATAATTTTTTCGGACATGACCGAGAACAGAACGCTCATGCCGCATCATAAACTCGGATTGGGCGTCATCGTCGCCATCGGTTTGACTACCCTGGTCTTCGGAGTTTTTCAGATGAGGAGATCCATCTTCGATCCGTTGGCTCGGAGCGGGGACCTTGACCTCAAGACGCCGGAACAGGTCGAAGAGGAAAGGGTCACCGCACTCAAGGCGGCCGACACCGACCAGGACGGACTCAACGACTATGATGAGCTGTACCTGTTTCGTACCAGCCCGTTCCTGACTGACTCCGACTCTGACGGTCTCAGCGATGGGGTTGAGGTGGCGCAGTCGAGCGATCCGAACTGTCCGGTCGGCCAGAACTGCCGTCAGGTTTCGACCAGCGTTCCTGTACCCGAGGTGTCCCAGACGAGTGGAACCGACGACTCATTGCCGCCCGAAATATCGCCGGACGAGGCTACCATACTTCAGGCCATGGAGCGTGTCTTCGGCGACCTGAACTCGCTGACGCCGGAAAAGATGAACGAACGGCTTCAGGCGCTGACTCCGGAGGAGCTGAGAACGTTCATGCTGGAGATCGGCGTGCCTCAGACCATGCTCGACCAGGCCGACGACGCCACCTTGAGGCAGCTGCTGGCGGACACGATGGTGGAGATGCCTGCCCCTGAGACGACCGTACCGGATACGGAACCGACGGAATAACGAAACGCCTATCAAAAAGATGAGGGAGGATCGCACAAGAACGGCTTTTGGGAAGATGGCGGCAACCTTCCTGCTTTTCGTTTTGGGGATCGGTCTGGCCCTTCCGTTTTTGCTTGCCCGGCCCAAGCCGGCCTATGCCTTTCCGACCGAGGATATCGTCACCGAAACTCAGACTACCGTCGTCAATGTCTTCAGTACGCTCAAGGACAATCTGGTCGAGGGTGCAGTCAGCGCACTCGTCAGCGGCGCCAGCTATTTCTTGTCCAAGATGGCCTACGAGCTGGCCGTCTCCCTTACGTCTGACTGTCCCGGTCAGAGCGTCTGTTGGGACAGCAGCAACCTGAAGGACGGGCTGAAGGACGCTTGGCAGGGCGCACTCGGTGAGGCAGTCGGTACCCTGTCCGAGGAGGGCGGCTTCAGCGAAATCGGCTTCAACCTGTGTGCTCCGTCAAATCCGCTTTCCTCGATGCGCATTCAGGTCGGACTGCTGGACGCCGCCGGTGCGGCTCCGGCCAAACCGCGCTGTTCCTTTCAGTCGATCCGCGACAACTGGAGCAGCCTTTCCGACCAGTTCACCTCAGGTGAGGCGTTGCAGGCGTTCATGCCGCAGTTCTCGCCCGGACAGTCCGGCCTGTCGGTCGCGCTCGGGGTCTTCGGCCATACCCAGAAGGTAGAGTCCGATGCCTTGGTCGAGTCAACGCTCAAGCGCATCACGCAGGCGGCGGCAGGCGGCGGCTTCTCTGACGTGGCCGATCCGGTCTCCGGCCGCATTCTCTCACCGAGTTCGGTGGTCAAGACAGGCTTTGAGCGGATGGAAAACGAGAAGGAGGAAGCGCCTCGCAAGGGTCAGGAGACGACAAGTGCCGGGCAGATCGCCAAGGGTGCAGTCCTGTCCGTAGTGATCAACACCGTCAAGACCTTCGTATCGACTTTCATCTCTCGGCTCTGGAACAAGTTCACTTCCGGACTCCTGTCGGCCGAGGAGACCATCTCGGCCCAGCCGGGCATCATTCTTTCTGAAGAGGGACTCTTCCGGCCGCCGGGACGCAAGACCTCGCGGGAAGTCCTGACCAGGCTGCTGACCCCTCCATCTAAGGAAGTCGGAGAGGTCGATCCGCTGCTGAACTTCACGATCTGTCCTCCGACCGGACGTCTGCCCGACAACTGCGTCATGGATTCCCAGTTCGCGAACGCCGTCAGGATCGCCGGAGCCACGCCGTTTACGGTTCGGCAGGCCATCGACGAAGGCTACCTTCATGGCGATTGGTCGCTCGTACCGGCCAGCGATTCGCGCGATCAGGATCCGTTCTGCTATGCAACCGGCTACTGCGAGAGCAACCTCAAGCGTCTGCGTTCGGTTAGGGTCCTGCCGCTCGGTTGGGAGATCGCCGCCTCGCAGTCGCACGGTTCATATTCCAACTTCACCCTGCAGGACGCGGTAGAGTCATTTCATGACTGCAATGCCGAAGGCGAACGCGATAGCCGTCATCCGTTCTGTAACCTGATCAATCCGGAGTGGGTGCTGAAGGTGCCGCCGGCCCAATGCCGAATCCAGGCTTTCGGTTCGAGCCTGCTGTCGCCGGAGATACCGCGGCGTCTGGAGGAGTGCGTAGACTATCGGACCTGCCTTAAGCAGGACGACTTCGGCAACTGCGTCGGCGGCTGGGGCTATTGCGTCCGCGACCGCAACGCCTGGCGCTTCAACGGCGACCAGTGTCCGGCCCAGTTCAACACCTGTCGGACACTGAATCCGGCCAAGGGCGGCATTCCGGTCAGCTACCTGATGAATACGGTCGACTTCGGCGTCTGTAACGCCGACAACGTCGGCTGCCAGAGCTACGCCACGGATTTGAATACGATCTCCTGTCACATGACGGTTCCCTGCGAAGGTGAGGGGGGTGTCGCCTGCGGCGTCGGCTGCACGATTGATGACGGGGAGGATTCCTGCAACGGGTCAATCGGGGTCTCCTGCTCGTCTTTTTCGCCATGCGACAGGGAGGATGGCTGTCTCGTCGGTTGCGAGGTGGCCAACGGACAGGTCAGCTGTTCGTCGGTCGCCGGCCTGCCGAAGGACAAGTCGGACGACTGGTTGGTGCAGCCGGCCCGGTTTTTCAACGACAAGGTCGAGAGTTGCGATGTGCGCGACGTCGGCTGTACGTCACTCATAAAGTTGGCGCCGGGCGAGTCGCTCAACATGATGAGCAACAGCGGCTTCGAGAGCCAGGACGACGTTGACCGCGACGGGCAGTCCGACCGTCCGACCGGCTGGCTTATGCCGACCGGGTCGGTGCCGGACGATAGGACCGGTTTTGTGCTCAGCAATGAAGATCTGGTTCCGCTGGGCAGGAACGCCGTCCTGCTGGCTCCCGACGTCGGCGGGGTCGGAACCTGCAATTTGGCGGTAGGAAGAATTTGCGATGACGTGGGCGGCTGCGTCTGTATTTCGGACAGCGAGTTCACCTGTCTCGTCCAGAACGGAGACATTAGCTGTAACTACGGCGGTAAGCTGGTCCATGACTTTTTGTCCGTACGTCCGGGTCAGCTCAATACCGTATCCGGGGTTTTCGTCTCGTCCGAGGAGGGGCGGTCGGCCAGCGGTCAGATCGTAGTGAGGTTCTATGATGAGGCCGGAGAGCGCGTCAATCCGGGCAGGGACGTTCCGGCGATTTCGACTTTCAGCCATTACATTCAGGAATACGATTCGTCGGTCGGTGGAACTGACCCGTGTCGGATAGTGGGTGGCGACGGCAATGGGGAACTGCTGCTGAATTTCGTCGCTCCGGAAAACGTCAACGAGATTCGCGCCGCCTGTTCTTTCTATGTGAAAGACAGCAGGATAACTCAAGCCATAGTTGAGTATAGGGGAAGTGGCTTGCCCGGCGGCGGCAACGTCTATCTGGACGCGGTGCAGTTCGAGGAAGGTCCGTTGACGCCATACCATGAGGGCTACTCTTCCAGGCAGGTCCTGAGCGTCAAGCTGGCGCCCGCCTATCTGGAGTGCACCGGCGAACCGAACGACCGGCCGGAATGCGACTCGTTCGCCCGGGTCTGCCGCGAGAACGAGATCGGCTGCGAGCGGTTCACTCCCACGAACGGCGATCCGTCCATTCCGGGCATCGTCTCGGACCAGGACTACTGTCCGGCCGAATGCTCCGGCTATGACATGTTCTTCCAGGAGGAGACTGACTTCGAGGCGCAGCCGGACGAAGCGGACAATTTCATTCCGGCTACGGCCCAGCAGTGTTCGGCTATTGACGTAGGCTGTACGTCCTTCACGAATTTGGAGAATGAGCAGGTCGAGCACTTCTCGCGGCTGAGGATATGTTCCAGTCCTGATGATAGGGACGTCGAGACTTTCTATACTTGGGAGGGGTCGGACCTGACCGGCTATCAGCTGCGTTCCTGGTCGCTGAAGAATACGGCCCTGGATGCTCCGCAGGGTTTCGGTGTCGACTTGGGTCCGGGTCCTATAGCAGAAGAGAACAAGATGACCGATATCTGCCTCGACGGCAGCTGCGGGAAGGCACCCTGCGTTCGGCTGGATCCGGGAAACTCGAATCGCTGCATAGACAACCCCGTGGCTATAGGGGATCGGTCCGGCTTCTGTTCCCAGGAGGACATCGCCAACGGCGACTACGACTGCCGTGAGTTCTACGACAGCGGAGGCAGCCGGCATTATCGCCGTTTCTCGTCGACCATCATCGCCTCGGCCGACTGCAGCCGTTATCGACTGGCCGGGCGCACCGAAGAAGACTGCCTCAAGTGGAACGGGGATTACGATCGGGCGCGCGGCGAGTGCATCTATCGTGCCTCGGCCAGCTGGAGCTGGACCTGTTCGGCTGCAGCCGCCGGCTGCCGGTCCTATCGCGGAAACGCGGCCACCAACGTGCAGACCGTATTTGTCGATGATTTCGAGTCGGAGATAGCCGAACGCTGGAGTTCCCTCGGTCGGATCGGCTTCGAGCAGTCATCCGAGTCGATCGTGGTCGGCGGCCATTCGCTGCGCCTGCAGGGAGGGTCGGCCACCCGCAAGGTAGGAGGTTCGGTCTCGTCCGGCAACCTGTTCTCGGTGTCCTTCTGGGCAAGGGGGAACGGTTCGGTGACCGCTTCAATGGTTCAGGTCACCAGCGGAACCTGCTCGATAGAGACCGACGGTGAAGTATTAGACTGCCGATCCGTCGGCGGCTGTCCCTGCAACGACAGTTTCGGACATGCCTGCGTAATCGCCTCCGGTGAGAGTAGCTGCGAGATCAGCCCTGTCGACATGGCCGAACTGGCCATCGAAGGGGATAGGGAAGTGGAGATAACGAACGATTGGCGGCGGTATGAGGTCGGTCCGATCAGGTTGAACACCTTTTCTCCCGTACCCGGCACTGAGGAGGCCCTAAGGCTCTCGAATTCGGGTGGAGGCGGCGCACCGGATGTCTTTCTGGACAACGTGATCTTCACCCGCGTTCGGGACAACATCAGCGTGGTCAGGGATTCCTGGAGGACGCCGGACTCGTGCGACCGGACCTACAACGGAGTCTATTCTCCGCTCGAGATGTTGGGCTGCCGCGAGTACCGCACCAGCCAGCCGTCGATCGTCCACCTGAGGTCGATCAGCAACCTCTGTCGTGACGTGTCGGTCGGATGTTCTGCCTACTCCGACACCCAGAACACGCCGGACAGCTTCGGGCCGCGGACCTACGGCGCGGTCTGCAGGATGCCGGACGGCCCTGATCCTGATGCGTTGCCGGATACCTGCAGCACGTCACCCAACTGCCCCTGCGACTATAGGGTTTCCAGTCCGGTTGACGTCGTCGGCGTTGGACGCTCCAAGGTCCTCAAGGACGTATGCCGCGTGCCGGCCGGCGAAACCGAGTGTCGGTTCGTTCTGGACGGTATCGACGTTTCTGGCGAATCGGCCGAGTATCCGGACCGGTTCGTGCTGCCCGGCGATGAGCGTGTGCATTTGGTGGTCAGGGCCAAGGATGCCTGCTCCAGCACGGCCGTCGGATGCCGCAACTTGGGCATGCCGACGATCGACTTCGAACGGCAGTGCTCCCTGCTCGATGATGACGGGAAGGCATACGCCTGTCCCGACAGCGACGGATGTTCCTGTCCGAGAGGGTCGGACGAGGACACCATGGACTGTTTGGTGCCCAACGGCCGCAAGTCCTGCTATGTGGCGCTGGACGAGGGCGTTATCTCCGGCTGGAAGGCGACCGTAGTCAAGGTTAATCCGTCCAATTACGACCAGACGCTCTGTCAGGCCGATGCCGTCGGCTGTCAGGCGTTCAAGGCGTCGGACGGGGTCTACTACCTGAAGCATCCCGGAAATCAGGTCTGCGAGTTCAAGACCAACATCCAGGTTGACGGTCGGGTGACGAGCGGCTGGTTCCGGAAGTCCTCCTCGGGCAGCGTCTTTCCGTGCTACGAGGACCTGCTGGTAGAAGGCGCGACCTTCGGCATCTATCGCAACCGCGATACGACCTACACCGGATGGGTCGGCGCCTGCTCGGCCGAATACGACCGCTGCGAGGAGTTTCAGGACCCGAACGACCCCCTGCCCAACGGTTCGTCTCGCGCCTACTACTATCTCGACAACAACAAGCTGGATCGGGCGAGCTGCGGCGGACAGGTCAGCCTGAGTCGCGGCTGCGTCCTGCTGAACCAGACCAGTAAGACCAAGACTGACTACTCCTCGGCAGCGACCTACTTCCGCAGCGAGCGCGAGGCGGGCGGCGGTCCGGTCTCTCCGGTCAGCTGTCAGGCCGGCAGCGGCGGATCTTCCAGCCAGAACTGCACCAACCGCTGCCTTGCGGTCACCCATTTCTGTGCGGGTACGAGTACCGAATGCGAGGTCGATGCCGACTGCGCCGACGATGCGGTCTGCGGTAGCTATGAACGCTGGGGAAACGGCTGCCTGGAGGACAGCGACTGCGATATCGGACTCGGTGAGTCGTGCATTCTGGTGGAATCCGGCTCCTCTCAGTTCGGGAACGACACCAACACGGTGCTGAAGGTCAGGCAGGATCGGGAGTGCGCCGAATGGCTCGAATGCGACCAGTACTCGCTGCCGATCTACGATTCGGTCAAGGGCCGCTGGACCGCCCGCTGCGCCGGCATCGACACCTGCCAGAACAACATGCGGATCGGCGACAACTACGTCTGCACCGACTTCAAGGAAGTGCCGAAGGAGATACTGACCGCCGACGAGTACGCCAGCCGTGACACTTCCTGGCGTGGATTGGAGTATTCCGGCTACAGCATCATCGACCGCTACCCGCCCCAGTTCATGCGGGCCTACAAGATAATCACCGGACAGTGTCTGGAAGGCAGTTCGGAAGTTCGACAGACCGGTGACGGCTCCATCGTCGTCTGCCGCAGCGTCGACCAGTGCCACGAGGCGTGCGCCAGCGGCGAGGCGGACTGTGATGCCACCGAAGTGCGCTGCAGCGCACCCTTGGCCGGAATCTGCATCAGCGGTGATCTGGTCGGACATTCCTGCAACGACGATTCGCACTGTACGAAGGACAGGCATTTCGGCCAGTGCTCGCTGTCCGAGTTCGATACGGTCCGATTCGGCATTCAGCTGAGCTTCTGCCGCCAGGGCGATAATATCGGGGAGAGATGCGCCAGCGACAAGGACTGCTACGATGCAGGGGAAGTGGTCGTCGGTTCGAAGGCCTGCTCCTTGAGCTGCACCCAGGATGAGGTCACCCCCGACGGCAGGGACGGCTGTCCGTCCGACGGTTACGGGATTCCCTGCACTGGGGTCAGCTGTCCGACATCGCACGGTACCTGCATGGAGAACAGCTGCGTCTACGACTACCGCGGCGGACCGCTCAGGACCGACGGTTGGGACAATGCCCTTTCCTGCCGCGCCTATCCGGAGGCCGACTCGCCCTATCCGCAGGACGTGCTGAACGTCGACGGCGAGCAGGTCAAGTCGCTCGAGGATTACGGGGCCACTCCGGGCTACGATGCGAACGGCAATCCGGTCCAGAAGCAGGCCCAGTTCCGCGGAGCCAACGTCTGCTATGAGGGAAATTCCTGCGAGTGTTCCTACAGCCGTGTGGGCTACGGTTCGGGCAACAGCAAAGTCAGATTTCAGTCGCCCGACCGGTCGATCAGGTATCGGGACGTTCCCGGTGTCGGGTCCGTCGGCGACTTCAAGACCGGTTCGCCGGCGCCGGGCGTCTGCGTGAACGGCCCCTATGACGGCCGCAGCTGCGTGCCGGGAGAGACCGAACAGTGCGGACCGGCCAACGAGGGCGGTGCCTGTCTGTCGGTCAGCTCCTATACCGTGGCCATGGGCTGGCCGGGCTTCTGCGTCGACCGGAACGAGACTAGGGCGCTCTTCGGCAGCGACGACAAGCTTGGCTGCAACCTATGGCTGCCCTTGGACGTGATTCCCGGACTTTTCGACTCCTACAGCTATCATCCCGAGGCCGGATTTCAGTCGTCGGTGAAGAACTTGATGTATTGTGCCGCTTCCGAGGGATCGGCTTACAGGAGCTGTTCGAATGATATTAATAAATCCTGTGTTAATGATGCCGAATGCGCCCCTGGAACTTGTGTACTTAGGTATATAAGGCATTTGAGAGGGGCAGAAAGAGCAGATGGGGGAGATATTGGTGGGGACCATGCTGTTGATCCTCCCGACATTCCCATAGACCATAACTTGTTTCAATATACTGATGTAGGGAGAGAAAGTTGTAACGAAGGACGAAGAGGAGACTGTAATACCTTCGTTTGTGACCAGACTTATCTACCTCACTTACCTGGAGTAACGTCACTCCCTTGCAATGAACCCTTCTCTATAGACCAACCCCTTGATGCTTTGGCCGGCATAGCAGTTACGTTTATGAATAGGGGTACTATTTGGATGACTCCGGACAACGGTTGGGGGTTTGCACTTCACTGGAGTGGCGAAGAAGACTATATGGCTGGTGGTAATTTGCAAGAATATGATTATGAAGGCCATAAATATATTAAAAATCAGGCCCTCGAAGATGAAACGGGCGGTTTGGACTGTCTCGATTGGCTAGAGACTCGCGACAGTAACGGAGTCGATTCTCCCTGTCGAAATTCCACTTATAATCTTTCAAAGCAAAATTGTATTGCCGCTCGCGCCATTGAAGTGGATGATGGGGTCTTCAAAAAGACGGTTATCGAAACGGTGCTTTGCCACGGTGCAAGTACTCTTTATCATTGGGTTCCGGTAAAGTTAGTCGACGCCTACCTTCGTGAGAGCTGCCTGGAGATCGAGGTGGTCAACGACCAGAACCAGTATCCGCCGAACGTGGCCTGGACCGATCGGCTTTATGACCTGCGCAATGGGCGCTCCGTTACGGCATTATGGGACCGTCTCGCCGGTCTCGCGGAGCATTACTCTGTCGGTCCTCCGGCTCTGCAGGGCCTATACGCTATGGGTTTGGACCATACGCCGTTGGGGGCGATAGTTCCGCAGTTCGATCCGGAGAGTGACTCTTTTGCCCAGCCGATTCCGCTAGTGCGGTCGGAGGAGGGCGATGACACTGCCGGCAGTCCGTATACGAGGGTAGTTCAGGACGATACGGCCCAGACAGTCGTATTCCAGGCCCCTGACCTGTTTTTCGGCCGTGACATCGCAGCCGGACTGACTTTCTCCTGCGGTAATGGTTTGTCTGATGGTGTTCTATTAGAACGAGAATGCATTACCCCTCAGGGTTTATCTATCTCCCTGAGGATTAAGAATAATTGGTTCTCGGCAGCGGACCACTGGAATCTTACCCATAGTGGACAGGATAAAATAAAAGAGTTGTTCGCTTATGAGTATTTTGAGTACAACTGGAGCAGCGGAGCTTCCTATCTTTCAAGTGGACCTTTTGACCATCGTATAGAAGAGCTTGTCGCCGATACCGATTTCGTCGACCACCAGCCGCCGCGGATCGTACCGG